>Ga0123353_10002908_pt1 | contig 21435 bp, 15 predicted proteins | sample TergutLab28metaG_3_FD_92763 | JGI IMG/M metagenome (GOLD analysis project Ga0123353, IMG submission 92763) | Labiotermes labralis P3 segment gut microbial communities from Petit-Saut dam, French Guiana - Lab288 P3 | ecosystem: Host-associated > Arthropoda: Insects > Digestive system > Gut ... | reverse complement strand
TGGGAACGGGCTTCCGCTGATTTCCTTGAGCTCGTCATAGACCTGCACGGCGGCGCACCGCGTGTAGTTCAGCATGAGCGGCGTGCCGAGTTCCGTGAAGCACGCGATGAACACCAGCGTACAACCCGCGAACAGCCCCGGCATGACCAGCGGGAACGTTACGCGCCAAAAAATCTTCCATGTGTTTCCGCCGAGGTTCTGCGCCGCCTCGTGCAACGCCGGGTCAATGTTCGCCAGCGCGGCGGACACGTTAAGGTAGATGATGGGGTAGAACGCCAGCGCCTGCAAGATGATCACACCCAGGTAGCGCGACTGCCCGAGCCAGTCAACAGGCCCGCACCCGAGCAACGCGTTGAGCGCGCCGTAAGGCCCGAGAATCTGCATCAGCCCGATGGCCCCCACGAACGGCGGCAACACCATCGGCACCAGCACCAGCGCGGAAAAAACTTTCTGCCCGCGGAACGAATACGTGTGCGCCAGCCATGCGAGCGGGATGGAGAGGAGACACGCAAGGAACGTCGAGCCGACCGCAAGGCGGAGGCTGTTAAACAGGCCCTCCGCGTAAATCGGGTTCTTGAACACGCCCAGCAGGTATTCCGCCGTCCACTTGCCGTTGACGTAAAAACCGCCGCTGACCACGTTAAAGACGGGCCACAGGAGCAGCACCCCGAAGAGGCCTGCCAGTATCCCAAACAATATCCACGCTGTGCGGTTACGAAGCATGACCAACACTATATGGGAAACGGGGGAAGATGTAAAATCTAAAAACGGAGCGTGTGGCGGCGGCAGGCCCAGCAGGAGTAGGCGATGGTAACGAAGTAGGAGGCCGGGAGGCGCGGGGCGGTGATGATTTTCACGCCGAGCAGGGTTGTCTGCCCGCCCATACCCATGGGGCCGATGCCCAGTTGGTTCGCCTCGTCCAGCACACGGCGTTCGAGCGCAGCGAGCCCGGGCTCGGGGGACTCGTCGGACAGCGGGCGGAGCAACTGTTTTTTGGCGAGGTGGAAACCCTCCCCGCGGTCCGCACCGATGCAGACACCGAGGATGCCCGGAGCGCACCCGTACCCTTGCGCTTGCCACACGGCGTGCAGGATGCATTTGCGGACACCTTCGAGGTCGCGCCCGGCATCGAGGGTTTCGTCGGGCAAGCTGAACTGGCAACTCACGTTTTCGGACCCGCCGCCTTTGAGCAGGAGACTCACCTCCATCGCGGACGTGTCGGCCTGCTCGAAATGGCAGACGGGGATGTTGCCGGTGGCGCTCTGCCGCAGCCAGCCCTTGGCCGTGGCGGCGTTGACGGCCTCTTGCGCGGCCTGCCCGAGGGCAAGCGTGTCGGTGCCGCGCGGAACCGTCCAGAAGAACGTGGGCATCCCCGTGTCTTGGCAGAGCGGCGAGGACTGTCCGCGCGCAAGGCAGACGTTCTCTGCAATCGAGTTCAGGCAGAGCGCGGCGCGGGAGTCGGCCGGCTCGGCGCGTGCCGCGCGCGCGAGCGCGGCTTCGACGTCCGGGGGCAGGTCGCTCGTTGTGCGGCGGATGAGTTCTGTCAGGCGGTCGAGCATACGGGAGAGAGAGAGACGGGGGGCAGGGATAAGCGTCCCTGCGGGCCCTCGTGTGGCGTTAAGGGACGATCGTGTAGGTGTCGCGCAGACGGCCGGGCACGACGGCGGCGAAGAACGCTGCGATGGCGGTGTCGTAGGCAGCGGTGTGGGCGAAGGCCTTTTTCATCAGCGCGAGGCGCGTGTCGAGGCTGAGCCTTCCGCTGTTTGCGCTCAACTCGGCGAGCAGTGCGGCGTAGTCGGCAGGGTCGGTAACGGAGGCGACGCGCAAGAAATTCTTTGCGGAGGCGCGAACCATACAGGGGCCGCCGATGTCTATGTTGGTGCGGGCGGACTCGGGTGTCGCGCCGGGCGCGGCCACGGCCTGGGCGAACGGGTAGAGGTTCACGACCACCAGGTCAATGGCGACGGCCCGCGTGCGCACGAGGTCCTGCTGGTGCGCGTCGTTGTAGGTCTCGCTCAGGAGGCCGAGGTAGAGTTTGAAGTCGAGCGTCTTGACGAGGCCCCCCTGCATTTCGGGCTGGCCCGTGTAGTCGGACACGGACACGAGGTGCTGCGCCGCTTGCTCTGCGCTGAGGATGCGCTGGATGGCGGTGTAGGTGCCGCCCGTGGAGAAAATCTTCACGCCGGGACACGCGGCGACCAGCCCCGGGACGAGCGTGTCCAGCCCTGTCTTGTCCGAAACGCTCATCAGCACATGCCTGATGGCGACGGGCCCGTCAATCCTGCTCACGATGTTCAACGCCATTGGAAAACTCCCTGCTGGTTTTTGAACGCGCCGCTCATCCGGCCGGCGCGACGATGTCCTTGCCGCGGATTTTGATATGAAGTTCGCGGAGCTGCTTTTCCGTAACGTCAGAGGGGGCGTTCATCATCAGGTCTTGCGCCTTCTGGTTCATCGGGAATGCGATGACCTCGCGGATGTTGTCTTCGCCGGCCAGCAGCATGACCATGCGGTCCACGCCGGGGGCGATGCCGCCGTGCGGGGGCGCGCCGAATTTGAACGCGTTCAGCAGGCAACTGAATTTTTGCTCGACCACTTCGGGGCCGTAGCCCGCAATCTCGAACGCCTTGTACATGATGTCCGGGCGGTGGTTACGGATGGCGCCGCTGGACAACTCAATGCCGTTGCACACGACATCGTATTGGTAGGCGAGGATGTCGAGCGGGTCTTTGTTGAGCAGCGCGTCCATCCCGCCTTGCGGCATGGAGAACGGGTTATGCGAGAACGCGACCGCGCCTGTCTCGGGGTCGGTCTCAAACATCGGGAAATCAACAATCCAGCAGAACTTGAACACGTTCGGGTCAATCAACGCGAGCTCGCGCCCGAGTTTGACGCGGAGGTCGCCGGCGATTTTCGCGGCCTTGTCTGCGGCCTCGCACACGAAGAACAGCACGTCGCCGTCGGCCATGCCGCCCATCTGCGCGAGGGTGGCGAGCTCGTCGGGCGTGAGGAATTTCTGGATGGGGCCTTTGACGGTGTCGCCGTCCCACACGAGGTAGGCGAGGCCCTTTGAGCCGAGCGATTTCGCGTGCTCGACGAGTTTGTCGAAGAAGCTGCGGGGCTTGTCCTTGATGTTCTTGACGGGGATCGCACGGACGACCGCGCCGGCCTTGACCGCGCTGGCGAACGCGTTGAAGCCAGAGGCCTTGAACACGTCGGAGCAGTCGAACATCGTGATGGGGATGCGCAGGTCGGGCTTGTCGCTGCCGTATTTCAGCATGGCCTCGCGGAAGGGGATGCGTATCCACGGGGTCGCGTCTATCGTCTTCTTCGAGAAGTGCGCGAACGTCTGGCTGACGACGCTCTCGACGACCGCGAACACGTCGTCCTGCGTAACGAAGGACATCTCCAAGTCAAGCTGGTAGAACTCGCCGGGGGAGCGGTCGGCGCGCGCGTCCTCGTCGCGGAAGCACGGCGCGATCTGGAAGTAGCGGTCGAAGCCCGCGACCATGAGCAGCTGCTTGAACAGTTGCGGGGCCTGCGGCAGGGCGTAGAACTTGCCGTGATGCACGCGGCTCGGCACGAGGTAGTCGCGCGCGCCCTCGGGCGAGCTGCACGTCAGGATGGGGGTCTGGTATTCGTTGAAGCCCTGCGCCACCATGGCCTTGCGCAGGAACGCGATGATCTGGGAGCGCAACAGGATGTTGTTGTGGATGCGCTCGCGGCGGAGGTCGAGGAAACGATATTTCAGGCGCACGTCTTCTGCGCCGTCCTCTTCGCCGGGGAGGTAGATGGGGGTCTGCTCGGAGACCGACTCGATGATGCACGCGTTCACGACCAGCTCGACCTCGCCCGTCGGGATCTCGGGGTTGACCTGCGACGGCTCGCGGACCGTTACCTCGCCGACCACGGTGATGACGGTCTCGAGCTTCGCCTTGCTCAGCGCCTCGAAGAACGCGCGGCTCGGGTGGATGACAATCTGCGTAACGCCGTAATGGTCGCGCAGGTCAATGAACAGGATTCCGCCGTGGTCGCGCATACGGAAAATCCAGCCGGATAGCTTGACGGTCGCGCCTGCGTCCGACGTGCGGAGCTGGCTGCAAGTGTGTGTGCGGTACAGGTGCATAATTTCCCTCTGGTTCGTAAAATGAAAGGGAAAAGATAGCAAAGGGCTCAGGGCGTTTCAAGATTTATCGTGCTTGAACTTGATGTTCGGCGGCCGGGGCGGGGCGCTCTGGCCGATGTTGCGGGGAACAGCACGTCGAGGAAGCGTTCGGCGACGGTTGCGCCTTCGGGCGGCGAGATGGCGAGGTCGGGGCTGACTTCGATCACGGTCGTGCGATGGGTGGCGGGGTCAATCAGGAAGTCAATGCCGATGAGGGGCAGGGCCAGTGCGTGGGCGATCCGCCGGGCAATGGCAAGCGCGCGGCGCGGCATCTTGCCGGTAACGACATCCACCGTTCCGCCGGTGTGGTAGTTGTTCGTCAGGCGCACTTGGACGCGCTCGCCGCTGGGGGGGGTGTCGTCGGGATGGTGGTTGAGCTCGGTGAGGTTACGGCGGGTCTCGGCGTTCCAAGGGATGAGGTTGCTCGGGTCGTCCTTGCGGCGCCGGGCGTTCCGTTGCGCAATCAGTTGGCGGATGGTGTGCTGGCCGTCGCCGACGACACAGGCGGGGTTGCGGCGGATGGCGGCGGCGAGTTCCCCGCCGGCCAAGATGATGCGGAGGTCGTCGCCGGGGATGGTCTCCTCCAAGATGACGTCTGGCTCGTAGCGTCGGGCGAAGCGCACGGCGGCCTGCAGCTCCGCTGGCGTGCGGACGCCCATCGAGACGCCGCGCCCGCCCCACTGGGAGCAGGGCTTCACGACAATCGGCGCGTGTGTGCGGAGGAAGTCGGCGGACGGTTCGGGGTGCGCGGGGTCGTACGCAAGCTGGGCGGGGACAGGGATGCGCCGGGATGCGAGCCACTGGCGGCAGGCGCGTTTGTTGTTGAGGAGGTGATAGGTGGCCGCGCCCACGAGGTCGGTCAGCGCGTTGAAGCAACGCACCGCCGTGCCGTCGCGCGAGAGGTCGAAAATCGGCAGGTCGGGGTCAGGGTTGATGATGCGAACCCGCAGGCCGCGACGGCGGGCGGCGGATGTGAGGGTGGTGGTATAAGGCGTGAGGGACATTTGGGATGTGCGCACGAGAAGCGTCCCCTAGAAGTGTCTTTTAGCGAAAGGGGATTGGCGTTGGGTCTTGACCTTGGGCTGTTCGAGGTGGAGGGCGTACCATTCTTCACCGAGGGCGGCGTTGGAGAATTGGGGGATGCGGTTGTTGGCGAGGTGCGCGAGGTTGGCTTTGATCACGTCGTTCTCCATTTTCTTGGAGGCCTCGATGAGGAGTTTGTTGGCGGCGGAGATATCTTTGCGCTGGACGAAAATCCATGCGAGGAGCGCGTACAAAACCACGCCTTGCCCATAGCGCAACTTGACGGTCTGCTTCCTGAAAAATTTCTCGATGTCGGCGGTCTCGGCGTTCTGCATATACATCCGGGCAATCTTGATGGAGGCCATCGAGGGGTCGAGGAAGAACGCGACGGGGAGCAGCTCGTCCACTTTCTTGAAGTCCTTGATAGACCAGTACAGCTGCAGGCGCAGGGAGGCGATCTGGCGGTTCATCATCAGCGCCCAGCGGTTGAAGCGCTCGAGCTTGACGGATGCGGCGAGGGCTTGCTCGACGATGCGTTTCTGGTCGCGCTCGATTTCCTGCTGGGCCTGCTTCACGCTCCCGGGCGGGCGCATCTGCCAGGAGTTGATTTTCTGCTGCAAGCGTTTCTGCCCCTCGGTCATGATGACTTGTACGGTGCTCATGGTCAGCTTGATGCGGCGTTGGAGCAGGTAGGATGTCAGCGCTTGCCCGGCGGCGAACACAAGGAAGCCCCACAGGATGGACCAAGCCCAATGCGCCATCCCCGTTACCGCGAAAAGTGCGCCCATGAGAAGCCCCAACACACCAGCCAAAATCAACGTCAGCATTCGATTCTCCTTGTTTTCTGTAAGCCAAAACGATACATTGTCGTATATCGCACCTGCAAAGACAAGCACAGAAAGAGGCAAATGGACACGTTGGCATTAAGGCTGCATGGCAAAGATGATCTCCGGCTGGAACGTTTCGCGCTTCCCGAGATAACCGACGATGAGATTCTCGCAGACATCGTTACGAACAGTATCTGCATGTCCGACTACAAGGCGACCATCCAAGGCGCGGACCACAAGCGCGTGCCGGACGATGTCGCGGAGAACCCCATCATTCTCGGGCATGAGTTCTGCGGCAAGCTGCTGAAAGTCGGCAAGAACTGGCAGCACAAATTCCGCGTGGGGCAGAAGTACGGCGTGCAGCCGCAGCTCAACATCCCCGGGCATGAGCATTGGGCGCCGGGCTACTCGTTCCGCTGGACAGGCGGCAACGCCACGCGTATCATCATCCCCAAGGAGGTGTTGGAACTGGACTGCCTGTTGACGTATGACGGCGACGCGTATTATAAATCATCCATCGCAGAACCCGTCTCGTGCATCGTCGGTGCGTTCCGGTGCAGCTACCATTTCAAGGCCGGCGAGTACGTCCACCAGATGGGCATCAAGGACGGCGGCACAATGGCCATCCTCGCGGGTGCGGGACCGATGGGGTTGAGCGCGATTGACCTCGCGCTCCACGGTCCCGAGCATCGCCCGGGGCGGCTAGTCATCACGGATGTTGACCAGACGCGCCTCGACCGTGCGGCGCAGATTTTCCCCGTGGAACACGCAAAAGACTGCGGCGTGGATTTGATTTACGTCAACACCTCCGCCATGGCCGACCCCGTGCGCGACATCAAGGCGCTGAACAACGGCAACGGCTTCAACGACGTGATGGTCTTCGCGCCAGTCCCTGCGCTCCTCGAACAAGGGTCAGCGTTGCTGGACTTTCTCGGGTGCCTCAACTTCTTTGCGGGGCCCGCGCGTCCTGACTTCATGGCCGCGGTGAATTTCTACGATGTCCACTACATGGGGCATCACATCGTCGGTTCGTCGGGCGGCAACACCAAAGACTTGCAGGACTCGATGAACTACGCGGCGCAAGGCCTCATCACCCCCTCGGTGATGATTACGCACGTCGGCGGCATTGACTCCGTGGCGGACGCGACCAAGACCCTCACGAAAATCCCCGGCGGCAAACGGCTCGTCTATACGCACGTCTCGATGCCCATGACCGCCATCACGGATTTTTCCACCCTCGGCAAGACAAACCCCTACTTCGCCGCGCTCGCCGAAATCTGCGCCCGCAACAACGGGCTTTGGTGCACAGAGGCGGAAGAGTATGTGCTTGCGAATGCGCCGAGGTTGGAGCAGGATTCGGAATAGTCATATATAGTGTTTATGGTTGACATTGTCCCTTTCTGCACGGAATGTTGCATCCATACATAGGGCGTTGCCCTATGCTGGTGAATTTCAGGGCTTCGCCTTGATGAGATTGTGAAGTACGATAGATGCCAATATGAAGTTGAAACACTATAGACGAGAGGCTGGGGAACATTATTTCTACTACCCCGTCACGCCTTTGGCGTGCCACCCCTTCATCAATGAAGGGGAAGTTTTAGTGGCAACGGCTGCCCCTTACTTCCCCTTCATTGATGAAGGGGTGGATTACGAAGTAAGACGGGGTAGTAGAAATTGGCTAAATATGAGACAGCACCAACTTAAAACACTATACAAAACGCTAGCCCCTGAACAACGCCCCGATACTTAAAATCCTCGATTCTTCTCATGGCATCATCTGCCTTGTCTTGTGCCATAGCTGGTCATATTGATCTTCATTTCCAAACCATATAGGGTGTTTGTGGTCTAGGCGTAAGCGCATATTATTCCAAAGAGAATATGTTTCTGTATCAAATGTCGCCACACATTCCGTGTCGTAAAAAAATGTACCCTTGACAATCACAAGCAAGTTCGAATGTGCTTGTATTTTCACATTGCGCCATCTAGGACTCTCGTGGTTCAAGTAGTAAACGAACCAATTGGTGTCAGATGCAGCACGATACACAAATGACACATCATATCCGTTCAGTATATCATAATATTTTGCCACGATCATTGACTGCGCTCCATTTGCTGAGGCGTGACAATGCCAAGCCTCAACTTCTGGGACATCGTGTATCAAAGAATAAGCCACATGTCTAGCCATTGATATAAAAAATGGCGAAAGAACCCATAGATATGGCGTAATGATGATTATAGCAACCACGAATAACATTTTGCTCAGCTTTTTCATTTTATGATAGGAGTCGTCTCCAGCATTTGACATTTCTCATTCTTCCCATTGGTTCAGGTTTTCGCAAAATTTCTTTTGCAGTCGGTTGAGAGCTGGCAAACGGGAAAGCCTCTGGGCGAAACGAATGTCAAATGTTGAAATACGCCCCCTATCAATACTCGGCTAAACTTGTTATACATCACCCTCATTGCCAATCTGCCACTCTTATCCCAATCGTCTGGGAACGTCAACCGTCCTCTCGGTTTTGTTTTACATACAAAATATCAAATGATATGCAGGTAATCAATAGAAACAACGGGGCACCTGTAGTTTTTGCGTGTTATAGTGTAATTCCACTTGATGTTGGCACATCGTTTTTAGCCCTGAAAGGGCTAAATTCACCAGCGTAGGGCAACGCCCTACGTCGCAGGTCAAACACGAACAAGCCCTGTAAGGGCGACATCCATTTCTGTACTGGGTTACGCCCTTACAGGGCTTGAATTTCTTTTTGCATCGGTTCGTAGGGCGTTGCCCTACGCTACTGAGTGCCGCCCTTTCAGGGCTAATAACTGTATGCCAATAGCAATTTAAATTACTATATGTGACGATGTGCGGCTCTCGACCTCTCGCGCATCGGCATATTCAAGGAAAAGGTGGGGAGCCACCCCATGCGGATAATCAGCCGCGCGGCAAAAGAACGGAATGCTGGGACACGCGGTTATGCCGAAGCCATGCTGGATATTTACAACACAAGGTTGAATCCCCGTCTGAATTTGTCACGACTCTACGCGACTAACCCCGTTTCATCCCAAGGCGAATCCCTCCCGGTTCGGCAAATAAATCAATGATGAAACTGCACTTTTCGGAAAACGTTTCACCTTCCGCGACGTTCATCACGGCAGCGCATTGCGTCCCGCACCTTTTCGTTTTCCACCTCGCATGACCATCTCCCCATTGGATGTAAAATCCAATACCACATCGGGTTTGATTTTGAAATGCCCAAAATCAAAATTATGTGTGTTGCTCGGATTTCACGCACGGGAGCCCCTGTTGCATGATGTCCCCGGATGTGGCGCGGGCCGGCCCCTTGCCCGTCCTCATGCCGATGATGGACGCACGATTGCGCTTGTGCGCCAAACCAAAGGCCTGGCCTTTTATTTCTCTATCTTGATTTGTTGCTGGACGGTGTGGGTGGAAATAGGATATACTGCGTGACTTTTGCGGAGCAAGAAGGAGTTCTAAATGAGTAAATTGATTTTATTGCAGGGTGGTCCGGCGTTGGCGTCGTTCCGTCGCGAGGCGGCGGTTGATGCGCGGTTTGTGTATCTGCTGGAGGCGGGGGATGCGCTGGACGAGCAGATGCTGGCGCGGGTGCGGGCGCTGTTGGGGGCGTCGGATGAGGTCGTCTGCGATGACGGGGTTTTCGTGTTCCCGCGCAAGGGGACGGTGTCGCCGTGGTCGTCCCGGGCAGGGGCGGTGTTGCAGGGGTGTGGCCTGGGCGCCGTCTTGCGTGTGGAGCGGGGGATTCAGTTTATCGTTCGGCGTTCGGAGCTCGGCGTTCGGGGCGAAGGGTTGAGGGGCCTGCATGACCGCATGAGGGAGGGGATTTATTCGCGGGCGGATCTGTCTGATTTCTTTGCGTGCCGGCCGCCGCAGCCGGGGGTGTCGTTTGATGTGCTGGGGCGGGGTATCGTGGCGCTGGAGGAGGCGAACCGCAGCATGAACCTGGCGCTGAGCGATGATGAGGTGCAGTATCTCTTCGCGAGCTACACGGAGGCGAAGCGTAACCCGACGGACACGGAGCTGCTGATGTTCGGGCAGGTGAACTCGGAGCACTGCCGCCACAAGATTTTCAATGCGGAGTGGGTCGTGGATGGGGAGCGCAAGGAGATGTCGCTGTTCCAGATGATCAAGAACACGCATGCGTGCCATCCGGAGGGGACGCTTTCGGCGTACAAGGATAACTCGGGCGTGGCGGAGGGGACGGAGACGCAGGTGCTGGGCGTGGACCCGGCGTCGCTGGCGTATGCGTTTGAGCTCGATCAGGTGGATATCTTGATGAAGGCGGAGACGCATAATCATCCGTCGGCGGTGTCGCCGTACCCGGGGGGCGCGACGGGCGTGGGCGGAGAGATCCGCGACGAGGCGGCGACGGGCGTGGGCGGCATGAGCAAGGCGGGGCTGGCCGGGATTATGGTCTCGAACCTGAACGTGCCGGGGTTCAGGATGCCGTGGGAGAAGGATTTTGCGGAGTTCCCGGGCCGGCTGACGCCGTCGCTGGGCGTGGTGCTGGAGGGCGCGGCCGGGTGCGCGTCGTGCGGCAACGAGTCGGGGCGGCCGACGGTCTGCGGGTTTTTCAGGACGTATGAGGAGCAGGTCGCCGGGCGTTACCGCGGCTATCACAAGCCGATCCTGATGGCCGGCGGCACGGGCAACATCCGCCGCAAGCATGTGCAGAAGCAAGCGATCATGCCGGGCGCGCTGGTCGTGCAGCTGGGCGGGCCGTCGTTGCGGATCGGCCTGGGGGGCGGCGCGGCGTCGTCGCTGGAGACGAGCAGCAGCGGCGAGTCGCTGGACTTCGATTCCGTTCAGCGCAGCAACCCGGAGATCCAGTGCCGTTGCCAGGGCGTGATTGACGCGTGTGTGGCGCTGGGCGAGGCGAACCCGATTTTGAGTATCCATGATGTCGGCGCAGGCGGGTTGTCGAACGCGTGCCCGGAACTCATCGAGAAGACGGGCGCGACGTTCCAGCTTCGCGCAATCCCTAACGGGGACCTGTCGCTGACCCCGATGGAAATCTGGTGTTGCGAGGCGCAAGAGCGTTATGTGCTGGCCATACGCCCGGAGGACCGCGCACGTTTCGAGGCGCTCTGCGCGCGCGAGCGTTGCCCGGTGGCGTTCATCGGTGTGGCGCGTGATGACCGGCGGCTGGTGCTGGAGGACTCGCTCTTCAATGACCGGCCGATTGACATGGACATCGGCGTCCTGCTCGGCAAGCCGCCGCGCATGGTGCGCGAGGTGAAGCATGACGCAGAGGCGACGGCGGCGCTTGACCTCTCGGGGGTTACGCCGGAGGAGGCGCTGCTGCGTGTGTTGCGGCTCCCGGCGGTTGCGGACAAGACGTTCCTGATTGCCGGCACAGACCGCACGGTAACAGGCATGGTGCATCGCGACCAGATGGTCGGGCGGTATCAGCTGCCGGTGGCGGATTGCGCGGTAACGATCGCGGGCTACCAGACCGTGGCCGGCGAGGCGATGACGACGGGCGAGCGCACGCCCATCGCGCTGCTGGATGCTCCCGCCGCCGGGCGTATGGCGGTCGCGGAGGCGCTGACGAATATCGCGGCCGCGGACATCGGGGCCATCGGCAACGTCAAGCTGTCCGCCAACTGGATGTGCGCGTGCGGCGAGGTCAGCGAGGACGCGAAATTGTTCGACACGGTCAAGGCCGTCGGCATGGATTTCTGCCCGCAGGTGGGGGTGTCAATCCCAGTGGGCAAGGACTCGCTCTCGATGCGAACGGTGTGGCAGGACAGCAAGGGTGCGACGCATCGGCAGGTCGCGCCGCTGAGCCTCATCGTCAGCGTGTTCGCGCCTGTGCGTAACGTGCGCAAGACCCTCACGCCGGATTTGAAGCCCGGGAGCAGCACGCTCCTGCTGCTCGACCTCGGCAAGGGCCTCAACCGCCTCGGCGCCAGTGCGCTGGCGCAGGTCTATAATCAGGTCGGCGAAGGCCCGGCGGATGCGGAAGACCCCGCCTTGCTGAAAGCGTTCTTCGAGGCGGTGCAGGAGTTGGTGGGGCAGGGCCTGCTGCTGGCCTACCACGACCGCTCCGACGGCGGCGCGGGGGTAACGCTGGCCGAGATGGCGATGGCCGGCGGGCGCGGGCTTGCGGTGGAGCTGCCGGGACAGGATGCGTTCGGCGCGCTGTTCAGCGAAGAGCCGGGCGCGGTCGTGCAGGTCGCCAACGAGAACCTCGATGCGGTGATGCAGGTGCTGGCGAAACACGGCCTGGCCAAAGCGCCGCTGTGTGTGGCCATCGGCCAGCCGACGAATGACCGCGTGATGAACGTCAAGGTCGCGGGCAAGACCGTGATTGACATGACCCTGCGCCAGTTGCGCCGCGCATGGTCGGAGCTGTCGTACCGGCTGCAAGCGCTCAGCGGCAACCCCGCTTGCGCCGAGCAGGCGTACGACAACGCGCAGGACGAGCAGGACCCGGGCATGACGTTCGACAGTCCAAACGCTCCGGCGTTGGGCGCGACATCCTCGATGCCTCCCCCCCGCATCGCCATCCTGCGCGAGCAGGGATCGGTCGGGTATGCGGAGATGGGCGCGGCGTTCACGCTCGCAGGCTTCGAGGCTGTGGATGTCCACATGACCGACCTGCAAAACGGCCGTGCCGACCTGAAGGATTTCCGCGCGCTGGCGGTGGGCGGCGGGTTCTCGTTCGGCGGCGAGCTGGGCGCAGGGCTGGGCTGGGCGCAGGGCATCTTGAGCGACGCGCGGCTGACGGACATGTTCAAGCGCTTCTTCGAGCGGCCCGACACCCTGACCCTCGGCGTGAGCGACGGCTGCCAGATGTTGGCGCAGCTCAAAGGGCTGATCCCCGGGGCGCAGCACTGGCCCGCATTCCAGCGCAACGTGTCCGACCAATTCGAGGCGCGGTATGTAACCGTCGAGGTGCTGGACTCCCCGTCCGTGCTGCTCAAAGGCATGGCCGGGGCACGCCTGCCGATTGCCGTGGCACATAGCGAGGGACAGGCGGCGGGCGGGCAGAATGCCCTTGCGGCCGTGCGCTTCGTGGACAACCACGGGCAGGCGACCGAGCGGTACCCTTACAACCCCAACGGCTCAGCGGGCGGGCTGACCGGCTTCACCACGCCCGACGGCCGCGCGACCATCCTGATGCCCCATCCCGAACGCGCCTTCCGCGCCGTGCAACTCTCCTACCGCCCCGCCGGCCTCTTCACCGACGAAGCCGGGCCGTGGATGCAACTGTTCCGCAACGCGTATGCGTTTGCAACGCAATAAAGCCCTCACGGCGCACGTCATGCTGGCCCCCGTCAGCATGAAACAGGGTTGAGCACTTCTTGTTTATAGGGGTGAAAGTTGGCGTAATTTTCCCCTTGCAGGGGGGGAGGGGATTTTGGTATGGTATCGCCTTTCACGGAGGAGTAAATGGTTAGAATCAGACTTCGCAGGACAGGTTGTAATAACACCGCGACGTATCGCGTGGTGGCGGCGGACCAGCGTTCGCCGCGTGACGGAAAGTTTTTGGAGATCCTCGGCTGGTACTCGCCGAAGCAGCAGGGTGAGAACTTCAAGGTGAACTTGGAGCGCATCGCGTACTGGCAGTCGCAGGGCGCGCAGTTGAGCGAGACCGTGGCGAGCATGGTGCGCCGGGCGAAGATGGCGCTGCCGGCGGCGGAGGCCTGATCGTTGCACGGCCATGGACGGATCTTTGCGCATTGATGTGCTGACCGTGTTCCCCGGGATGCTCAGGGGGTTCTTCGAGGAAAGCATATTGAGGCGCGCGGCGCAGATGGGCGCGGTGGTGTTCAGGACGGTTGACCTGCGGGATTTCGCGCATGACGCGCGGCGCACGGCGGATGACCGGCCCTACGGCGGCGGCCCAGGGATGATCATGAAGCCGGAGCTGTGGCTCGAGGCCATCGAGGCGGTTAGGACGCCGGGGGCGCGGGTGCTGTTGATGACCCCCTCGGGCAAGGCGTTCCGCCAGGCGATGGCCCGGCGGCTGGCGCGGGAGCGGCACCTGATCCTGCTGTGCGGCCATTATGAGGGGATTGACGAGCGGGTGCGCGAGGCGCTGGTAACGGACGAGGTGTCCATCGGCGATTACGTGCTGACGAATGGCGCGTTGCCCGCGGCGGTGGTGGCGGATGCGGTGGTCCGCCTGTTGCCCGGGGTGCTGGGCGCGGGCGAGGCGGCGGTGCAGGACGAGTCTTTTGCGGAGGGCCTGCTGGAGTGCCCGCAGTACACGCGGCCGGCGGTGTACCGGGGCATGGCGGTGCCGGATGTGTTGGCGGGCGGGAACCATGCGGAGGTTGCTGCATGGCGGACGGGCCAGGCGCTGGACAGGACCGCGCGGCAGCGCCCGGACTTGATGAGGTGAAACGGATTGATTGAACGAGAGTGAAGGAGTAGAGAAGATGATTGCGAAAGCGATTGACAAGATTAACGCCGAGCAGATTGCGAAGGCAAATGAGAAGAGGCCGGCGTTGCAGGTGAGGGTCGGCGACAGTGTGAAGGTGTTTGTCCGGATTAAGGAGGGCGACAAGGAGCGCTTGCAGGCGTTCGCGGGGACGGTGATTGCGCGTGACGGCGCGTCCAGCCAGACCGCCACGTTCACGGTGCGGCGCATCTCGTATGGCGTGGGCGTGGAGAAGGTGTTCCCGCTTCACTCGCCTTTTGTCGAGAAGATAGAGGTCGAGCGTTCGGGCAAGGTCCGCCGCGCGAAGCTGTACTACCTGCGCAAGCTGACCGGCAAGAAGGCCCGTCTGCGCGAGGTGTAGGCGTCCGCCAGAAAATAAGGGGAGGCCCCGAAGCGTGCCGCTTCGGGGCTTCTGTCTTTTTTGATGCCCGGCGGCCCGGGCGGGGCGGCGGAACCGCGCGCGCCTTTTTTTTTCACGATTGCGCACTTGACTTGTTCCCCCTCATCAGATATGCTTCAACCCATGTCAATAGGTGGAAGCCGTTGCGTGTTATAGGGATAACAGGCGGCGGCAAAACAAGAGGGAGACGTTATGATGCATAGGCATTGCCTTTTACGAGCGGCCACGGGGCTGCTTGCGGTGGGTCTTGCGGCTTCGGCCGCGGGGCAAGATCTGAAGCCTGTTCCACAGGAGGATGTCGCAAAGCTGGAGGGCCTCATCGGTTCGCAGCTGACCGCGAAGCCGGCGAAGCCTCGGCGCGTGCTGGTGTTCTGGCGCTGCGAGGGGTTCGTGCACGGCAAGGCGATCGAGTACGGCAACAAGGCGCTCGAGGTGGCGGCGGCGAAGACGAAGGCGTTCGAGGTGGACCTGACAAGGGACTACGAGGCGCTCCGGCCGGAGAACCTCGCGAAGTATGACGCGGTCGTGCTGAACAATACGACGGGGCTGAAGACGCATGGGCTGGATAACCCCACCTACATCGAGTCGGCGCTCGTCAACTTTGTCCGCTCGGGCAAGGGGCTGGCCGTGATCCACGGCGGCGCGGATAATTTCAACCAGGCGCTCGAGGCGTCGGAGATGGTCGGCGGGCGTTTCGACGGCCACCCGTGGGGCAGCGGCGGCTCGTGGGCGTTCAAGCTGGATGACCCGGCGCACCCGCTCAACGCGGCGTTCGGCGGCAAGGGCTTCAAGTTCGGGGATGAGATTTACCAGCAGTCGTCGCCGGCGTACAACCGCGCGAAGCTGCGGGTACTGGTCTCGCTCGACCTGTCTGACGAGGAGACCGCGAAGCAGGGCGGGCAGAAGCGCGACGACAAGGACTTTGCCGTGTCGTGGATACGGCCGTATGGCAAGGGGCGCGTGTTCTACACGTCGTTCGCCCATGATGACCGCGCGTACCTGAGCAAGCCCGTGCTGACGCACATCCTCGATGGCCTGCAGTATGTGATTGGCGACTTGAAGGCCGACGACACGCCCGCCGGGTTCCAGCCCGCGGATCTGGCGCGCATCAAGGATGCGACGATTCAGAACAACAACGAGGTCTTCGCGTATCTCCAAGGCATCATGGCGCACACCTATAATGAAAAGACGGAGGCCGCGAACAAGGCGAAGCTGGCGACGCTGCTCGCGGACGCGTCCGTTCCGGTCTATGGCAAGAAGGTGGTGCTGCGCTTGATGATCGCATTCGGCGCGCCGCAAGACCTGAGGCCGGTGTTCGCTTGCTTGAAGGACCTGACGACCCGCGACTGGGCCGCAACGCTCCTGGCCGGGACACCGTCGAAAGAGGTGGATGCCCAGATCGTGCAGATGATGCCCGGCGCGGACACCGCGTTGCGCCAGACCCTGCTCCAGGTGCTTTCGTTCCGCAAGAATGCCGATGCCATCAAGCCTTTCCTCAGCGGGGACAAAGAGGTCGCGAAATCGGCCGTGATGGCCCTGGGGCAGATCGCGGACGAGAACAGCCTGAAGATGCTGAGCGCGCTGAAGCCAGAGGAGGACCCGCAGCACACGCTGGACAGCGCGATTGCCGCCTGCCTCGGCAACCTGGCCCAAGCGCGGAACAAGACCGCCATGGACACCGCGCGTAAAATCGTTGGCGACGCCAATGCCTACGAGCCGCTCCGCACGGCCGCCGCGAAGGCGCTCCTGGTGGCGTCGGCTGACTACTTTGTCGAGGGCATGAAAGACAAGTCGCCGATGGCGCGCAAGGCGTTGATTCAGGCGGCGGAGAATGCCTCGGCGCTGGCCGCCGCGCTGAAAGGCGCGACGCCGGAGGATCAGGCCGCCATCGTCGCGAGGCTCGCCTTGCTGGACGCGAAGAAAGAGGCCGCCGCTGTGGCCGCGCTGCTGAACGCGGAGAGCGAGGCGGTCGTCTGCGAGGCCCTGCGCGCACTGGTGAAGATCGGCGCGGCGGAGCACGTCCCGGCCATCTATGCGGCACGGGAGCGGAAAGGCCGGATCGAAGGCACGGCGAATGAGACGTTGAACAATATGCGCGCCAGCGGCGTGGCGGAGCGGTTGCTCGCCATCGCCAAACAGGACCCCGAGCAGACCGGGCGCGTCATCGGCATCCTGGGCGAGCGCATGGAGTCGAAGACCGTCCCGGTGTTCGAGGCCTTCATCAAGTCGGACCATGCGAATGTCCGCCAAGACGCATGGAAGGCGTTGGCGAAAATCGGCGACGAGAAGACGTTTGTCCAGCTTGCGGCATGGCTGCCGCTGGTCAAGAACGAGGAGATGAACAGCGCCGAGGCCGCGCTCCGCACGGCTGGGCGGAACGCAACTCCCGCGGCCCGCACGAAAGCGATCGCAGACGCATGGGGCAAGGCGCAGGTCCCGGCCAAGCGCGTGCTGGCCCCGTTGATGGCCACGTTCCAAGACGCCTCGCTCGTGCCGCTGCTCAAAGGCGCGCTGACGGACGAGAGCAAGGACCTGCGCGAGACCGCGCTCCGCTCGCTGGCGGACTGGTCGAGCATGGAGCCGTTCCCCATCCTGAAGGATGCGGTGGTGTCGCAGACCGATGCCGGGCTGAAGACGACGGCCATCCGCAGCGCACTCAAGCTGGCGGGCGCACAGGCCGGCGGGCAGGCCCGCGCGTGCTACATTGACCTGATGAAGGTTGCGCCGGACGACCGCTCGCGCATGACGGTCGCGGACTCGCTGTTCACCCTCGAGGGGCTTGACTTCTTCGCGACGTTGCAGAGCGCGTTCAACGATGCCGCGTTCGGCGCGACCGCGAAGAAACTGTATGTAACCTACTTTGACCAGAAGGTGAAGGACCAGGCGGGCGGCCCCCAGGCGGGGCGCGAGCTTGACCCCACGAAATGGAAAGGGAGCGCGTCCCACGCGGGCAATGATGCCGGGCGGGCCTTCGACCGCAATCAGGAATCGCGCTGGAGCTCCAACACGGGCTCGATCAAGGGGATGTGGTTCATCCTCGACCTGGGCGAGAGCACCTTCGTCTCGGAGGTCGTGCTGGATGCGGCCAACTCTGCGGGCGACACGCCCAACGGCCTTGAGGCGTTTGTCTCGGATGACGGCAAGACGTGGAGCGACGCGGTCGCGAAGATTGACAAGGGCGACAACGGCGGCAGGGGGAAGACCCTCATCCAGATGTCGAGCAAGGCGCGCTACCTGAAATTCGTTACGCTGGACGGCCGCCCCGGCCTGCACTGGTCCATCCACGAGATTTTTATCAAGGCAGGGCTTGACGAGAAAAAGGTCGAGGCCATCCGCGCGACCGCCGATACCCTCCGCTAAACCACGAACAATGAACAGGAGCATTTTGATATGAAACTTTCACGCAGAAACTTCCTTCGCGGCAGCACGGCAGTGGTCGCCGCGTCCGCATTCAACATCATCCCGGCACGGCTGCTGGGGCAGAACGCGCCGAGCAACCGCATCGCAATGGCGATGGTCGGCGTCGGCGGCATGGGCAACGGCAACATGGACTCGTTCCTGAGCATGGACGACGTGGTCGTCCGCGTCGTGTGCGACGTGAACACCAAGAAGATGGACGCCGCCAAGGCGAAGGTTGACAGGCGGTATAACAATACCGACTGCGCGATGATCAAGGACTTCCGCGACGCCTGCTCGCGCAAGGACATTGATGCCATCATGATTGCCACGCCCGACCACTGGCATGCGTACGTCGGCACGTTCGCCGCCCGCAACGGCAAGGACATCTACGGCGAGAAGCCGTTCACGCACGACCTGCGCGAGGGGCGCGCCCTTGTCAAAGCCCTTGAGCAGCACGGCCGCGTGTGGCAGACCGGAAGCTGGCAGCGTTCCTCCGGCGAGATGCGCCGCGCCGTCGAGCTGGTCCGCAACGGCCGCATCGGCAAGGTCGTCCGCGTCGAGGTCGGCCTGCCCTCCGGCGGCCGCGGCCCGAGGCACAACCCGAACCCGCCTGTGCCGGAAGGGCTGGACTGGAACTTCTGGCTGGGGCCTGCGCCGTATGTGCCGTTCCAAGGCGTGTCCGACTGGGACTGGCGCTGGGTCAACGACTGGGGTTGCGGCCAAATGATGGACTGGATCGGGCACCATGCGGACATCGCGCAGTGGGGCCTCGGCCGCGACACGTCAGGGCCCATCAAGTTCGAGGGCTATGCGCCGTATGAGCCGGAAGGCATTTATGACTCCTTCAAGAGCTATCAGTACACGGGGACCTACAGCGACGGTGTCGAAATCGTCGTCGCCGACAATTCGCGGGTAACCAGCGGCACCCGTTGGTTCGGCGAGAAGGGAGACTGGGTGTGGGTGGACCGCGGCCGTTACGACGCATCCTCCACGCAGATCCGAGACGCGCGTATTGAGGCGAATGAGATCCGCCTGCGCAGCCCGGGGCATCAGCGCGAGTTCATTGACTCGGTCAAGACGCGTAACATCACGCTGACCCCCGCAGAGGTCGCGCACCGCTCGGCCAGCATCGGGCATCTCGGCCAGATCGCGATGGTTACCGGCCGCAAGATTGCGTGGGACCCGGTCAAGGAGGAAATCGCGAACGACCCTGCCGCGTCGGCCATGCTCGGCCGCACGCCGCGTGCGCCGTGGTCGCTGAGCTAACAGGGAAGTAACCCGTTGCTCGTTTTTGGCTTCTTGTCGCCGTTTCAAACCGACGTTAGAAGCCGGGAACGGGCAACGGGGAAACGTATCCGTCATGCTTCTCGACATCCAGTCGCTAAGGGTCGAATACCCGGTTCAAGGCCGTCAGCCGTTTGTCGCGGTTGACGGCGTTTCACTTTCCATCGGTGCGGGGGAGTCATTCGGCGTCGTGGGCGAAAGCGGTTGCGGCAAGACCTCGCTCGCCCGCGCGGTGATTGGGCTTCACCCCCCGGCCGGCGGCACGATTTGCTTCGAGGGCACGGACATCTCACGCATGGCCGCCGCCCCGTTCAAGGTCTATCGCCGTGCCGTGCAGATGGTCTTCCAAGATGCCGTCGGCTCCCTGAACCCGCGCATGACTGTGCGGCAGACATTGAGCGAAGTGTTGCGCGTCCACCTGATGCGGCCACCCCAGCAGGTCGGGGCGCGTATCCGCGAATTGCTCGACCGCGTGGGGCTGTCTCAGGACACGCTCGATGCCTACCCGAACGAGATCAGCGGCGGGCAGTGCCAGCGCGTGAGCTTGGCACGTTGCCTCGCGCTCGAACCGCGCCTGATCCTCGCGGATGAGCCTGTCAGCGCGTTGGACGTCTCTGTTCAGGCGCGAATCCTGAACCTCATCCGCAAGCTGCAAAACGACCTCAACCTTGCCGTCATCCTCATCTCGCACGACCTCGCCGTGGTGCGCAACATCTGCGACCGTGTGGCGGTCATGCACAACGGCGCGTTCGTGGAACAGGGAACGACGGCCGAGGTGATGGAGCATCCCCGGCACGACTACACCCGCTCCCTCCTCGATGCCGTCCCCGATGTCGCCCGCGCACTCCGCGCAAGGGCGCATGCGTGAGGCCGGGCGCACCCCCTGCCCTACCTCAACCCCGCGAGCTTGTGCGCTTGGAGGGAGAGGCGCCATTTGTCTTTGCTGTGGCTTTTGTTTAATGTGCCGAGCTGGCGGAGGGTCTCTTCGAGGTTGATGTGTCCGTCGCGCGCGCAGGGGGATAAGCAATAGGCGGCGGCGGTGATGCGGCGGCGGATGTCTTGGCAAAAGGCCACCACGTCGCCGTCCGCGACGACGCGCACTTCGTCGGCGTGGCGAATCATGCGCTCGTCGTCGTACAGGTCGGCGTACAGGGCCTTGGGTGATACCGCGATGTAATTCAGGTTGCGCCGCACGGCTTGCGGAGGGTCAATCAGGCCGTTGGTTTCGAGCGCGAGCCAGTACCCCAACTGTTTCAGGCGTTCCGTGCATTCGGCGAGCGAGCGTTGCACCAGCGGCTCGCCTCCCGTGAGGATAATGTTTTTCGGGTTGAACGATGCGAGGCGGTCGAGGATGGCCTGCCCTGTCAAGGTCTCATACGTGCGGTAGTCAGTGTCGCACCATGGGCAGGCGAGGTTGCATCGGCCGAAGCGCAGGAACACGGCGGGCAGGCCCGTGTTGGCGCCTTCACCTTGCAAAGACTCGAATATCTCGACGACGGGGTAGGTCGTTTCCTCGAAGGGTGTGTCATCAGGCAAGCAAGCTTGGTCGTGTTTTGGCTTCATCGTTAAAATACTTTCCCCTCCTTTCATAAAATGAATTTACCATACGGAGGCGCAAAGCACAAGAAACAGGGTTCAAGGGGGAGCAGAGGATTTTTTTTGAACGGTTTTCTTGTTGTACGCGCAAGGGGGATTTGGTATATTTTTCTCCTCAAAAGGAGAAAAGTCCTCGTGAAATACCACATGATTACCGTGTTCGTTTTTGTTACATGGATGGGTATATCTCAAACGGACGGCTGGGAGCAACGTGGCGCGGCCTTTGAAACGAACATCCGCGCCTTGCTTGCGGATGCCCGAACAAATGACAATTACAGGGTAATCGAACAAAACCCAAAGCTGTTCAACCAAATA
>Ga0123353_10002907_pt1 | contig 21437 bp, 19 predicted proteins | sample TergutLab28metaG_3_FD_92763 | JGI IMG/M metagenome (GOLD analysis project Ga0123353, IMG submission 92763) | Labiotermes labralis P3 segment gut microbial communities from Petit-Saut dam, French Guiana - Lab288 P3 | ecosystem: Host-associated > Arthropoda: Insects > Digestive system > Gut ... | reverse complement strand
TGCGGACGGACATCGGGGTGTCATCGTAGACCGTTGCCATTATTCCATTCCTTTCGCCGGGTTCGCCAGCCAACATCCTATAATATTCGCCGTATTTCGCACACACAATTGTATATGGGTGTCGTGGCTCATCCAACTGCTGGGCCAAAGGCGCTTGCCCTCACCCGGCACGTAAACGGCACGCGCTGAATCCACGTATTCGCCTGCCTTTTGCAATTGTCTGTAGGCATATTCCATCGCCCAACAGTCCAGATACTTCTTTCCGCGGACATTTCGCGGAATCGTTTCTCCCGATCTTTTCATCGCCAGCAACATTTCATCATACCATCTGCACAGCATGTTTGCATTGTCCGGGTCCAGCAAGTCCAGGCAATTCCCCAGCCGGATCATGGCCGCCACTACGGCGACCTTCTTCCCCGGATATCGCTGCTTCGCCCACTGCCACGCCTGCTTGGGGCCGTGTTCCCAAAAATAAATGCCGTGCCCCAGCCAATCGTGCGGATTGTGACTGGCCTCCAACTCCTCGAACCCGCTTACCACCGATAACGCCTTGTTGATCTGCGTCCCGTGGAAACCCACTACCGTTCGATGGTAGTCTTCAAATAATGGCATATTCGCCTCACTCGCGTGCTTGCTTTACCCACATTAGCATAACACATGTAACGATGAAAGCTACCGTCCTGACGAAATTCCCTTTTCATTCTTTTTCCTCCGTGTATCCTTATGAAAACATCGAAAGGAACCCCATGCCGAAAACGAAAAAAACGTCCGCTGCGTCGTCACCGCCGGCCCTCATCAAACCGGGACTGTTCGGACTCACCGTTCCCGCCGACGCGCGGCGGGCGGAATTTGACATGTTTAATGAGGCCCTCCTCGCCAACCACGTCAAACCCTACGCCGTCTTCATCGGCGACAGCATCACCGGCCAATGGGACCTCCAGGCCTATTTCGGGCCGGGAAATGTGCTGGTCAATCGCGGAATGGCCGGCGACTCGTCGGAGTACGTCCTCCGCCGCTTCGATGCCGACGTGGTGCAACTGGCGCCCGAATTGGCCGTCATCTGCGTCGGCGTCAACGACACCGGCTGGGGTGTCGGCACGCCCGACCCCGCCAAGGTCGACGTCGTCCTGGACAACATTCAAACCATGGCCGACAAGGCCGCCGCGGGCGGAATCGCCGTCGCCATCGGCTCGAACTTCCCGCTCCGCTCGCCGATCTGGTACAACCTGCCCGAATTCGCCGCCGCCAAAAACCGCCTCACCGTCAAAATCAACAAAGGCCTGCAAGGCATCGCCCGCCGCGACGGCCATATTTATGTGGACTACCACCGCCACGTCGTCGACGCGAAAGGATTGATGGACAAAAACCTCGCCTACGACGGCATCCACCCCAACCACAACGGCTACACCATCATGCGCGACGTGCTCAACAACACGCTGGCGAAGGCGGGATTTACGCTGTAGCAGCAGACAGTGACAAGTGACCGGCGGCCAGCGACAAGAGAAGGCTTGCCGTTTTGCGCTGTAGGAACTCGGAAAAGGCGAGTGCCGCCTCCCCGGTCTCGCACGGCAGTGCCCGGCACACAGCTGCGGAGCGGCGTCTGATGTAGCCCCAGGCGACCGGAGGGAGCCTGGGGAAAGAGGCGTTATAACACCCAAGCCCCAGCGGGGCGTCTACACCCAACAGGCCAGTCAGCATAGACACCCTTCATGGAGTTTGTTCGTTTTGTGTCTGTTCCTTTATTGTCAGAGAAATCACTTCAGTTACTGATGCTGTGTCGCGATGATGCGGAGATACCGCAGGATACTACGTGCCCAGAATAAGTGAAGACTAAGTGACGGCAAACCAACCAGAATGCCGAGACCGATGTATGCGAATAATGCCTCATATCCCTCTATTGCCATGACAAACAAAATGAGTGAAGCGATAATCCCGCCGACGAAGATGATGATGATTAAGACCGACAGTATCGTCTCTGCCAAGCACGGGGTAATTTTGGTTTGGTATCGAGTCGAACGGTCCGCCACCATAGGTGATGTGGGTGCTTTATCTTTTACGACTTTACCGACCGGGATGACCGGGCCGCCTGGGGCCGAACCGCAACTCACACATACCACGGTCTGAAGCGGTGATGTTGCGGCACCGCAATAGTAACAATATGCCGTTCCGTGTTTCGGCAGAATACCGCACTGCATGCAAGCAACCGCGTTTTCGGGAATCTCACTGCCGCATGTCCGACAATGCGGTGTTATCGGTTTGGTGAACGCCTCCAAAGGCGATATGGGAGCGGAAGCGGGCTTTTCCTCGTCCTCCACGACAAACGCGGTATCCGCCTCCTCATCTACAGGCAGTGGTATCGGAATCTCGACCGGTGCCTTGCAAGCCGGGCATCTAATCGTTTGTCCGGCATAGTGATCAGGAACCTTCAGACCCTTGCGGCAGGATTCACATTGGACGACGATTGGCATGGTCGAACTCCTTTCCGTTTTGTTCGCCTTGGAAAACAAAAAACCGAATCCGGCACGGTGCCGGACTCGGGCGCAAGTCGTTTTCGTTCATTCAAATGTTGCGTTCGCGCGTAAATCGGGGGCCTGCCACGCCACGCGCTGAACTGAGGCCCGCCAAGGCCTGCTACAAACGCGAGAACAGGCCGCGCCCCCTAGGGGGAGCGCGTCACGTTCTCGGTCACTTTGTAGCATCGAAATTGGCGGTTTCAGTTCAAATGCCCGAGTCGTTGACGCCGATATTGTCGGCGCGTTTTTAGATCATGATGCTGACGCGGTCTCCTGCTGGTTTTCGAAAATCATTTCCACACAATCTCATTATCCCTCCCCGGCATGTGGCGTATCAAGAAGAAAACAGCCAATAAAAAAGCAAGGTGAGTGCCTTTCTTCTCTGGCGATGGGGTGAGCGTTCAAATGATGTGGCTGGACACTCAAAACAGGCAGGATTTGTCTTGGCCCCAGCGGGGCCGTGCTGGGTAGCAGGTTGCACGTGATCGACGCCCCCACACGGCACGGAACAAAAAATCGGCTTGACGTCCCGCTACATAGCAGCAGGGCACGCCTGTACTCGGGCGTGCCCTGGGTGTACGGGCGTTTTTCCTCCTTCAATCGTGCCTGACGCCACCGGCCGAGACCACACCGTTACGCGAAGTCGGCCTCGGACGACGTCACAGGGGAACGTACGAGTCGTTCGATGCCGACTTCGCGCGACGGTGTGACGTGCGGCCTGTGGCGTCAGGCACGATGAAAGACTTCGAAAAACACCTGTTCCCAAGGCACGCCCGAGTACAGGCGTGCCCTGGGCTACCCAACACGGCCCCGCTGGGGCCAAGACAGACCGGCCATTCTCGTCGACCCCCCGTGATGGAAATTTCCGGCGACGCCGCTTCGCGGCTTGTTGCCGACACACTCGACGCGAGGCTGGGGAGGCGACGTTTGTTTTTTACGCGTCCCACAACGCAAACAGGCAAAGCCCAATCTACAGCCGTCCTTTTCCTCCCACGAAACATTCGCGGGAATTCGCGTAATTCGCGGCGAAAGGAATGTTCCACACGGCGCAAAACGGCAAGCCTTCTCTTGTCGCTGGTCACTTGTCGCTTGTCACTGGTCTTCGCAACGATTATCCTATACGCACAATCGTCCCCTAAAAAAAGGAACATGCAATGACCAAGGCGAAGCGGCTTTCGGAGAGTGTGTCGGGTTCGGCGGCGGGGTTTACGTTTGGGGTGTGCGCGACGGGCGATCCGCGGATCGACCCTGCCGACCGGCAGCGGGCGGTGAACATCATCGAAATGGTCGCCGACGTGATCGCCAAGGGCGTGCGGCTGCCCGACGGCACGCCGGTGAGCGTCGTCTGGTCGCCGATTCTCATCGACGGCGAAAAACAGGCCGACCAGGTGGCCCGCCAATTCCGCGACGCCAACGTCGATGCCGTCGTCTGCGCACCGGACACCTGGGCCTTCCCGCAGCTCACCCTGATGAGTCTGCTGGCCCAACTGCCCACGGGCACGCCCGTCAACGTCACCTGCGGAAACGCGGGCCCGCGGCCTGGCGTGGTGTTCGCGCACGCCGTCACCGGCGCGCTGGCCCAAAGTGGCTATCTTGTCGGCCTGAACGTCGGCAATTGGCCCGACACCGGGCCCACTCCGAAAATGAGCGACAAGACGGCGGCCGACCTGATCGACTGGTGCTACGCCGCCCTCACCGCGGCCGGCATCAAGGGGCGCCGCGTCGTCATCTTCGGGCACGACTCGATGGGCATGGAAACCGCCCTCGCCCACGTCATCCCGACGCGGCGGACGTTCGGCCTGGAGATCACCAGGCTGGACATGAAACTCCTCGCCGACATGCTCGCCAAAAAGGCGTACGACCCCGCCGAACTCAACACCCTCTGCGCGTGGTTCACCCAACACGTCGGCAAACGCATCGAACTGCCCAACGCCGCCGCCCAGGCCCGGTTCACCGACAGCCTCGCCATGTACCTCATCGTCCGCGACCTGCTCGCCGACCTCAATGCCGTCGGCGGCGGATTCATGAGCCAACTCGAATGGGGCAGCGACAAGCGGGGCCTGCCGCTCCCCGTCGCCGACGCCATGGAAAGCCTCTTCAACAGCACCTTCGACCACAACGGCCCCAAAACCGCCCTGCCCTTCGCCACCGAGGCCGACGTCCAGGGCCTGCTGACCATGCTCTTCATGACCCACCTCTCGGGCGGTAACCCCCCGCTGTTCATGGACTTCCGAAAAGTCTGGGAACCGTGGGAAATCCTGGCCCTGGCGAAAAAACTCAAGGTGCCCTTCACCAAGAAGGACGTCTGGGCGCAGCGTGGATTCGTCGACGGCGACAATAGCGGGTCGGCCAGTTTCAACTGGGCGGGCAAGCCCGGCGCGGACGCCGCCGCCTGCATGAAGGGCGTGTCCATGCCCCTGGCCGGCGAGGATTACTTCCCCGGCGGCGGAAACAGCGTCACGTTCGTCACGCCCGGCGGGATTAAAGGCATCGCCGGCAGAATGGCGTTCAGCGCCCTCAACGGAATGTTCAGCCTGGTCTGGGACGAAGCGTCCACCGTCTCCATGCCCGACAAACTCGCCCAGGCCGTGTGCAAAACGAGCAACTGGTCCTGGCCTCACACGTTCGTCGTTCCCGCCTACGCGAGCATGGCCGAGTACAAACAGTACGCCCCCGCCAACCACCTGCACATGACCTGGAACCTCGCCCCGGCCCGGTTGCAACACTGGATGGACCTGACCGGCGTGCTGAGCGTGACCCCGTGGTCGTCCAGGCCGGAGTGGGTCGAGGGCACGGACCGGCCCAAACCGCTGATCCACCTGCTCAACGGCGGCGAGTACAATGCGAAAGTTCTGATGAGGAAATGACCAACATGATCAGTAAAGAGCGGGTTTTGTCCCGGATTCGTGAAAGCGGGCTGGTGGCCGTGGTTCGGGCCGACAGCGCGGAACAGGCGGCGAAAATCGCCTCCGCGTTGGCGGCCGGCGGCGTGGCGGCCATTGAAATCACCTTCACCGTGCCCGGAGCGGCCGGGGTGATTGCCTCGCTGGCGGCTACGTATAAATCCGGAGAGATTTTCATCGGCGCCGGCACGGTGCTCGATCCCGAAACCGCCCGGACGGCCATTCTCGCCGGGGCGCAGTACGTCGTATCGCCGTGCTTAAACGTCGAAACGGCCAGGCTTTGCAACCGGTACGGTGTCGCCTTCATGCCCGGAGCGATGACCGTGAAGGAGACCGTCGAGGCGATGGAGGCCGGCGCGGACGTGGTGAAAATTTTCCCCGGAGAGTTGTTCGGACCGGCCATCGTCAAGGCGTTCAAGGGCCCGCTGCCGCACGCCCCGCTCATGCCCACCGGCGGCGTCAGCCTGGAGAACGTCGGCGAATGGATCCAGGCCGGCAGCCTCGCCGTCGGCGTCGGCGGAAACCTCACCGCCGCCGCCAAAAAAGGCGACTACGCCGCCGTAACCGCGACCGCCCGGCAGTTCATCGAACGAATTAAAGAAGCACGGAACCAAGTGACAAGTGACAAGTGACTAGAGTAGGCGACGTTCGTCGACTTTTGATGTTTGTGGAAATGGCGAGATAAATTAGAGACGGAAGCATGGTTGGTGTGGAAAACAATAGTCTCAAAAAATGATACGGCTCCACTCCGATATTCTATTACGGTCGAAAAACGATTCTCTTGTCACTTGTCGCTAGTCGCTTGTCACTATAGAAATTGGAGTCAATCGTATGGCAAAAGTCGTCTGTTTCGGCGAAATCATGCTCCGACTTTCTCCGCCGGGATTTCTGCGGATTGTGCAAACCAACACCTTCGACGCCGTGTACGGCGGCGGCGAAGCCAATGTGGCCGTTTCGCTGGCCAACTACGGATTTCCGGCCGCCTACGTCACCAAAGTGCCTAAACACTTCGTCGGACAGGCCGCCGTCAACGAACTTCGGAAATATGGTGTCGACACAACACATGTTGTGCGGGGCGGCGAGCGGCTGGGGATATACTTCTGCGAAAAGGGCGCGTCGCAGCGGGCGTCGAATGTGATCTATGATCGGGCCGGTTCGTCCATTTCGCAGGCCCGGCGAGAGGAATTCGACTGGCCGTCGGTCTTCGCGGGCGCCGAGTGGTTCCACTTCACGGGCATCACGCCCGCGCTGGGCGACAACGTGGCCGAAATCTGCCTCGACGCCTGCCAGACGGCCAAAAAAATGGGCCTGACCGTCAGTTGCGATCTGAACTTCCGAAAAAAACTCTGGAGCACGGAAAAGGCCGGCCGCGTGATGGGCGGCCTGATGCCCTACGTGAATCTGTGTATCGCCAACGAGGAGGACGCGGAAAAAGTGTTCGGCATCAAGGCCGAGGGCGCGGATGTTCAGGGCGGCGTGCTCAGCCACGAAGGATACAAAGCCGTCGCGTCCAAATTAAAAGAACGCTTCGGGTTTTCGCAAGTGGCGATCACGCTCCGGGGCAGCGTGTCGGCCTCGGACAACCACTGGGCGGCCATGTTGTATGACGGCGCGGAGTTCTATTTTTCGAAGTCGTATCCGGTGCACGTCGTGGACCGCGTGGGCGGCGGGGATTCGTTCGGTGCGGGTCTGATTTACGCCGCGCTGAACCACTACTCGCCGCGAGACGCCGTGGAATTCGCCACGGCGGCTTCGTGTTTGAAGCATTCTATAGAAGGCGACTTCAACCACGTTACCGTGGACGAAATCAAAACCCTCATGGCCGGCGACGCTTCCGGCCGCGTACAACGGTAACGTAGCACGGGCGTCCCGCCCGTGAGTCGCATGGGCGTCTCGCCCATGCAACGCAGCCTATGGGCGAGGCGCCCATATTACGAAGGATAATCCGATGGCTGGAAACTATACATTCAAAACGACAGAAGACCTGAAGGCCGCGATGGCCGCTCTCGCGCCGTCCATTCCGTTCGCGGACCCGGTGAACCCGGCGATCTTCAGACAGTCGCTCACGGTGGAAGGCGCGAACTATCGTTTCACCATTCCCAACCGTCTGTGCGCCCATCCGATGGAAGGCTGCGACGGCACCGCCGACGGCAGGCCCGACGAACTGACCACCCGCAAATACAAACGTCTCGCCGCCGGCGGATCGGGACTGATCTGGGTCGAAGCCACCGCCGTCACGCCCGAAGGCCGGGCCAATCCGCGACAACTGTGGCTCCACAAAAACAACCTCGACGCGTTCAAACAACTCACCGACGACATCCGTCAACACGCGCGCGACGGGAACGGAAACCCGATCCAACCACTGATTCTGCTCCAACTGACCCACTCCGGCCGATACAGCAAACCCGAGGGAAAGGCCACGCCCGTCATCGCCCACCATTCGCCCGTGCTGGACCCGTCGCACAAACTGCCCGCCGATTACCCGCTCGTGACGGACGACTATTTGGATGAACTGATGGACAAATTCGTCACCGCCGCCCGGTTCGCCCGCGAGTGCGGTTTCGACGGCGTGGACGTGAAGGCGTGCCACGGGTATCTGTTGCACGAACTGTTGTCGGCCTACACCCGGACCGACAGCCGCTACGGCGGAAGTTTCGAAAATCGAAGTCGGCTGCTGGTGGAAACCGCGCGGCGAATCCAGGCCGCCGTCCCCGATTTGCTCGTCACCACGCGCGTGAATGTATATGACGCATACCCGCATCCGTACGGGTTCGGAATGAAACCCGGCGGCGGGCTCGACGACGACATGTCCGAACCGGAACAACTGTTGCAATGGCTCCAGGACGGCGGCATGACGATGGTGAGTATCGCGTTCGGAAATCCATACTTCAATCCATATATAGAACGGCCGTACGAACGGCCGATCGCGGGGCTGCAACTGCCCGAGGAAAAGCCGCTGTCGTCGATTGAACGCATGGTCCGCATCACGGCCGGTCTGACGCGGCGGTTTCCGCGAATGGCCACGATTTCCGTCGGGTTCTCCTGGCTGCGGGAATTCTATCCACACATAGGCGCCGCCATGCTGGAACAACAGATGTGCGCCATGGTGGGCGTCGGCAGGCTGTCCCTCGCGTATCCCGATTACGCCAACGGTCTGCTCGGCAAAGGATTTGTCGACCCGAAACAGGTCTGCACGGCCTGCTCGTGCTGTTCGCAAATCATGCGCGACGGCGGCAAGGCCGGCTGTGTCGTGCGGGACGCGGGCATCTATGCGCCAATCTATAGAGAAGGAAGAAAAAACATATGAGTACAAACAAGGTCGCACTGGTCACCGGCGGAGCGAGGGGCATCGGCAACTCCATCGCGACGCAACTGGCGAGCGAAGGATACGCCGTCGCCGTCATGGACGTGCTCGCGGAAGAACAAGTGACGGAAAATATAGAAAAAATCAAATCGTTCGGCACGCCGGTACTATATATCAACGGCAATATCACGTCGGACCAGAGCCGGCGGGACGTTTTGCGGCGAATCGACGCCCAGTTCGGCCGGCTCGACGTGCTGGTCAACAACGCCGGCGTCGCGCCGAAAGTCCGCATGGATATTCTGTCCACCACGGAAGAAAGTTTCGATTTCGTGCTGGACATCAATCTCAAAGGCACGTTTTTCCTGACGCAACTGATCGCCAACTACATGATGGAGGAAGTGAAAAAAAACATCGGCATCGCGCCGGTCATCATTAACATTTCCTCGATGTCCGCCTACACGTCATCCACGGGCCGGGGCGAGTATTGCATTTCCAAGGCCGGCATCAGCATGATCACCACGCTCTTCGCCGACCGGTTGGCGGAATACGGCATCAACGTCTACGAAATCCGGCCCGGCATCATCGCCACGGACATGACGTCGACGGTCAAGGAAAAATACGACCGCCTGATTCTCCAGGAGGGCATTTTGCCGCTAAAACGCTGGGGCTTCCCGGAAAACATCGCCAACGCCGTGTCGGTTTTCTGTTCGGGCAAACTGTCCTACTCCACCGGCGAAGTCATCAACGTGGACGGCGGATTCCATATGCGAAGACTATAGTTCAAACCACGGAATGAAATCATGGAAAAACAGATCATTCAACTCGACAATCTTACGATTGATGTATATAGTTTGAACACCGTGGTCGTCGGCAGCGGGTGCGCGGGGTTTAACGCGGCCGACTGCCTTCACGCGCTGGGGCAACACGACATCGCCATCGTCACCGAGGGCGTGAACATGGGGACGTCGCGGAACACGGGGTCGGACAAGCAGACGTATTACAAGATCACGCTCAGCGGCGCCGCGCCGGATTCTGTTGTGGAGATGGCGAAAACCTATTTCGCCGGCGGGGCCATGCACGGCGACATCGCGCTGGTCGAGGCCGCGTTGTCGGCCCGCTGTTTCAACAAACTCGCGAGCATCGGCGTGCCGTTTCCGCATAACCGATATGGTGAATACATTGGTTACAAGACCGACCACGACCCGCGGCAGCGGGCCACGTCGGCGGGGCCTTTGACGTCGAAATTCATGACGGAAAAACTGGAGGAGCAGGTTCGCGCGAAAAACATCAGCATTTTTGACGGGTTTCAAGTCATCGCCATTCTGACGCGGGCCGCCGCGGACGGCCAAAGCGAACCCGTCGCCGTCGGCCTGCTGGCTATAGATTTGTCGAAAACCGACGCGCCGAACATGGGATTTACGCTCTTTAATTGCACCAACATCGTCTGGGCCACCGGAGGCCCCGCCGGCATGTACGCGACGTCGGTGTACCCCGAAAGCCAGACCGGCGCGTCGGGCATGGCGTTCGAAGCCGGTGCCAAAGGCATCAACCTGACCGAATCGCAATACGGCATCGCGTCCGTCAAATTCCGATGGAATTTGTCCGGCACCTATCAACAGGTGATCCCGCGATATCTATCGACCGACCCGGACGGCGGCGACCCCCGTGAATTTCTCGACGACTATTTCGCCACGCCGGGCCACATGATGGACGCCATTTTCCTGAAGGGCTACCAATGGCCGTTCGACCCGCGAAAGATCGATCATCTGGGATCGTCGATCATCGACGTGTTGGTCTATAACGAAACTCAAATCAAAGGCCGTCGCGTCTGGATGGATTTTCTGAACAATCCGTCCCGCGGCTGTGCGGGCGGCGGCGAGTTGGATTTTACGTTGTGCAACAACGAAACATATACGTATCTAAAGAATTCCAACGCGCTGTTCGGCCGGCCGATCGACCGGCTGGCCCACATGAATCCGCCGGCCATTGGGTTGTATCGCGACCACGGGATTGACCTTCACGCGGAGATGCTGGAGATCGCCGTGTGCGCCCAACATAACAACGGCGGGCTGATGGGCAATCTGTGGTCGGAGAGCAATGTCCGGCACTTTTTCCCCGTGGGCGAAGCGAGCGGCGTTTTCGGCGTGTACAGGCCCGGCGGAAGCGCGCTGAACTCCACGCAGGTCAGCAGCCTGCGGGCGGCACAATACATCGCCGCCAACTACACCCAGCCGCCGCCGGACGTCACCGCCTTCGCCGGTGCCGTGCGGGAACCATGTATGGAAAAACTGCGCCTGGCCCGCTCGTTCGCCGGACATACAAGTATAGATTCCAACATCGCCGACCGCCGCCGGGTCATGCAGCGCCGCATGACCGGCTGCGGGGCGCATATCCGTTCGCTGGAAAAAATCGAGCAGGCCTTGGACGAGTGCCGGCGCGAGATCGCGGCCGTGGCCGCCGACACGACAATTTCCTCCCCGCGCGACATCCCGCGGGCATTCATGAATCGGGACATTTTGATTACGCAGTATGTATATCTCCACGCCATTCGCGACTATATCCGCGACGGCGGCGGCAGCCGCGGATCGTACCTCATCCAGGACCAGGCCGGCCAACTCCCGCTGCCGGGCCTGCCGGAGGATTTTCGATTTTCGCTGGACAACAACGACCGGCTCGCGCGGGTGTGCGAAATCACGCTTGACCTCGCCGCCATGACCTGCCAGGGCCGCTGGACGCCGGTGCGGCCTATCCCGTCCGACGACAACTGGTTCGAAAACGTCTGGGCCGAGTACCGAAAAGGCAATGTGATAAAATGACTTGCCTTCGTCCGGCCGTCGTTTATAATGTGCCTTCTGTGTCCGGGGCGTGGCGCAGCTTGGTTTAGCGTGCTTGACTGGGGGTCAAGAGGTCGAGAGTTCAAATCTCTCCGCCCCGACGTGATGGAAGTGATTGGAGCCACAGCAGTTACGTGGCATCCGCCACGAACAAGGCGGTGCGTGAGTTTTTCCGTAATTACGGAAAAATCCGCACCGCCTTGCTTTTGGGGACGCCGCCGATGACCGGCCGAGGCGGTTGCGGAAAACGGTTTTGGAAAATTCCGCAATGGATAAACACAAAACAGCCCAAAAAAAATCAAAAACGAAAACGATGGATTGGAAATTTTTCTTGACATACGCACACCTTTGTCGTACTATAAAAGTTACTCTGTGCGATTTTGTTCAACCTCAGCGAGACTTCGCCCAAATCTGTTACAACAAAATACGCAGTGACGTACGCCGTTGGCGTGGTAGCGCATGATGGGCAGCACGGGTTGTTTCGAGCGAACCGTGAAGAAGCCTTGGGTCGGCGGCGTCTTTCCAAACTCTTTCGCCGTCGATTGGAAAAATTTTACCCGGTTTTCGTGTTGTTCGTCGTTTTCCGACTTTCCCGAAAATTCGAAAAAAAATTCCCAACCGTCGCGTTGATGATCCCGGGAGGCCGGACGTTCAAACGTGCCGCAAGGGCCGTAGGTGAAATCACGTACGGCCCTTTTTATTTCACCTCATCCTGCCCTCCTATACTCCAGCATCGCCTTCCTGGCGTGGAAAGGTGTCTCTTGCGACGGACAATTGTCATTGTGGTCGTGCTCCTGGCCGCCATCGGGGCCGGTGTTGTGGTCTGGTGGTGGACGCATCGGCCTCGGGAGCGGCGTGAGCTGGTGCTGTACGGCAACGTGGACCTGCGGCAGGTGGATTTGGCGTTTAACAACAACGAGCGGATCGCGGCGGTGCTGTTTCAGGAAGGCGACCGCGTGACGCGCGGGGCGGTGATGGCCCAGTTGGACGTCAGCCGGCTCGGGCCCCAGGTCGAGCAGGCGCAGGCCGACGTCGATGCCCAGGCGCAGGCGGTGCTTCGTCTGCATCGCGGCAGCCGGCCCGAGGAGATCGAACAGGCCCGCGCGAATCTGCTCTCCGCCCAGGCCGACGCCGCCAACGCGCGGCGGCACCACGAGCGGCTGAAGAATCTCTTCGAAGCCTCCGGCGGAAAAAGCGTCGTCCGGCAGGACGTGGACAACGCCCAGGCCACCCTGGACGTGAACGAGGCGAAGGTGGCGGTGAATCGGAGCGCGCTGGACCTGGCCGTTCTGGGTCCGCGGGAGGAGGACATCGCCCAGGCCGAGGCGCAGTTGCAGTCGCTCCAGGCCAGGCTGGCGTTGTTGCGTCAGCAGTTGGCCGACGCCCAGCTTTTCGCCCCGGCCGACACGGTGGTCCGCTCGCGCCTGCTGGAGCCGGGCGAAATGGCTTCGCCGGTTCGGCCCGTGTTTTCGCTGGCCGTCACGGACCCCAAGTGGGTTCGCGCGTACGTGTCCGAACCGGACCTCGCCCACGTGCGTCCGGGGGCGTCCGCCACGGTGGCCGTCGATGGATTCGTCGGCCGGCGGTTCACGGGATGGGTCGGTTTCATCTCGCCGGTGGCGGAATTCACGCCCAAAAGCGTGCAGACCGAAGACCTGCGGACCAGCCTGGTGTACGCCATCCGCGTGTTCGTCGACGACCCGAAGGACGAACTGCGGCTTGGCATGCCGGCGACGGTGCATTTGCCCATACAGCCGCGACCAGCGACCAGAGAAGCCACTAGCCACAAGCCACCCGCCACAAGGTAAGGAACGCACAAGGCAAAAGAGCGAAAGAATCAGTGAAAGCGGAAATGGTTATGCCTGTAGAGAAACACCGAGATCGGCTGATTGGAGCCTGGCTTCACCATACCTTGTGGCTGGTGGCTGGTGGCTTGTGGCTGTTCGGTTGCACCGTCGGGCCGGACTATGTTGAACCTGAATTTGACATGCCGGCGGAGTGGAGCGGAGCGGTGGAGGGCGGGTTGGCGGACGGGCAGGCGGACGTCGGGCGGTGGTGGGCCGTCTTCAACGACCCCGTTCTGGATTCGCTCATCGAGCGGGCGGTGGCGGCCAATCACGATTTGCGGATCGCCGAGGCCCGGTTGCGGCAGTCGCGTGCGAGGTGGGAGGGGGCGTCGTCGGATTTTTGGCCGACAGGGACCGCGTCGGCGTCGTTTTCGAGGCAGCGGATCAGCGGGAACACGTCGATTGCCGGCCTGGTGCGGATCGTCACGGCCGACCCGACGACGCCCACGCTCGCCGGACTGGACCCGCCCGCGCCCGCGCCCGAGGAATTCCGCGATGTGACTGTCTGGGCACGGGGTTTCACCATCATCGGGGAACGAAACAATTTACTATCGAATTGGTAAAATGGCTAAAGTAGATAATATGGGAATTCCGATAGATGGTGTAGCTGATACGTTATGTTCAGCGAAAACAAGGAGCACCATCATGAAAGTTTTGATCGTAGACAACGACGGACGGTTTGTGACGCAAGTGACGGAGTACCTTGAAGATAAAGCCCATCTCGTGGTGCATCACACTTGTCCCGCCCAGGCGGCTCGGCAGGTGCAGCAGTGGAGGCCTGAGTTGATCATTCTGGCGGCGGAGTTGGCCAGCAGCGACCTCGTGCAGAAGATTTACAGCATGCCCGAACGGCCGGCCGTGCTGCTGACCGAACACATGGACCGCTACGCCCAGGCATGGCGTGTCTGGCAGAACTGCGGCGACGAACTGCTGATGAAACCGATTTTCAAACATGCCGAATTCCATGAGGCGATGATTCAGGCGATGGGCAACGCGTCCGTCGCCGCCGTCGGAGCCCGCCGCAAGGCAGGGTAGCACGTGCCGCGGGCGTCCCGCCCGCGCGAAACGTGCCTGTAGGCAAGACATGCCGCATGGCCAGTTCAACGCGGGCGAGATGCCCGCGACACATACAAACCTCGGGCGCTGCCGAGGGTTCCGAAAGCCCACTCGACGCGATCGAGCGGGCTTTCTTTTTCGAATCGTTGGCGTAAATCCGTTTTCGCTCCAGTTCCATTTCGCGATCAGCCGATAAAAACTCTCGAAAACGGACCTTGCACCATAGGGGGACGTTCAAAGGAAAGGACACGTAAAATGGCAAACGTCGAGCAGGCTGGAGTATCCATCGGCCCGATCACGGCGGCGGAGTTGGACCGCGTGCCCATGTTCTGCTGGCCCGGGAACGTCGAAACGCGTAGCCGGCTGCTCGCGGAGCAAGGGATGCTGGGGTTCGCCGCATGGGACAACGGCGTCTGCGTGGCGCAGTTGCACACCTACCGAGTGACGCTGCCGGAATGGGACAGCCGAAATTTTCCCGAGGCGGTTAGCGGCGAGTGGACGTCCAGCAAGGAATTGTTCTGGCCTCTCGGATGGCCCCTGCTTGCGGCGCGGCAATTGGGGCTGACGTTCCATGGCCCGGTCTGGGGGCACTCTTGTTTTCATGTGGGTGTTACGCTGCAATCCCGGTGGCCGCAGGACGTGGCCTCGCAGTATCACAACCGTGGCATCGGGACGGCCCTGGCCGCCGAGTCCGTACGCTGGGCACGCGAGCATGGATATGCCGGAGTGATCGCCCAGGGGTCGCCGGCCAACTTTATGGAGCACGCGCATTGGATGGGCGTGCTCCCGTACACGACCTACGAGAAACTCGGATTCCGATCGGCGGCCCTGGAAGACAACGGCGAAAAACTTCCCTGGTGGACCGAACGGGACTCCTCCGATGCGGTCGTCGGGCGGGCCCGCCAACTGAGGGCCGAAGGCCGGCCGATTGAGGAACTCTGTGCGCGTCTGATGGTGTTGGACCTCCCATGATATCGTTCCTGTGACGTGCGAACCTTTTGCCGTACTGGAACCATGGCACGGGCGAGACGCCCGTGCTACGGCCTGCGTGCACCTATGCTGCCACTGATCGAACAATTCATCACGTACCTGGAGGTGGAGCGGAATTTCTCCGGCCACACGGTGCGGTCGTATCGGGCCGATTTGACGCAGTTTTGCCTGTTTTTGGCGGCGTTGGCCCAGGCGCCGCTCAGCGCCGACGCGCTCAAGTCGGAGGATTTGCCCGGCGAGGATTCGCTGGACGTCGACCCACTCACGCGGGCCCTGCCGGCCGTCACGCCAACGGAGGTTCGCGCCTTCCTGGCCATGATGCGGAACAGCGAATACTCCAAGGCGACGATCGCGCGGAAACTGGCCTCGCTGCGGAGTTTTTACAAATATCTCGCGCGGACCGGAACGGTGACGTCCTCGCCCGTGACGGCCGTCCGCACGCCACGGCAGGACAAGCGGCTGCCCAAATGCCTCGACCTGGCCCAGATCGAAGCCCTCCTCTCGGCCCCCGACACGGCCACGCTTCTGGGCAGCCGCGACGTGGCCATCATCGAAACGATCTACTCCTCGGGCCTGCGTGTCAGCGAACTGGTGGGCCTGAACATCGAGCACCTCGACCGCTACTCCGAGACGCTGCGGATCATCAGGGGCAAGGGCAGGAAAGAGCGGCTGACGCCCATCGGAAAGGCGGCATTGTCGGCCATTGACCTGTACCAGCAAAAACGCGTCGCCCGGTTCGGCGAGACGATGCGCGGGCCGCTGTTCGTCAATAAAACGGGCCAGCGGATTTCGGAACGGTCCATCCGCCGCAAACTGGAAAAATATTTGCAGATCGCGGGCATTCCGATCCACATCAGCCCGCACACGCTGCGGCACAGTTTCGCCACGCACATGCTCAACGCCGGCGCCGACCTGCGAAGCGTGCAGGAACTCCTCGGCCATGTGAGCCTGTCCACCACGCAAATCTACACGCACCTGACGACCACGCGGCTGAAGCAGGTCTACGACAATGCCCACCCGCTGGCGCAAGAGACCGACGCGGGGACGCGGAAACGCCCAGACGCGGAGACGGTGACTTCGAACGATTTGGCCTAGGGAAGCGTTTACATTCGGATTTCGAATTTCGTGCTTCGGATTTACAACGCCTCCCTCTGGCGGGGGTCATCCATACCTATTGGCTGTTGGCTACTGGCTGTTGGCTATTGGCCGTTCCCGTTAAGACTGCGTTAATTCACATCGTCCGCGTTGCGAGAATCCCCGCGGGGTTGTACCATACCGGCTATGGCCAAGAAACGTATTGTGGTCGTCGAGGACGAGCGGGACATGGCGGACCTGGTGGCGGCGAGGCTGCGGCGGGAAGGCTACCACGTGACGGTCGCCCACGACGGGGCCGAGGGGCTGAACCTCATCCGCTCCAACCCGCCGGACATGGCGCTGCTGGACATCATGCTTCCGGGAATGTCGGGCACGGAGATCGCGGCCGCCATGCGGAGCGACGCGCGAACGACCCATGTGCCCATCATCATGCTGACGGCCAAGAGCGAGGAGAGCGACATCGTGGTCGGGCTGAAGTTCGGCGCGGACGATTACATGACCAAACCCTTCAGCCTGTCGGTGCTGGTGGCGCGGATGGACGCGTTGTTTCGCCGCCTGGCGTCGGCGGTTCCGTCGGCCAAGGACGTGTTGACGTTCGGGCCGCTGCACATCGACCTGCCGCGGTGCGAGGTCACGCTGGACAAGACGCCGCTGCCCCTGACGCGGACGGAGTTTCGCATCCTGACGGCCCTGGTGTCCGCCGAAGGCCGCGTGCTGTCGCGAAACCAGTTGATCGACCAGGCCATCGGCATGGACGTGATCGTGACCGACCGCAACATCGACGTCCACGTCACCATGCTCCGCCGCAAACTCGGACCGGCCCGCGACACCATCCACACGGTGCGCGGGGTGGGATACAAATTCGTCCGGCCGGAATAATCAACTATGAAGCGTAGTGTTTTCGTCAAATTGTTCCTGAACAATTTCCTGGTGATGCTCGTCATTCTGGCGTTGGTGGGCACGTTCACGTACTATCGCCTGAACGCGAATTATCAGCGGCAGACGAGGCTGGAGCAGCGGCGGATGACGCTCATGGCGGCGGAGTGTTTTCGGGAACTGCGGTCGCTGGACCCGGCGCGGGTGGACGCGATCTGCAAGACGCTGCTTCACGACCCGGCGGCCCGGTTGACGGTCATCGCCGCCGACGGAACGGTGCTCGGCGACAGTCAGGCCCATCCGCGAACCATGCAAAACCACAAGACCGACGACCGCCCCGAAGTCCTGGCCGCCCTGACCGGTCAACACGAAAGCTGGCACGAACGGATCAGCGACACGTATAAAATTCCCTTCCGTTACGTGGCGGTTCCGTTGCGACACGACGGCGCGGTGGCCGGCGCCGTTCGCGTGGCCATGCCCGTCAAAACCATCGCCGAAGGAGAGTCGCTGCTGCTGGGCGCGGTGTTCTGGTCGGCCCTGGGGGCGGCGGCCGCCGCGGTCGCGCTGGCGCTGCTGACCAGTTGGTTGTGGTACGCCCCGTTGCGGCGGGTCACGGAAACGGCCAAGAAATTCGCCTCCGGAGACCTGTCCTCCCGCGCGTCCAAACGGTCCGGAGAACAACTGGCCGAACTCACCGAAGCCCTCAACGGAATGCGGGACAACATCGGAAAAACCCTCGCCCGGATCGCCGCGCAGCATCAGGATTTCCAGGCCGTCCTGACCGCGATGCAGGAGGGCGTGATCGCCACCGACGCGGCCGGCGCGGTCGTCCTGATCAACCCCGCCGCGGTCGGACTGTTCGGTCTGGACCCGCGGAAGGCGACGGGAACGCCGCTACAGACCCTGTTGCCGATCCTCGGCCTGCTGGCGATGCACGATCGGGCGAGAACCTCGCAAACGCCCATCCGAAGCCAGTTGGAGATCACCGGCCCCACCGGCCGGCAGGTCATCGAAACGCTCGCGACCCCCGTCCCGCCAGGCGAGTCCGATATCGTTTGCCTCCTCGTGCTCCGCGACGTCACCGACGCCGCGGCCATCAACGCCATGAAAACCCAGTTCGTCGCCAACGCCTCCCACGAACTCCGAACCCCCGTGGCCACGCTCCGGGCGGCCGTCGACTCCCTCGCCGAGGCCGACACCCAGGACGAACGAGAAAAACTCGCCTCCATCCTCGACCGACATGTCGCCCGGCTGGAGGAAATGACCAACGATCTGCTGGACCTGCACCGCGTCGAGTCCGGCCGATTCCTCGTGCAGCGGCAGGAGATCGCCGTCGACGAACTCGCCGAGTGGGTCCGTGGACAATTCACCTGGTTGGCGCAGGAAAAAGGCGTGACGATGTCCGTGTCCTCCACGAAACCGGGGCAGACCCTTCGCTCGGACCGCAAGCTGCTGGAGATGATCGTCCGCAACCTGATGGACAACGCGCTCAAGTTCACCTCCGCCGGAGGGCGTGTCGAGTGCATGATGGACGTGGACGACGCGCGGGCCGTCGTTCGCGTCCGTGACACCGGCGTGGGTATTTCGCCCTCCGATCAACCGCGGGTGTTCGACCGTTTCTTCCAGGGCGACGCCTCCCGCACCGGCGACGGCCGATCGCGAGGCACGGGCCTGGGCCTGGCCATCGTCAAGCACGCCGTCGAACGCCTGTCCGCCACCGTCAGCCTGCACAGCGAGATCGGAAAAGGAACCACCGTCACCGTCACACTACCGCCGATGAACGGCTGACGCGGGAACGCGGAGAGGGGTCTTACGTCGACAAAAACCTTTCGCACTGGCTCGCCTCTTTGCGCTGTGGAATGTTGTCGGAAATATTAATTTCGACGTATCACAGGGTTCCGCGTCGTCGTTGGAGGGATGCGGCCTCTACAATGACTCGATGACGGACGAACGGAAAAGGGGTCGCGTGGGGGAACACGTCACATGAAACTGCTTGCAGCCTTGGCCGTTTTGACGATGGTGCTGTGTCTTGCGGGGTGCGGAACTCCCAATCATCCCGGCATGTGGTATCAGGGGTCGGACGAGGGGTATTATTACTCCACCGGCGATTACGGCGATCACACGTACAATTTCCAGGGGCCGCTGTTCGGTGCCCGGAGTCCCGGAACCACTGAATGGTACCCCGGCCGAGGCGGCGACCGCACGCCGCCACCGGAAGACCCCTGAGCGGAAAATTTCGGATGTACCGCCCAATCCCGAAGAACCTGAATACAACAACAGCATGGGCGTTGTTTGCCCATGCTGTTGTTGTATGCACAGGCTCGCTAGAACTTCCACAGCAGCGTCGCCATGGCCGTGATCGTCCGGTCTTCGTAGCGGCTGTTGTTGGCCGTGCTGGGGGCGTGGACCGGGTTGGTCAGGTACAGGTCCAGGCCGACCGTCAGGCTGTCCAGCAGGTTGTACTCGGCGCCGACCACGTTGCCCTTGCGGTTGGCGTAACCGAAATCGCTGTCCACGAACGCGCCCGGCAACGCATTGGCCTCGACGTACGCGTAACGGTACTTCACCGACCAGTCGCCCTTCTTGCGGTTCTGTCCCCACTTGACGCCGACGGCCAACGCCGTGTTGCGATTCTCGTACCCCTCGCGGTCATCGTCCTCGCCGAAATTGTACGCGACGTCGCCGAACACGTTCAGCGGCTTGCCGAACACGTCGGCCACGTCCAACTGGTTGGACAGATTGCCGATCCGCATTCCCGGAATGTGACGCACCGGGGTGGCGTTTCCACTGGCCGTCAACCCGCCAAGCCGGTACATCTTCCATTCCTGGTAGTTGGCGGCGAGGGTCCACTTGATGTCCTTGGTGATCTGGGTCCGCAAACCGGCCTCCGCGATGAACATCTGGGCGTCCTTGTTGTTGGACTGCTCATTCAGAATAAACCAGCCCAGGCCGACGAACGGCTCAATCGCCACCGGGTCCGACAGCGTGATCTTGGGCGCGCGATACTCCGCCCAGAAACCCTCGGGATTCACGTTGCTGCTCCAGAAAATCTCGTTCTGGACCCAGGGCTTGACGATTTTACCGCCGGTCACCATCAGACCGAGGGGGTTTCCGTCGGCGTCCTTGGGGGTGTAGCGGGCGTACATCAGGTCGATCCAGATGGGTTTCTTGCTCCAACTGGCCCCCAGCGTCTGGGTGGTGGAGTTGTTGACGTTCGTGTCGCCGCTGGCCAGGCGGAATCCCACGGCCACCTGGTCGTCCAACCAGGTCTTCTCGACCCCGAACCGCAGCCGGGCACGGGCGCGATGGCGGTCCATCTTCTCCGTATCGTCCGTGTTGCCCCAGTTGTAACCGTCGAACTGATAGCGAAGACGGAAGTCGCCGGAGAACTTCAGATTGTCCAGCCAGGAGGGCTGTTTCGCTCCGCCCTTGTCCGCCGGGGCCGGGGCGGAGGCGGCCTTTTCGGCCGTCTGTTTCGCCTCGGCCGCCTGGGCGGCTGTCTCGCGCTGCCGGGTCTCCATGTCCTCCAGGCGCTGTTCCTGCTCCCGGAGTTTCTTCTTGAGGGCATCGACGGTTTCCCGCATGTCCTGGATGTCCTCTGCCGTGGCCTGGGCCCGCACCGGACCCGCGAGTCCCGCAACGAACACGACGACCAAACCCAACGTCAACCATCTTCGCATGAGCTGTCCTTTCCGTTTCGGCAAGCCCGCCGCCCTACACAGGACGTAAACGAACCACCGGCCGAGAATTGTCACGGCCGAACGAAAAGGAACAATGAAGACTTCGTAAAGATTCCGCTAATTCCCCGAGGCGAAGGTCAGGAAATCCCCCAGGGCGGTGTAGGGGACTGACGTAAGAATTGAAAACCCTGTCCCGCCGCTCACACCCGGAACAGGTCGGTGCTGAGGTATTTTTCGCCGCGGTCGGGGAAGATGACTACTACTAGACCGCTGTCCATTAGTTCGGATACTTTGACTGCGGCGAGCATTGCCGCACCCGAGCTCATGCCGACGAACATG
>Ga0123353_10002906_pt1 | contig 21437 bp, 16 predicted proteins | sample TergutLab28metaG_3_FD_92763 | JGI IMG/M metagenome (GOLD analysis project Ga0123353, IMG submission 92763) | Labiotermes labralis P3 segment gut microbial communities from Petit-Saut dam, French Guiana - Lab288 P3 | ecosystem: Host-associated > Arthropoda: Insects > Digestive system > Gut ... | reverse complement strand
TTAAGAAATGCCTTTTTTGCATTTTGCCGCTTGATGAGTAAGTGTTCGCAAATGCGTTCACCATCATAGTGATATGCGGGTGAACATAATTCGCCTTTGGATAGTTTGTCGCACTCCGGGCAGGTCAATAATCTAAGCATTTCATTTTTCTTTTCATATTGGTTGAGGTGCGACACTTCTTTCAGACGCCTGTCGGCGTCGGTGTACATCGACCGGAATTTGTAAAAATTGAAGGTTTTAAAATTGGCGCCCACCCGTTTCGATTTATAAATCACGTTCCCCTTCGATTCAAGCCGTATGGCAATAACAACAATTATCAGGACGGGTAAAAGCAAAAGAAATGTGAATAAAGCAAACAAAATATCAAAAGTCCGCTTGACAAAAGGAGTCCGGTATGGTTTCACAAAATCATTTTCGGAATCTTTATTCTGTTGGGACGATGGAGCAGGTTGGCAATCTTTCACGTAATTAATGCGGTTGTAAATCAACTTGCTATCTATCGGTTTCGTCAAATAAGCATTGATACCCAGCGCCAATGATTTTTTCCTTAAATAGTCGATGGGATGGGCTGCGATGAGAATAAAAATAAGCCTCTTATTCAATCCCTTCTTTTGCATTTCCTGAAACAACGCAAGTCCGTTCAATCCGGGCAAATGGGTTTCGCAAACAATGGCTTCAATATCTTGGTAACAACACAACTGCCGCGATGGCTCAAAAACGCGAAACTCATTGTTGGTCATCCATTCAAATGCCTTCAAGCCATTGGGTGCGCTGTGAACCTGGAAATAATCATTTCGTTCAAGATTCGTAATAGTTTCAAGGTCACTGCCGATATATAATATTTTGATGGGCTGTTCCATGTACACTTAGCTGCCGATTCTGCTTAAAAAACGTTCCCTGACTTCAAGACGACGCTTGATACGGGCAATAATTTCGCTGGGATTAAATGGTTTGACCACATAATCCTCAGCACCCATTTCGAAACATTTAATTTTATCTTTACTCCACTCCCTTCCCGAAAGAATTATGATAGGGATGTCATCAAAAAAACCGCTGGTTTTGATTCTGTCTAAAAATTCAAAACCGTTCAATTCGGGCATAACTAAGTCACAGATAATCAAATCAGGAAAATTACCTGCTTCCAGATAATTGAGTCCTTCCTGACCATTGGATAGCGTGATGACGTCAAATTCCTGTTTAAGAGTGTTTTCTATGATAAAACGAATACTCTTCTCGTCATCGATGACTAAAATTTTTTTTCTGGACATAACCCAAATTTAATGAAGCCTCAGGCTGCAAAAATAATAAAAAACCTTGTTTTGTATACGAAAGATGAAATAAAATAGTTATTTTTTATACATTTGTAGCACAATTAAATCAGAAGAGACGTATGAAAATTCTTGTTACGGGAGCCAGTGGCTTCATTGGTAGCTTTATAGCGGCTGAAGGAATCAGCCGAGGATATAAGGTCTATGCAGGCATTCGAGGCACCAGCAACCGGAAATTTCTACCGGAAGGAGTACAAACAGTTGAGTTGAGCCTTGGTAGCAAGGAACGGTTGAAATCAGAATTGTCGGCGCTTGGCAGGTTCGACTACATTATTCACAATGCAGGGGTTACCAAATGTAACCGCAAGACAGATTTTGACAAGGTGAATTACGGCTACACCCGTAACTTCGTCGAAGCGTTGATAGAAAGCAATATGGTGCCGCAAAAATTCCTGTTTGTGAGCAGTCTGGCCGCCTTTGGCCCGGGCAATCCGAAAACACTGGAGCCTGCCCGCCTTTCGGATACGCCCAACCCCGACACTCTGTATGGGAAAAGTAAACTCAAAGCCGAACAATTCATCATGGAGCAGAAAGATTTTCCCTATCTGCTTTTGAGACCTACCGGGGTATACGGACCGCGTGAAAAGGATTATTTTGTCTTTCTGAAAACAGTGAACAACCACTTAGAACCATCCATGGGAATGAAAAAACAATACCTGACGTTCGTTTATGTTACCGACCTTGTGAAAGTTATCTTCCTTGCGCTTGAATCGCAATTCCTGCAAAAGGCATGGTTTGTATCCGACGGCAAGGTGTATGACAACCGTGAATATGCCGCCATTGTGAAAAAACATCTGAACCGAAGGGCATTGTACCTGCCTGTCCCGTTGTTTTTGGTCAAAGCAATTTCGTACACATTAGATACCATATGCGGATGGTTTGACGTATCGCCCACGCTCAACAAGGATAAGTACAAAATCATGCGTGCAACCAACTGGAAATGCGAAACAGAGCCGTTGCAACGCGACCTCGGTTTCGAAGCCGGATACGACCTTGACAAAGGCATTGAAGCATGCGTTAAGTGGTACAAAGCAGAAAAATGGCTGTAAATAATTTTCGATTTTTGATTGGTTTCGCTGGGTTAAGGAATGAAAAATAAACAACATGTAATTACATAAAGCAATATGAACAATCAACAATCAACAATCAACAATCAAAAATTGTTGGTGATATTAGGCCCAACGGCTTCCGGAAAAACTTCAGTAGCAGCGCATTGGGCTTACCGCAACGGAGGCGAAATCATCAGCGCTGATTCGCGGCAGGTATATCGCGGCATGACCATCGGCACGGGCAAGGATTACGCCGACTATGTGGTGGATGGCCAACTGGTACCATATCATTGTATTGATATCGTCGATGCAGGAGAACAATATAATGTGTACGAATACCAGAAAGATTTTCTCTGTGCTTACAACCAAATTCTTGCCTGTGAGAAAATACCGGTGCTTTGTGGCGGTTCTGGTATGTATATCGAAGCGGCTATTAACGGATACCGGTTGTTACAGACGCCGGTAAACGAAGAACTGCGCAGGGAACTGGAAACAAAAACAAAAGAAGAACTGATGTCATTGCTCACTTCGCTGAAAACCTTACATAACCATTCGGATACCGATACCCGCAAACGAATGATACGCGCCATTGAGATTGCCATGTACCAAACAGAACATCCGCAGGAAGATAACGATTACCCTGAAATAGAGCCTGTGCTTATCGGAATCAAATATGATCGTGAGTCGCGGCGGCAACGGATCACCCAACGCCTGCGGCAACGTTTGAATGAAGGCATGATAGAAGAAGCGCAGGAACTGCTCAATAAAGGTCTCACTTCCGGACAATTGGAATACTACGGTCTCGAATATAAATTTCTCTCAAAATATCTGGAGCACGAACTAAGTTATGTGCAGATGTTTGAGCAACTCAATACAGCTATCCACCAGTTTGCCAAACGCCAAATGACATGGTTCAGGCGCATGGAACGCAACGGAGCAACAATTTTTTGGTTAGACGGATATATGCCGATGGAAGAAAAATTACGTGAAATTAACGCAATTTTTCATGCAAAATCCTATACATTGGTATAATAATGTACGTATTCTTCACGTGGTACCGGTCCCCAAAGCATTTGATTAGCGCGCGGATCGTTGGTAATCTGTTTGGTTTCGCGGTCGAACAAGACTTTCTTTCCAGTCCACTGGGCAACCACGCCAATACAAAATACCTGGCTTAATACGCCTGAGACAGAGAATGGCGAGTTCGCCTTTTCAGTACCCAAACAGGCGCGCAGGAAGTTTTCATAGTGATTCGACGGAGGAGGTGGAACTTTTGGGAGACTTTTTTCCATTTCTTTAGCTTTTGCATCAGGAAAGATGGAGAGAGCAGCAGCATGCGTACCACCTTTGAAAGAAAGATTTTTGGAGTAGATTTCTTTTCCCGAAGGGAGCCCTCTTGGTCGTTGTTGAACTTGAGCCCCGCCCGGAGGAGGAATATCCGGATCTTCCCGTACAGTTCCACCATATCCTTCCGGCATTGTAGGCATATTATCCAACCCGTCATACCAGGTGATGTCACAGGCCGGCATAGCATTTTCCGTGCGACCGTAATTTCCAAGAGTGCCGCGTGCCGGGAATTTGAATACTAGGGTTGAAGACTTGGGAAAGAAAAACGGGTTATGATCCAGTAGATAAGTCGGATCTACTTCATACGGGAGTCCCAATTTCAGGAATTCATGCGCCGTGTCTATGATATGAGCTCCCCAGTCGCCCAGACAACCCATGCCATATTCATACCAGCAGCGCCATTGACCGATGTGGTAATCTTTGTGATAATCTCGTGGATGGGCTTGAGCTAACCATGCATCCCAATTCAGCGTTCCGGGAATCGGTTCTCCGGCCGGATAGCTACTAATTTTCGGATCCCATGGATGCCAGCGGCGGCTTTGGTTCATGTGTGCAGTAATAGCAGTGACCTCTTTGATGATACCTGCTTCACTCCATGCCTTGAATTGCCAATAATTCTCACCCGAGTGTCCCTGGTTTCCCATCTGGGTGACAACGCCGTATTTCCTCTCGGCTTCCATCAGCAGTTCACATTCCAGAAAGGTCCGGGCCAAAGGTTTTTCCGTGTACACATGCTTGCCAAGTCTCATGGCGTGCATCGTGACCACAAAATGCGAATGGTCGGGAGTGGCGATCAAAACGGCGTCGATTTGATTAGCCATTTTATCGAACATTTGGCGGAAGTCCTTGAAACGCTGAGCTCTCGGGAACATATCCATGATTTCCGTCGTGTGACTCGCACCCATATCTACATCGCAGAGGGCTACGATGTTACAAAGCCCTGAACGATGAAATTGTTTGGCGTCACTATTGCCCTGGTTTCCGATACCAACCAGGGCAAGATTGACGCAATCGTTGGCACTGGCAGGTTTAAACGGGGCAGGCTTTGGCGATCCCTGAACAGATGTCAGGATCGTGGGCATTGCGCTTGCGGCAGCTGAAAAAACTGTGGCCTTCTTTAGAAAAGAACGGCGGGATACTTCATTAGAATTCATTTTTTTGAGAATAAAATTATAAAATTAGACTGATTCATTTTAATATTGTGAAACTAATATCCTGAAAATCACTTCCATTTGTGATGCGGTCAGTTGTCCGGGCGCTGTCTGATGCGCTTCATCAACGGAAGCGAAGGTAAATTCAGCGCCAAGAAATGGCGCGGCTATCCGCGTTATTTTACCTGCGTCGCCCATGGCAAATGCTATGATGTGGTCGTGCCTTTCGTAGAGCGCCATGACCCGGGAACAATCGGCAAGGGAATTTACCGTTACGGCTATTTTAACGCAGTCGGCGCCCATGACGACCGAATGTCTGATAATCCTGTCTAAGGTACCGGCGTCGGGAGTGGTTTCGAAATTGTGATACGATATGATGACTTTGCACTGATGTTCCCTGGCTAAATCTACCAGTGTTTGCCGGTAATCCTGCCCGGCTTCGTATTCGATATCCACGTAAGTAGTGCCGGACCGGATAGCAGCTGCAAGGAGTACCGTGCGTTCATGATCCGAAAGGTTTCCGGGACGGCAGGTCGCGATCCATTGCCTGCACTGCATCGCTAATATTTCTATCTTTTCGGGATCAAGTCTGAGCAGGTCGAGACGCACCTCAATCAGCGGCCATGAAGAAGCCAGTTGCAAACATGAAGTGAAAGGCATCCCGCCGAGACTGACACATATCTTACGATTCATGATCTTACATTTTCTATCTGCGAATAATATTTCATAAACTGCATCCGCTCATAGGCGTCGGGCGAATTGGTTTCAAAACAGCTCATCTTACCGGCAAACTGGTCGATATGATTGTATCCTTTCCTTTTCATCCATGTTTCAATCTCGTTCAGCATGACGCCCACCTGTCCCAGTCCGTTTTTGTACAAAGTTGATACAACTTGTACTGCAGCGCCGCCTGCCAGCAATATTTTGACCGCATCGCTGCCGGTGTGTACGCCGGTTGAGGCGCACAAATCGCAGGAAACCGTATCCGATTTCATGGCGATCCATCGCAGGGTATTTGGCAGTTCATTCGGAGCGCTGTATTTGTTAGCGATCGTCACCTGCATGTTGTCGATGTCGACGTCGGGAGTGACAAAGCGGTTGAACAGCACTATTCCTTTGACGCCTGTCGTGGAAATGTTGTCGATCACACGGCTGAGGTCGGTGAAATATGGCCCGATCTTGACGGCGACAGGAATTCTCGCCACAGCGCGTACCTGATGGATGATGTCCAAATGCAACTGTTCGATGTCGGCTGCCGAAAGCACAGGATTGAACGATGGCACGGAGATGTTCAGTTCAATAGCATCTGCGCCGGCGTAACGTAACTCAGCGGCAAACGACGTCCAACCGCTTGCCGACATACAGTTGATACTGGCAATAACCGGTATTTGCAGTTTCTTTTTTGCTTTGCGGATAGTGTGTACATAATCTGACAGATATTCGCTACGAATGTGTGATGCAATGTAGTCAAACGTTTCGGAATAATGATCATGTATCTGATAGTTTTTACTAATCTTTGACCTCTGGTAATCTATATTGAGATATATCTGTTCCTCGAACAGCGATTGCATAATTACGGCAGCAACGCCGCTATCTTCCATTCGCTGAAGATCGTCAACCGTGCGTGACAGTCCTGAACTTCCTGCAATAATCGGGTTCTTCAGATTCAACCCCATGTATTTTACTGATAAGTCTACCATCTAATGTGTTTTGATTGATATTAATGTATAATTTAACTACTGAAACTTCAAACTTTTTTCGCTTTGTATCCTTTTTGCAACAACAGTTGCAGAACTTTATCACGGAAGTCGCCCTGTACCAATATTTCGCCATCTTTAGACGAACCGCCCACACCGCATCTGGATTTCAATTCTTTGGTCAGTTCCGACAAATCATCCTGCGTTCCCACAAAACCGGTAACTAATGTCACAGATTTGCCGCTACGGTTTTTTTTGTCGAGCATGATCCGTAAATTCTGCCGCGCCGGCGGAAGCGTTTCCAGCTCTTTCGGATCGTCATACTGATATTGAAAATCCGGATTAGTGGAATACACTATATTGACCTTGTTTTTCGGCTGCTGTTTGCTCATTGGGAAAAATGAAAGCACAAAAATACAAAAGAATCAAAAAAAATCAAAATTGCTCTTTCAACCGTTCTGCATTTTCCGCTACTTGCAGTTTGTCTATCAACTCCTGAATGTCGCCATCAACTACAGCAGGAAGGTTATACAGGGTTAAACTGATCCGGTGGTCGGTGATACGGCTCTGTGGATAATTGTACGTTCGAATTTTTGCCGAACGGTCACCGGTGGAAACCATGGTTTTACGTTTGGACGCCACTTCGTCTAAATATTTCTGGTATTCGAGGTTGTAGATACGGGTACGCAATTCGTTGAGCGCTTTTTCGAAGTTCTTGATTTGCGATTTTTCGTCCTGACATTGCACCACAATACCGGTTGGGATATGTGTCAGGCGGATAGCCGAGTAAGTGGTGTTAACCGATTGACCGCCTGGCCCTGACGAACAAAAAGTATCCTTGCGGATGTCGTTCATGTTCAGATCAATGTCAAATTCTCCAGCTTCGGGTAGTACGGCAACCGTTGCCGCCGAAGTATGCACACGCCCCTGCGTTTCGGTTTTTGGCACGCGCTGTACCCGATGTACGCCTGATTCGTATTTGAGTGTGCCATACACCTTGCTTCCTATGATGTTCATCACGATTTCTTTAAATCCGCCGGAAGTTCCGGGTGACATGCCGGTTACTTCCACTTTCCATCCTTTGGTTTCGCAATAGCGGGTATACATGCGGCAGAGGTCGCCGGCAAAGATACTTGCTTCGTCGCCGCCGGTACCTGCGCGGATTTCCATCACGGCATTCCTTTCGTCCTGAGGGTCGGAAGGAAGCAGTAATAGTTTGATTTGCTCTTCGAGTGGTTCTACCTGCAGCGACAGTACTTCCGCCTCTTCCCCTGCCATCTCACGAAGTTCATCATCCTTCTCGTTCAGAAGCATTTGACGGGCTTCTTCGAGATTGCTCAACACGTTCCGGTATTCGTCATAAACCCTGATGAGCGGCTCCAGATCGCGGTTTTCTTTGTTCAATTTCACGTAGCGTTTCATATCGTCCATCGCATCGGGTACGGTGATTTGTCGTCCGATTTCTTCGTAACGCTCTTTGATTGCTTCTAATTTTTCGAGAATGATACTGTTTGCCATTTTCGATTTTTGATTATTCGCTGGCGCTCATGAGAACGCTTCGCTAAGTTTTCGATTCTTGATTTTTTGATTTTCATCAAATTTTGTGCAAAAGTAATCAATAATCAAAAAATGATGTATCTTTGTGCCCCAAAATAATTAAATAGTATAGAATGAAAGTTAAAATCATTGGGGTACTGATTTGTTCAATGTTTTTCGCGACAGTACATGGACAGAATCTGAGAAATAGTGTCGATTCCCTGAGTTATGCGCTGGGAATATTGTTTGGTAAAAACATACAAGCAGGTGGTTTTCAAACCATTAATGCCGAAATTTTTGGACAGGCCGCACGAAAAGTAATTCACAACGAAGCGCTTACCATGTCTCCAGAAGTGGCAAATATGGTTGTCAATGAGCAATATATGAAAATACAGCAGCTTAAATACGAAAAGAACCTGAACGAAGGTCGCGCATTCCTGAACAACAACAAGAATGCTCCCGGGGTAGTAACCTTACCCAGTGGCTTGCAATACAAGGTCATCACGCAGGGAACCGGCCCTAAACCCGCATCTACCGACAAAGTAACCGTCCATTATCAAGGCACATTGATTAATGGTACTGTTTTCGAAAGTACCGTAGAGCGTAATCAGCCCATGGAGTTTACCGTTGCTCAGGTAATACAAGGATGGATAGAAGCTTTGCAACTCATGCCTGTTGGTTCAAAATGGATACTGTATATCCCATCCGAACTTGCTTATGGGGAACACCCCAGACCGGGCCCCATTGAACCCAATTCGGCGCTCATTTTCGAGGTCGAATTGATATCCATCAACAATTAAGAATTTTTAACAATCGCAAACCATAGTATTTTCCTAATTTTGCAGTTCATTTTAAAATCATAATTCAACATGTATAATCACAAACAAACATTTTTTGGCATTTTCATATCGGCCACCATTTTATTGTCCTCATGTGGAGGTGGAAAACCTAATTATAGAGTTTCTCTAAAAACCGACGCCGATACGGTAAGTTATTATTACGGGTATTTCACCGGAAAACAAGTCGCAGAACAAGGATTAGATGAGATCAATACCGACGCCTTAGCCAAGGGATGGCAAGATGCCCTGAAAGGTGTTGAGTTGAAGGAAACCATGGAAGAGGTAAATATGTTTATGCAAAGATATTTCATGAATTTGCAGGCCCGTACCAGCGAAGTAACTCTGAAAGAAGGACAGGATTTCCTCGAAGCCAACAAGAAAAAACCAGGTGTGGTGACTCTTCCCAGCGGTTTGCAGTACAAAATCATCCGTGAGGGTACCGGCGCCAAACCGGGCTATGATGATATGGCCGAATTGCTATATCACGGCACTTTAGTTGACGGAACAGTATTTGAAAGTTCAAAAGAACGCGGTGATACGGTTACTTTCTTCGTCAACGGCTTAGTTCCCGGTTTCAGCGAAGCATTAACCCTGATGACCGAAGGTTCCATCTGGGAAATATATATTCCTTCTGAATTGGGATATGGAGAAAGAGGCGGCGGCCAAATCAAACCCAACAGTGTCCTGATTTTTGAAATTGACATGGTCAAGGTTGTAAAACAGACCAACGAATAAAACCCTTATTTTCTGAAAGTTCCCGTAACAGAAGATACCTAAATCCCCACTTTTCCCTTATTCCCTTATTTTTCAACGAATAAGCGAATAAGGGAGATGTTATTAATGAATAGATGAATATTGACATCCCATGTGACAGGCTTTTTTTAATGCAAAATGAAACAAAACTATCATTTTTTCGTTAATAAGCATATAGATTAAGTAATAAGTACAGGAAATGGGATACTGTCGTTTTTTTAATATCATCTTATGTCTGGTTTGTGCCGGTTTGATGCTGGTCACTTGCGATAAATCACCGGAAATACAGGTTTCTTCGGGATTTCTTATCACTATTGACGCTTTTCCTGAAGATACTGTCACTATTGATATAACAACCGGCGTAGAATGGACGGTTACGGTCATACACCCGGATGAGGAATGGTTAACTGTCAGTCCGTTATCGGGAAAAGGCAATGCAACCATTACTCTTGATGCTGATGAAAATCCGGATTTTACAGAGCGGACTGCACTCATTGTCATTTCGGGCAGCGGTGTGAAAACGGATACGATAAAGGTGCTTCAATTGCCCGATATGGATATTTCAGAAAAAATTTTAGACGATGCTTTCAGGGAATATTGCTTAACTGAGTTCGACAATGATCCAAAAGATGACAAAATAAGCACGAGAGAGGCCCGAAGCGTTATTGAAATTAAGGCAGGAAGGTTGAATATCCGCAGTCTTGCCGGCATTGAATATTTTACTAATCTCACCAAGTTGAATTGCCGCGACAATGATATCGAAAGTTTAGACGTTAGCAAAAACTTAGCACTTAGGGAACTAAACTGTTATAATAACTCTATCAAAACTCTGAATCTTAGTAGTAATATTGAACTTAGAAATCTGGAGTGCTCCTACAATCCGATCAATCATATTGACGTCAGCGGGCTTACCAGATTAACTGACTTGTTCATTCACAGCGCCGATCTCACCGAAATCGACGTGAGCAATAATACGAGGTTGATGTGGCTGGCTGTATCCAACAATAAGATTTCGAACATAGATGTGACTAACAACAAGGAACTGCAAGGATTGGAATGCAACGAAAATGGTTTGGATGATCTTAATGTGAGTGGAAATATCCAATTACGTACTTTGTATTGCGGCAACAATAACCTGCGCAGGCTCATTGTGGAAAACAATACAGTCCTGACACAACTCTATTGCAACAACAACCAGCTTGACAACGTCAATTTGAGTAATAACACCGCTTTACAATCATTGAATTGCTCGAATAACAGTTTCAACGTCCTAAACCTGACGAATTGTCACAATCTGACAGAACTGTACTGCAGTGGAAACCATCTTTTAACGCTATCCCTGAGCACTAACACAGAGTTGAAACAATTGCATTGCGACGGTAATCAGTTGACCGCCATTGATCTAAGCAACAACACAAAACTTGAGGGTTTTAGATGTACCAAAAACAATCTCCCAAACGAAATCAATATCAGTAAAAATAATCGACTGACATACATAGAATTACAAAACAATCCCAACCTCGTTACCATTTATGTTTGGCCGGGGTTCATTGATAACGACAATTATAAAAAAGATAAAGACGCCCGTTGGGTAAAAGTTCCCTAAGCAATTGATTATTTTGACTGGCTGTTTTTGAAATGATTTTTAGTTAACAATCAACAATTCCGTGCGGCGGTTCTGCGCACGTCCTTCCTCAGAATCATTGCCGGCTACGGGTTCCGAAAATCCCATACCCTTATAACTGACGCGGGTCATGGCAATGCCTTCGTTCAGCAGGTAATTGGCCACGGAGCGCGCCCTGTTTTGCGACAAGTCAAGATTATACGCTTGTGTTCCCACATTGTCGGTATGACCGGTGATACGAATTTTCACGTCTGGGTTGTCGCGGAGGAATTGTACCAATTGTTGCAGTTCGGCTTTCGATTCGTCTAATAACTTTGCGGAAGCAAACTCGAAAAAGATATTTTTCAGAATCACTTTTTCTCCGGGCTGAATCCGTTTGAGCGGGATATCCTTCAGGTAAGGTTCCTGGTAGGAGCCGTCGGTCATCGTGAAATTTTCCGAAAAGAACAGGTATCCTTTGCATTTGATATTCAGTGCATAATCTTTTCCGGAAGGGATACAGACCAGAAATTCGCCGCTGACACTATCGGAATATGCTGTGGCCGCTACATCTGCTGATGAGAGGTCGATCAATTCAAAGTGTGCTTTGAGAGGCTTGTAATACCGGGCGTCGTATATTTTCCCCTTCATGTACGATACCGGATGAGGGCGTACTGCGGGGTATAATTCAAATGTAAAAATGTTGCGGATTTTGGCGTCACCACGGTCAGAAGAGTAGTAAGCCCTGTCGCCTCGAGCGTTTACAATCAAACCTTCCTCGTTGTGTTTGCTGTTAATGGGATAACCGAGATTTTGCGGCGTCGTCCATTTCCCTGCTGAATCTTTGCGGGTGATGAAAAGGTCGAAGCCTCCCATACCGGGCCATCCATCGGAGGAAAAGTATAGCGTGCGACCGTCTAAATGGATGAATGGCGACGATTCGTTGCCAGGCGTATTGATTTCTTCGAGGTTGACCGGAACGCTCCAGTTTCCTTTGTCGTCAAGCGTACTCATCCAAATGTCCATTCCGCCTTTACCTCCACTACGGTTACTGACAAAATAGAGCGTGCGGCCGTCTGCCGAAATGGAGGGTTGGGTTTCCCATGCTGAAGTATTTACCGGTGCGCCGAGGTTGCGCGGGCGTGTCCATAAACCGTTGCGCTTCTCGCTGTAGTAAATATCGCAACTGCCTCTGCCGTCGGGGCGGTTGCACGCTGTGAAAAACATTTGGGTTGCATCGGCTGTGAGGGTTTGCGCGGCTTCGTTGTTGGGCGTATTGAGCGGCGAGCCGAGATTTTCGGGCTTTGACCATTTTCCGCCGGTGAAATTTGATACGAAAAAATCTTCCTGCCTATTGTTAACTACTGCCGGATTGTTGGGATTTATGGGAATAAGCCCGGTAAAAACCATCGTTTGCTCATCTACCGACAGGCTGGGCCAATACTGGTCATATTCAAAATCAAGTCCAAGATTTTCCGGTTGGAACGGTACGGGATTCTTTACCGCCTGCGCTGCAAAACGGCTGTTTTGAAGTAATTTTTCCGATTTGGCGACCACTGCAGGTCTTTGGCGGCTGTAGGTCAGGAACTTTTCGAGATATTGACTTGCTTCCTCATACCGCTCGGCCTCAAATTCCAATTCGGCAAGCGAATAATACACCGGCGGAAAAAAATTGGGATTGATTTCCACACACCGCAAGAAAAAGGCTTTGGCATTTTGTAAATCGTTGATTTCGAGATAAGATTCGGCCATCAGTAGATGCGCTTCAATGAAATTGGCGTCATACCTGATAGCCCTGTTCAAATCTGCAATAACAGCAGCATACTGACGGCGTTCATATTTTTCGTATCCCGCGTTGTATGCCTTAATGGCATTTTTGTTCGATGAAGACAGTTGCTGTGCTAATAATGTGATATTCAGAAATATACAAAATGCACAACAGAAAAAAAGCCTTACAACCATCAAATATCTCATATTTATAAAAAATGACAAAACATGCTGCAAATATAAATATATGTTAATAAATTTAAAATATATGTTAATAAATTTGGAAAATTAATCTGTTTTTTTTTTCTTTGCAACCAAATATTAAAAAATAGAGAAGTTTTGAAAGATCAATGAGTAAAATCAAATACAGGTTCAATCCCGAGTCGCTCAGTTACGACAAGGTAAAGACCAGTGTCAGAAAGACAATAGTAAAGGCGTTTACCTTTTTCACGGCAACATTGGCTGTTACGGTTGTCTATTATTTGATTTATTCACAGTTTTTTCATACGCCCAAAGAACGTATTTTGTCGCGGGAAATTAATCAGATGACGGATAACTATGCAAGTTTGACCGAAAAATTGCAACTCATTGAAGGCGTTCTGACCGACATACAACAGCGCGACAGCAATATTTACAGGACTATATTTGAATCGGAACCCGTTCCGCAAACTGTGTTACGGGCAGGTTTTGGTGGAGTCAACCGTTATGAGGCGCTGGAAGGGTATTCCAATTCCGAATTGATGATAGAAACTACCCGCCGGAGCGAAATACTATTAAAACAACTCCGTGTACAATCGAAATTGATGGATGAAATGCTGGAAAAAGTCAACGGAAAAAATGAACAGTTGAGATACCTTCCTTCTATACAACCAATTGAAAACAAAGACCTTACTCGTGCAGCAGCTGGCTTTGGCTGGCGGATACATCCCATTTACCGTACCAAAAGATTCCATGATGGCATGGACTTCACTGCGCCTATAGGTACGCCGGTGAGGGCAACGGGCGACGGTGTGGTGATAGAAACGCAACCCACGGGGGCGCAGGGAGTTAAAGTGGTCATTGACCATGGCTACGGATTTAAAACGGTTTATGCTCATTTAGAGGCATATACTGTAAAACGGGGGCAAAAGGTAACTCGTGGCGACCTCATCGGAAATGTTGGAACTTCGGGTATGTCAATGGCGCCACATTTGCACTATGAAGTGCACAAAAACGGTAAGCCGGTGAATCCGATTAATTATTTTTTCAATGACCTGTCACCCGCTGCTTTTGCGCGCATCGGAGATTTGTCAAATCTCGGACGGACGTTCGATTAAATCAATACAAAAATTCAACGATTCAAAAATTCAAAAAAAACATATAAATGTCAAAAGTAAAGTATCGTTATAATCACGAAACATTGAGTTACGACCGGATTACCACTTCCATCAGGGAAAGGCTCACCAAATGGGGAATCATGTTTATGGTCAGTGTTTTTATATCTGTCGGTTATTATTTGATATATTCACTCTTTTACGACACGCCCAAGGAACGACAAATGACCAACCAGTTGTCATCTCTCAAATTCAACTACCAAATGTTGTCGCAGGATTTGCAACACATCGATCGGATACTGTCAGACATTCAAAAACGCGACGACGATATCTACCGTACCATACTCGAATCGGAACCCATTCCTGCTTCCATACGTCAGGCCGGTATCGGTGGTGTTAACCGTTATGAACCGCTTGAGGGATACAACAATTCGAATCTGATGATCGCTCTTACTAAGCACACCGACAAAATACTAAAGCAATTATTCGTACAGTCCTTATCGTATGACGAGTTGATTTATAAAGCCATCAACAAGGAACTGATTGCCGCATCCCGTCCCGCAATTCAACCGATTTCAAATAAAGACCTGACCAGATGGTCGTCGGCTTTCAGCCGTGGGCGTCTTCATCCTATACTTGGATTTACCAGACCCCATAATGGAATTGACCTTTCAGCGCCTACCGGTACCAATATTTATGCCACCGGCGATGGAACGATTGTTAAGGTTGTTGCAAATTCAAACACTGGATATGGCAGAATGGTACAGATTGACCACGGATTTGGTTTCGAGTCGCGTTATGCCCACATGCACAGGGTTTATGTATTGGAGGGCAGTGAGGTGAAACGTGGAGACATCATAGGGACTGTCGGCAGTACAGGCCTTTCTTCGTCGCCGCATTTGCATTACGAAGTTCATCGAAACGGACGCCCTGTCGATCCAATTAATTATTTTTACAACGACCTGTCTCCCGACGATTATGTCCGGTTGAAGGAACAGTCACAAGAAAATGAGATGATGGAAAAATGGTAACCAGTACAGACGATTCTTCAAAACTTTATTACAGCATTAGCGAAGTCTCTGCCATGTTTGGCGTCAATGCCTCGCTAATCCGCTTTTGGGAAAAGGAGTTCGATATCATCAAACCCCGCAAAAACGCCAAAGGAAACCGTTTGTTTACCCATCAGGATATTGACAATATTTCCCTCATTCATCATTATGTGAAGGAACGCCGGTTGACGCTCGAAGGCACTCGCCAAAAAATTAAGGAAAACCGTGACGATGTAGAACACACGTTCAAGATTGTGCAATCACTCAAAAAAGTGCGGGCTATGTTGTTGGAAATCAAAGAGAATTTAGACGAATAGATAGGTGACATGGATCAGAAAGATCATCGTATAGTACAGCTAGAAGACGAACTCCGCATAGTAAAGAATCAATTACAAGAAGCGGAAAGGAAAAACGAAACCCTTGTGCAGCAGGAGGAATTGGAAAAACTTAGCCGCAGCCAGGCTATACTTATTAAAGTGCTGAAAATAGTACAGTCGGCTGATGATCTGCCCCAAGCCATGAATCAGGCGCTTGCCGAAATTGGCAAATATGCCGAAGTGAGCCGTATTCATGCTTTTGAAAAAAACGCCGATGGAACCGCAGTAAGTTGTTTCATGGGCTGGTGCAACGACGGAATAGAATCCATCATTGATAACTTGCAGAACATTTCCGTAGAAACAGCACAAGCATTTATCCACATGTCTGAAACAGGCGAATATCTCAGCGCTTCCGACGATAAAATACTCGCGCCCGAACTTTCCGAAATGCTGGTGACAACCGGAGTGAAATCGGTAATCGTGTTTCCGTTATTGTCGGGTAGCATCAACTACGGATTTGTCGTCTTTGACGAATGTGTCCACAGCAGGAAATGGGATGAAAACGAACTGGAACTGCTTAAAAATCTTTCGCAAATCATATCCACCACCAGAAACCGTTTTCAGTCAGAACAGGCATTGGTCGTGGAACGCGACCGTATACGGGCTATTGACGATAATTTTCCCGAAGGAGCACTTTTTCGATGGGAAGTCAATCGCGAAACAAATGATATGCGTTTCACATATTTGAGTGAAACATGGACAGATATTACAGGATTGGATGTCCAAAAGTCGATTGACGATGTTTTATATTCTTTTAGCACGATAGTACCTGAAGATGCCAAAATTCTGATGAACAGTATCAATGGCTACAATGATAGCCTTGTTGTTCCGGAAACGTTTGAGAGCACTTCCGCTGAAATCCGGATTTATCATCCGTCAGGCGAAATCCGGTGGCTGCAAATCGTTTCTCATCCTCACATTGTTTCTGAAAATACTATTGTTTACAACGGGTATATACTCGACGTCACTGGAAAAGTAAAGAGAGAACAGGAACTCGAGGAGTACCGGAACAGTCTTGTAGTGATGGTGAAGGAGCGTACCGAGGAAGTAGAAGCGACAAACGAAGAATTAAGTGCCGCCAATGAGGAACTGAATCATTACCGCTCTCAATTGGAGAAAATGGTGGAATCTCAAACCCGTGAACTGATTGAAAGCAAGGAACGCCTGATTTCGCTGAGCGATAACCTGCCGGGCGGAGCAATTTTCCAGATGTGCGGCAAAGCGGATGAAGTGCTGCAATTTACTCATATCAGCGCCCGTTTTGCAGAATTGTTCCAACTTGAGGTTAACGATGTGCGGGACAATTGCAGTCTGTTTTTTAACATGTTCCATCCCGACGACCAGCAAAAAGTTCTCGACCTGTTTGGTTCCGACCGGTCGGAGTTTGCATTAATAGAATGCCGAGTATGTTTGGAAACAGGCGAAACCAAATGGATACATCTGCGTTCATCATACCATTTGCAGGACAACGGGGTGCATGTGTGGGACGGATTCATGGTAGATATTAACGACAGGAAAATTGCCGAACAGCAATTGGAAAAACTCAGCCGTCGTCAGGCGATACTTATTGAAGTGTTGCAAATCGTACAATCGGCTGAAAATTTGTCTGAAGCCATGAACTGCTCGATTGCCGAAATAGGCAGATATGCCGGAGTGAGCCGCGTACATGTTTTTGAAAAAAACGGAAATGGAACTACTGTCAGCAATGCCTTCGGATGGTGCAACGAAGGAATAAGAGTGGTCATTGACTCCTTGCAGAATATCCCCATAGAGGTAGTCAGATCATTTTTCGACATGTTCGACGCCGGTATATATGCCTGCGCTTCAGATGATAAAACGCTCACGCCCGAACTTTCCGAAATGCTGATTGGATGCGACGTGAAATCACTGGTTGTATTTCCGTTGTCGTCGGGCAACGACAACTACGGATTTGTCGTTTTCGACGAATGTGTCGAAAACAGGAAATGGGACGAACATGAAGTGGAATTACTCAAAAGCCTTTCGCAAATCATATCCGATACCAAACGTCGTTTTCAAGTCGAACAGGAATTGTTCATCGAACGCGACCACATGAAGGCTATCGGCGATAATTTCCCCAACGGCTCGCTTTTCCGTTTCGAAGCCAATCCTTTGACCATGGAAATGAGATACACATACCTGAACGCAACATGGGAAGAAATAACGGGATTTAGCCGCGAGGAGTCACTGGCTGATATGACAACGCTATTTAAGGCAATTTTCAAGGAGCATATTACATTGATCTTGAGAAAAATAAGAAAATCTATGTTAACACTTCAAGATTTTCAGATAGAAATAAAAAGTCTGTATAAAGGACGCGACATCAAATGGTTGCAAGTGTCGTCGCATCCCCGGAAAATAGCCGATGATAACATTATTTTCGACGGATTCGTACTCGACATCACCGCCCGTAAAGAAGCGGAAATCGAATTGGAAAAACACCATGAGGAATTGGAAAAATTTAACCTCCGTCAGAAGGTAATGATCAATATACTACAAATCATACAGTTTCCCATCAGTTTTCAAAAAGCCATTGATATTGCTCTTGCCGAAATAGGCAAATATACCGGAGTAAGCCGCGTATTTATTGTAGAAAAAAACGACGAGGCTGCATCTGTCTCTTTAACCCATGAATGGTGTAATGCCGGTATCAAGCCTTCAAAACTGGCCTTTCAGAAAACGCTAATGGATTTTACACAGAGATGGTTCAATATTTTTAAAGAAAGTGAAATCAGATGTTTTTCAGACCTGCAGGCGTTCGATGCTGAAACTGTAGCACAACTCGAAAGCAATGATGTCAAATCTATTGCCGCCCTTCCGCTGATTAACTATGATGGTACATATTACGGATTTATCGGTTTTGACGAATGTATAGTTCACCGAGAGTGGGATATGGGGGATATAGAATTATTGAAAAACGTATCGCAAATCATATCTATCTCCACGCAACGCTACAATACAGAAGTAAACCTTTTGTCTCTCAATCGCCGGCAGACAATACTCATCAAAGTGCTACAGGTAGTGCAATCGGCAGAAAACCACCATCAGGCAATGAACGAAGCCATCGCCGAATTGGGTAAATATGCACAAGTAGGCCGGGTACATATTTTTGAAAAAAGTCAGGACGGAAAAACCTACAGCTGTACTTATGAATGGTGCGACGAGCACATAGAGCCTGTCATCCATTTCTGCAAAAATCTGCCGCTTGAACATGGCAAGTCATGGTTCGACCTGTTGAATGCCAACCAGATGATTTGCACATCCGACATCTATTCACTCGTGCCGGAAATATACGAAATGCTGGAAAGGCAGCGCGTCAAAGCCATTGTTACACTTCCGATGTCGATATACGGTTCCATTTTCGGATTTATTAACTTTACCGTTTGCAAAGACAAGGTATGGGAAACGAAGGAAGTTAAACTGCTGACCAACATTTCTCAAATCTTTACGAACGTCATACGCCGCCGGCAAGTGGAAACAGCCATGAATCTGTCGCAGCAAACCATGCGAACGGTGCTGGACAACATCAATGCACAAATACTCGTTACCGAATTCGAATCATATAAGATTCTTTTTGCCAACTACAATTTCAAACAAGATGTCGGCGGGGATGTAGAAGGTAATTTATGCTGGAGAGTGCGGAAATCGAGCGCTCCATGCAAAAATTGTCCCCGTTTGCGTTTGCTCGACAGCAATGGTGTTTCTACGGGCGTTCATCACTGGGAATACTTCAACCCGATAACCGATCGTTGGTACATCATCATGAGTACGGCTATCAAGTGGGTAAACGACCAATTAGTCATCATGGAATTAGCCACCGATATCACCGACCGCAAACTGAACGAAATAGAGCTGATACACGCCAGAGAAAAAGCCGAAGAATCCGACAAGCTCAAATCGGCATTTCTGGCCAACCTGTCGCATGAAATCCGTACTCCGCTCAACGCCATTGTCGGATTTCTCAACATCATCGCCGCTGAAAATATGCTGCCCGTACGCGAACAGGATTATTTCAACATCATTAAGGAGAACGCTGCGCAATTGGTTCAACTGATTAACGACATCATAGACGTTGCCAAAATTGAAGCCAAACAGATGAACATTGCTTCTCTTCCCGTAGATATCAACCAATTGATGTGCGAGTTACAGATATTATTCAAAACCATCATGCAAAACAACAATAAGTCGCACATCATGTTGTTACTCGACGACAGCGAGTCTGTCGACAATTGTACACTTCTCGTCGATCCGACACGTTTGCGTCAGGTACTTAACAACCTTATCAGCAACGCTATCAAGTATACTGAAGAGGGATATATCCGTTTCGGATACCAGCAACCGGCACCCGGTAAAATCCAGTTTATGGTAGAAGACACTGGTATTGGAATAGCGCCAGGTCTGCATCAAGTTATTTTTGAGCGTTTTCGTCAAGTGGGGAATCATTTTTATGGAGGCGCCGGTCTCGGATTGAACATTGCCCAAAGCCTTGTCCAAATGATGGGCGGCGAAATTTGGGTGGAATCAACCGAAGGAATTGGGTCGACGTTCTATTTTAATATTTCCTGCCCGACTGTATGTCAGGAAGATGAAAAATAAAAGAAGGATAATCTCAAAACATTGAAACATGAATCAGACAGGTAATCGTATTGCTCAGTTAGAGGAAGAGAATCGTATACTAAAAGCGCAATTAGAGCATGCGGCAGAGATAAATGAAACCCTCGCAGGGATGAACGATTCCGCCTTTCGCTCTATTTTCAACCATTCGGCTGATGGGATGATGCTGATAGACAGTAAAGGAATTATCAGGGAATGGAACAGCGGAAACGAACGAATCATGGGATTGGACAAGGAAACGGTTGTCAATAAAATATCGCTCTGGGAATTGCTCGAATTGATATTTCCGTTCGACAGGCAAACCGTCGAAGAGTTGGAGGAAATGAAATCGCAACTGAAAGATTTTGTGGCAAACATGAGGGAAAGATCGCTTGTACGCCGCATGAAACACTGCAAAACAGGCGAAAACAGAATACTTGAAGTCGTTTACTTTCCGGTAGCGATGCCCGACGAGATCATGCTGGGAGGCATCGGTCGCGATGTTACCGAAGAAATAAAGTATCGCGAACGTCAGGACATACTTATCAAAGTGCTGGAAATCATGCAATCGGCTGAGAACTTGCCGAAAGCCATGAACGAAATGCTTGCCGAAACAGGCAAATATGCAGAAGTAAGCCGTGTGTATGTTTTCGAAAAAAGCGACGACAAAACTGTCGTCAACTGTACTTTCGAATGGTGCAACTCAGGTATAACAAGCATTATCAACAATTTTCAGAACACGCCCATCAAGGTTCTACAACCCTGGTTCGATCTATTCGACGACGACAAAATCATTAACACGTCAGACATCAATACGCTTAATTCCGAAATCATCGAAAATCACCATCGTTTTGGGGCAAAATCGTTTTTGGATTTTCCTCTGACTGCAAACGGCATACATTACGGTTTTGTTGGTTTCGACGAATGCGTCAGCGCAAGAGTTTGGGATAAAAATGAAGTGGAATTGCTCAGAAGCCTTTCGCAAATCATATCCGCCACCCGCCACCGTTTCAGTAC
>Ga0123353_10002904_pt1 | contig 21466 bp, 18 predicted proteins | sample TergutLab28metaG_3_FD_92763 | JGI IMG/M metagenome (GOLD analysis project Ga0123353, IMG submission 92763) | Labiotermes labralis P3 segment gut microbial communities from Petit-Saut dam, French Guiana - Lab288 P3 | ecosystem: Host-associated > Arthropoda: Insects > Digestive system > Gut ... | reverse complement strand
TGATTTTTATTGTCCTTTGTGTCGTTTTCTTTGTAGCTATGTTATTTGAATTAATGAATTTGGGAGGACAACCATGAACCAAACCCGCAAACTAGAACTCAAGCGCCTGGCCGTTGACATCCGCAAGGGCATTATCGACGGCGTGTACTACGCCAAGGCCGGGCATCCCGGCGGCTCGCTTTCTTCGGCGGATCTGCTGACCTATCTCTACTTTGAGCAGATGCGCGTCGATCCGCAAAACCCGGATTGGGAGGGCCGCGACCGCTTTGTGCTCAGCAAGGGGCACTGCGCGCCGCTGCTGTATTCCGTGCTGGCGCACAAGGGCTTCTTCCCCGTGGAGGAGCTCAAAACCCTGCGCAAGAAGGATTCCCGGCTGCAAGGTCACCCCAGCATGAAGTGCACCCCCGGGGTGGACATGAGCACGGGCTCGCTGGGGCAGGGGATTTCGGCCGCAGTCGGCATGGCGCTTGGCGCGAAGCTGGGCGGCACGGGGGTGTGCACTTATGCCCTGCTCGGCGACGGCGAAATCCAGGAGGGCCAGGTGTGGGAGGCCGCCATGTTCGCGGCGGCGAAAAGCCTGGATCACCTGATTGCCATCGTGGATAATAATAATTTGCAAATTGATGGCACGATCGAAGAGGTCAATTCGCCCTACCCCATCCCGGAAAAATTCGCGTCCTTCGGCTGGAACGTGATCGAGATCGACGCGCACTGCTTTGACGAAATCGAGGCGGCGTTCGCGCAGGCGATGCAATTCAACGGCAAGCCTACGGCGATTATCATGAAGAGCGTCAAGGGCAAGGGCGTCAGCTACATGGAGAACCAGGTGGGCTGGCACGGCCAGGCCCCGAATGATGAACAATATGCGATAGCATTGGAAGAGCTAAGCGCGCAGCTGGCTGCGCTCGGGGCCCCCGCAGAATCCGCAGATTCTTTGGGGTGTATGATGGAAGGGAGGGCTGCATAATGGCATTGCCGGATAAAATCGCGACCCGCGAAGCCTACGGCCAGGCCTTGGTGGACCTGGGAAAAGTCAATGAGAAGCTCGTGGTGCTGGACGCCGACGTCGCCTCGGCTACAAAGACAGGGGTCTTCAAGAAGGCCTTCCCCGACCGGCATATCAACGCCGGCATCGCCGAGGGCAACATGATGAGCATCGCCGGTGGCCTTGCGACGATGGGGTATACCGTTTTCGCCAGCACCTTCGCCATGTTCGCGGCGGGACGCGCTTTTGAGCAGGTGCGCAACACCATAGGCTACCCCGGCCTGCCGGTGAACATCGGGGCCACCCACGCGGGCATCTCCGTGGGGGAGGACGGCGCGAGCCACCAGTGCTGCGAGGACCTCGCCCTGATGCGCGCCATCCCGGGCATGACGATCATCAACCCGGCGGACTACTGGGAATCATATTCTGCCGTCTTTGCTGCCGCAGAGATTGACGGCCCATGTTACCTGCGCTTCGGCCGCCTGGCGGTGCCGCACTTGTTCGACCAGAATTACAAGATAGAGGTCGGCAAGGGCGTACAGCTGCGCGAGGGCACTGACGTCACCATCGCGGCAACGGGCCTGATGGTCTTTGAGGCCCTGATCGCCGCCGAACAGCTCGCCAACGAGGGCATTTCCTCCCGCGTGCTGAACATCCATACCATCAAACCGCTTGATATTGACATTCTCGCCAACGCGGCCAGAGAAACCGGCGCAATCGTCACAGCCGAGGAGCACAGCATCATCGGGGGCCTTGGCGGCGCTGTCTGCGAGGCCCTGTGCGGCCTTTGCCCCGTGCCCGTGCTGCGCGTGGGCGTGGAGGACAAGTTCGGGGCCTCCGGCCCGGCGGTGGAGATGCTGAAGGCCTACGGCCTGGACGCTGCGAATATCGCGGCGAAGGCGAAGCAGGCGATAGCAATGAAGCGCAGCGTGTAGGGGACGGCCTCCGGATGTCCCAGGGCGTTCTAAGAATTCAGAGGACATTGCCATGCGCAAAAAAATCATCATAGCCGCCGCGGCGGGCGTTCTGGCGTTGGCCGCGGGGCTAGTGTTGCTCCTGATGCGCGGCTCAACGCAATTCGCCGTGGTCTACGAGAAGGGCAGCCAAAACCTGTTCGTGGCCACGCACAGGGGAAGCTTCGCCCTGCATGGCGGGGCGTCGGAGCGGCAGGTGTTCGCCGGGCAATATCTCTATTACGATATAGTGACCGATGAACGTATAAGCATCTACGCGATGGACCTGCGCAGCTCCGGTTCCCGAAAAGGGGGCGGCAGCCTGCTGGCCGGGGGCGCACGGGCAGAATGGACAATCTCCTCCGATGGCCGCTATGCTGTATGGATTGAAGTCAGTGGCAGCGTTTTGCGATGCTATGACGCCAGGAGCAAGGGCGTGACGGAATTGGCCACAGGCGTGGACGAGCTCTTTGCCGCCGGGGATGTGCTCTTTTTCACAAAGGGGCAGGGGGAGCTCTTTCGTTGCAACCTGCAATTGAGCAAAACCCCCGAGCGCATGGCCAGCGGTGTGCGAAACGTTCATTGTTTCGGGCCTATGATGTATTCCCTGTTGCCAGCGGGGGATGTCTTTAACCTGTATGCACTGGCAGGGGAGGGCGGCACGGCGCTGGTGGCGCAGGCGCCTGAAAGGGTGCTCTATGACAGCTATGAGCCCGGTGGGAACCTTTACTTCCTGAAAAAAGGCGAGGTTAGCGACGGCGCGCTGACCATTGAAGATCCCCAGGCCGAAAGCGACGCCGCCATAAAAAAGCCGCAGAAGCCCCCGGGCTCGGGAATACTGTCGGGCATTCTCCCGGATGTCCTGGGATTGCAGGCCGCCTATCGGCGCGACAAAGCCGCCTGGGATAAAAAGGTGGAGCGCGACAAAGTGCGCGCGGCCCTGGCGCAGGCCCTGGAGGAGCTGCCCGAGATACAGCCCCTGCTGGACTGTTGGGTCTATGACGGCGAGGGCGCGCGCCCGCTGGCCCGCGGCGTGCGGGAGGACGGCATCGCCGCGCTGCGCGCATGGGGCCGCCCGGCCATGCTCTATGAGAAACAGCGCGGCGGTGAGAGCGACCAAGGCGCCGTCATCCAGTTGGATGCCCTGGCGGTGGTATTCAAAACCGGCGGCGCTGCGGCGCTGCGGGAGGCCCTCTATACCCTGGCGGGGGCCGGGGGCGAGTCCATGGGCTGCGCCCTGGCGACGATGACCCCCACGGGCCCGGCGGAGCTCCCCCTGGGCCCGGACTTCGGCGGCGGCGCGGGCTGGAGGGCCGCCTTTCTCCCGGGCGGCGAGACCATGCTCTACCAGGAGCGCGACGTGGAGGGCGGGCTGTACACCCTGTACGCTTATGAGTTGACGGACTACGGCCTCTCGGAGCGCAGGGTCATTGACCTTGGCGTACACGACGTGACGGTGCTGTCAGGTGAGGTCTATTATCGCAAACAGAATGCCGACGCCGGGGGCATGGCGCTGCACTTCTATGCCCCGGACGGCCGCGCCGGGCGGGCGATGCGCGGCGCGGAGGCCTTCTTCCCGGCGGGGGGAGGCCTGTTGGCCTTCGACGGCGATACGCTGTACAGCGTGCGCGGCGTGGAGGCCAGGCGGCTCGGCGGCGGGGTGCACTTGGAGGGGGTACGCGCGGGCACATCCCGCATGTGCTATCTGACGGACTGGGAAGCGGGCGCGGGGACGCTGCGCCTGTTCGATTTGAGCTCAAAGAAGAAAAATATGGCTGGCATGGCGCTGGATACGGGCGTGACGGCCATCCGTATAGTTAGGAATTAGAGCGCGGGGAGAGGCGTATGGCGCAGAAAAAAGGGGACTATTTCCGCACGGCCCGCTTCGGCGGGTTCAACAAGGCGGACGTGATGCGGTACATAGAGGCGCTGGAGCAGCGTCTGCACGGGCAGTCACAGGCCATGGAGGCCGGGGCCGCCCGCCTGCGGGAGGCCCGGGCGGCGCAGCTGCGCTGGATGGAGGAGGCCCGGCGGCAGCGCAGGCGCGGCGCGGCGGCGGCGCAGGTGGGGCGGGAGCTGGCGCAGTTCCAGAAGCGCCTGGACGCGGCGCAGGCCGCCACGCTTGAAGTGGAGAAGGAGAACGCCTACCTGCGCGAGCAGGTGCGCGCGCAGCAGGAGGCCCCCGCCACCATAGAGCCCCCCGGCGTCCCTCTGGAGCAGCTGACCTTCCGGCTGTTCATAGAGGACCTGGAGGGTGAGGACAACGACCCGTCGGAATTCGCGTATTTGGCGATATAGGGGGAAGGATTTGCAATCACTCCACACAACCGAGCTTCGCGCCCACGCATACGATTTGCGCGCGGGGGATAGGGTATTGCTCTCCGGCGCGGTGTATACCGCGCGGGACGCGGCGCATAAACGCCTGGCCGCCCTGCTCGAGGCCGGGCAGCCACTTCCATTTGAATTGAAGGACGCCTGCGTCTACTACGCGGGGCCAACCCCCACGCGGCCGGGGCAGGTGATCGGCAGCTGCGGGCCCACCACCTCCTGCCGCATGGACCCCTTCACCCCGCTGCTGCTGGAGCAGGGCCTGTGCGCGATGATAGGCAAGGGCGAACGCAATGAAGCAACCTGCCGCGCAATTACAGAACACGGCGCGCTGTATTTCTGCGCCATAGGCGGGGCGGGGGCCCTGGCGGCGCGCTGCGTGCGCGCCTGCGAGGAGGTCGCCTTCCCCGATCTCGGCTGCGAGAGCGTGAAGCGCGTGGAGCTGGAGAGCTTCCCGCTGATCTTGGCGCTCGACGCCCTGGGCGGAAATGCGTTCAAACGTTAGCGTAATGCTGCGCTAGGCCGGCGTATATTTCCCGCACCAGCGCCGGCTGCGAGAGTGCCTCCATTTTATTCCAGTTGTGCCAGCCGGGTTAGGATTTCACGCATCAACTCCACCTGGGAGCTGACGCCCAGTTTCCGATATATATTGAATATGGTGCGCTTCACCGTTCCCTCGGCGATATGCAGCGTGGCCGCAATGAAGCGGATGGTGTGCCCCATAAACATCAGCGAGGCGATCTCGGTTTCCCGCGGCGTCAGAAAACAGCTGAGAAGCGCCTGCAGCCGTTCGGCGGATATGTTCATAACGGAACAAATATCGTCGGTACAACGCAGGTTGACAATAAAATCATGCCTGCTGTAAAGCAAGTCTATAGCGAAGTGCTGCGGCATCGGCATCGGTGGGCGCAGTTGCATCAGACGCTCCAGCGCGAGCACATTCGGCGACATCGGAAACGTTTTTTCTCCGTCGGGTGCAAAGACGTCCCGCAGCAGAGGGCTGACCTCCTGCAAGCGCATCTGATTTGTTTCCCAATTCAATTTGTACCACAAGTAATCGCCATGTTCCATTTAAATGCCTCCTATTCCCGGCCCGGCGGCCATTCCAGCTGCGCCAGCCGGGCGTAGATTTCCCGCACGAGCTCCACCTGGGAACCGACGCCCAGCTTGCGATAGATGTTGTAATTGATGCGCTTGACTGTCCCCTCGGCGATACGCAGCGTGGCCGCGATGGAGCGGATGGTGCAGCCCTCGAACAGCAGCGTGGCCACCTCGGTCTCCCGGGGCGTGAGGAAAGGCCGCAGCACGCCCGCCAGGCGTTCGCGGGGCACGTCCACCACGGAGGAAAAGTTGTTGGTGAGATGTATCCTGATGAACAGGTTTTCACCGTCATACACAAAATCGGCAAGGTAGTGGTACGGGGGGCCCTCCTGGGGGCTGATCTGCGCAAAAACCTCCAGCGCATGCACCAGCTGCGGAATGGAGTAAGGCTTGACCGGCGCGCTCGGACGGTATTTCCGAAGCAGTGGGCCAATCTCGCAAAGCTGCATTTCGTTCTTCTGCCAATTGATTTTGTAGGTCAAATAGTCGCCGTGTTCCATTGCGCGCCTCCTATTCCCGGCCGTGGGTCTACTCCGGCTGCGCCAGCTGGGTATAGATTTTCCGCACGAGCTCCACTTGATTATAGCACATATTTTGGAGAAAGAAAGTCGCTTTTTGGAATATTAGCAAAAAAACTTGGAGGAACACGCGAATGCTGAAGCTGTGGCTCTTCGCCGATACCCACCTGTATCACCGCGAAACCCCGGAAGAGCTCAAGGAGGATGAAAAGCCCCGGCTGGAGAGCGGCCCTATGCTCGACGCCGCCCTGGCGGACTTCCTGGCGCAGCCCGGCTGCGATATTCTCCTCATCGCCGGGGATCTCACCCACGACGGCCACGCCGAGGAGCACCGGGCGCTCCTCGAGAAGCTGCACAGGGTGAAGAGCGCGGGCAAGCGGGTGGTGCTCATCACCGCTACGCACGACTTTGGCGGGCACGAGCACATCCACGCCGTGAAAGAGCCCGGTGTGCCGCACCCCAAGGGCAAGGCCTACCGGGAGGAGCTGCGCGGGCTCTACGAGGAACTCGGTTTTTCAGACGCCATCGCGCGCTGCGAATATGACGGCGGCATGTCCTATGTCGCCCAATTGGCCCCGGGCTACAGATTGCTGTGCCTCAACGACGACGGCGACGGCCGGGCCTTCTGCGGGTTCTACGAGCCGCACATGCGGTGGATCCTCGAGCAGATCGAACAGGCCAAGGCCGCCGGTGAGGTCATCTTCGCCATGACGCACCACCCGAGCCTGCCGCCCTCGCCCATCTACCCGCTCATCTCCAAACGCGACATGCTGGGCAGTTGGGAAAACTGCACCCGCCGCCTGGCCGACGCGGGCCTGCGCGTCATGTTCACCGGCCACAGCCACATGCTCAATATCAACACAGTTACCACGCCCGAGGGCAATCCCTATTGGGACGTGAACACCTCCAGCCTGACGGGCTGGCCGGGCGTCTTTCGCGTGATCGAGCTGGAGGGCCGCCGCATGAAGGTCACCACTCGCGCCATCACAGACTATGCCTGGGACAGGGGTGGCCTGCCCGTGCGCGAACACCTGCAGCGCCACTTCGATTACAACCTGCGCTCGGCCATCGAGAACGCCGCGGCGGGCAATATAGAGAAGGTGGCCGAGCAGGCGGGCGGCTTCAGCATAGAAAAAGAGTTTGTGTATAAGCTCCGCCTGCCTATCACCGCCGCCGGCAAAGTGCTCAACAGGCTCACCTTGGGCGGGGCGGGCGCGCTGCTGCTGTGCCATCGTAAGATTCCAAAAAGCGTCCGGCAAACCCAGGTGAAGGAGCTCATACTGGAGATCATGCGCAACGTATACGCGGGGGAGGAGCACTATGCCCCGGATACCCCCACCGGCCAGGCCCTGCTGGCCATGGCCGGGCGGGTGAATTCCCTGCTAAAGAAAAAACTTGCAAGTTCCCCCATAGGCAGCCTGCAAGATTTTCTGCAAAGCCTGATTTACGACCCCACGCCGGATGACTATCTTGAGATTGTTTTGTAAGGAGCCACCTCATGACCAACCCCGAAACCCGCATCGCAGAACTGCGCACCCTCATCCGCTATCACAACAAGAAATACTACGTCGAGGACGCCCCGGAGATCGACGACTACGCATACGACCTGCTCTACCGGGAGCTGGAAGCGCTTGAAGAAGCGAATCCGGGGCTTGTCACGCCGGATTCCCCCACGCGGCGTGTGGGGGACGCGCCCTCGGGGCAGTTCGCCCCGGTGGCGCACGCCGTGCCCATGGAGAGCCTGCAGGACGTCTTCTCGCGCGAGGAACTGGAGGGCTTCCTGCGGGGCATCCTGGAGAAGCAGCACGGCGCGCAATTTGTAGTCGAGCCCAAGATCGACGGGCTTTCTGTTTCTCTGGAATACGAAAACGGGCGGTTCACGCGGGGCTCCACAAGGGGCGACGGCCGCGTGGGCGAGGACGTGACGGCCAACCTGCGCACGGTAAAGGCCATCCCGTTGACGCTGACAAAACCGGTAACACTGGAAGTGCGCGGGGAGGTCTACATGCCGCGGGGCGTGTTCGAGAGCCTCGTGGCGCAGCAGGAGGAGGCCGGGGCGCAGCCATTTAAAAATCCGCGCAACGCCGCCGCCGGGGCCCTGCGGCAGAAGGACCCAAGGATTACTTCCGAGCGTCGCCTGAGCGTCTTTATCTTCAGCATCCTGCAAGCCGAAGGCTTAGACTATGAAAGCGACACCCAATCGCTTGACCTGCTAAAATCGCTTGGGCTGCGCACCATCCCCAGCTATGCTTTATGTAAAACGCCGGAGGCGGTCTGGGCCGAGATAGTGCGCATCGGCGAAGCGCGGAACGCGCTGCCCTACGACATCGACGGCGCGGTAGTCAGCGTCAACCAGCTTGAACTGCGCAAGTCCTTCGGCTCCACGTCAAAGTTCCCCAAGTGGGCGGCGGCCTTCAAGTACCCCCCCGAGGAGCGCGAGACCACCCTGCTGGACGTGGCGGTGGCCGTGGGCCGCACGGGGGTGCTCACGCCCACAGCAGTGCTGGAGCCTGTGTTGCTGGCGGGCAGCACCGTAGCCCGGGCAACATTGCACAACCAAGACAACATCACGCAGAAAGATATACGCCTGGGCGCGCGTGTGCTGGTGCGCAAGGCGGGGGACGTCATCCCCGAGGTACTGCGCGTGATTTCACACGCCGAGGGCAGTGTGCCCTACGTGATGCCGGAAGCCTGTCCCTCCTGCGGCGGGCCCGTGGTTCAAACCGGGGCGGCCCTGCGCTGCGAGAGCGATGACTGCCCCGCCCAACTGCTGCGCCGCCTGATGCACTTCTGCGCCCGGGACGCCATGGACATCGAGGGCCTGAGCGAGGCCATTCTGCAAAAGCTGATCGACGCCGGGCATGTCCAAAGCGTGGCCGATCTCTACGCACTGACGCAAGACCAGATCGCCGCCCTGGAGGGCCTGGGCGAAAAATCCGCGCAAAATCTAATTTCTGCCATAGCAAAATCGAAAACACAAGATCCAGCAAGGCTGCTGTTCGCCCTGGGGATACGCCACATCGGCGAGGATATCGCCAAGCTGCTGGTGCGGGAATATCGTTCCTTTGACGCGCTCATTCGGGCATCGCAGGAGATGAGCGTAGAGGTCTACAAAACCGGTAAGGAAAAAGAGAAATTTAAGGTTGTTCTGGACGTGAAGGGGATAGGGGACGAAATCGCGAAAAGCCTGAGAGATTATTTCGCAGGGCCGGAGCACTGCGCTTTGATAGAAACCCTGGGAAGCATCGGCCTGCGCATGGAGACAGCTATCCCGGCACAGGCCGCGGGCGTGTTCGAGGGCAAAATCTTTGTCCTCACAGGCACGCTGCCCACCATGGGCCGCAAGGAGGCCGCCGCCCTGATCGAATCCCATGGCGGCAAGGTGAGCGGCAGCGTCTCCGCCAAGACGGACTACGTCCTAGCCGGGGAGGACGCGGGCGGCAAGCTGGCCAAAGCGCAGGGGTTGGGGGTGGCGATACTTGATGAGATGGCGCTGCTGGCTCTGATAGGAAATATGTAGGGGTGGCATTCTTGCCACCCGCAGACATGGCATTAGGTTTCGGGCGGCAAGAATGCCACCCCTACAGATATTGTGCTTATTTCAAAATCTTTTCAATGCCCGCGCATAATTCCTGCGCGGTCTCCAGGCTCCCCGCCTCGGCCAGCACGCGCACCCGCCGCCCGCTCTTGCCCGGCGTGACGAGGATGCGCCAGCCCTGCTTGCGCAGCACAATGCCCTCCCGGGCGGGCTCCGGCACGGCTTCGGCGTCGCGCTCCTCGAAGAGCTTTTGCAGCATGGAGGGCGGGCAGGGGAGTGCGAAGCTCTTGCTTTCCACGTAGAAGATCGGCAGCTCGTCCGAGAGCTGCGCCAGGCTTTTGCCCGTCTCCCGCGCGATGGACAGCAGCTTCACCGCGCGGAACAGGCCGTCGCGCACCCACACCTGCCGGGCCGAAAGCCGCCGCGCGGCGCAGTCGCTCTGGTCTGCCGGGCTGGAGAGGTAGCGCAGCGTGCCGCGCCCCGCGTGGGCCGCCAGGGCGTCGAGCATCTCGGGTGCGTCATAGGGCAGGGCGACGTCGCAGCCCCGCCGGAACTCATACTGGCAGCAAATGGCTAGCAGGCGCTCCGCGCCGAAGCGCTGCCCGCCCTCCTCCGCAGTGAGCACGGCGCCGCTGTCGTCCAGCGCCAGCAGGGGACCGCCAATCCGGCAGCCCAGGCGCGCCAGGGTGTCCTCCAGCAGGTCCTGCACGGCGGGGTTCACGCTTTTCACCTGCGCGCATACGCCCTCCAGGCCCTCCGGGGCCTGTTTCATCATTTCGCGGCTGTACATCATGCGGATGGAGCTCATGTCGGCGACCTCCTTGCAGGCGTCCCCCGCGCACCTGTGGAAATCCCCCCGCCGCAGCCGGGTCTCGATCTCGCGCTCCAGGGTGCGGGGCACGGGCAGGCCGCCCTCCCCGCAGACATGGATGGACGCCTGCTTCCCGCCCCGCACGTAGATGCCGAGCCCCAGCCCGCAGAAGGCCGTGAAGAACGAAAGCTGCGCCTCGAAGCCGTCGCCGAAGCTCCACACGTGGCTCCCGGCGGACATCAGTCCCCCCATGAGCGCCAACGCCAGGGCCTTTGCCCCGCCGGTGCCGTCGCAGGCGACGCCCGCCTTTCGGCAGCACTTCACGCTGCCGATGGCCGCGCCCAGGGCCGCGCAGGTCTCGGGGGTGAGGGGCGCGCCCTCGTTCCCGCCGATTTCGGCGGTGCCTCCTATGCCGCCGTCGCCGAACAGGGCAGCGGGCTGGTTGCCGTATTTCACGTGGCCGCGGACGACAGAGCCGGCCTCCGCCTGCTTGAAGGGCCAGACGGCCGCCTCCGGATGCAGCACCGCGCCCGCACCGACAACCGCGCCCTCCCCCACGGCGCAGCCCTCGAACAGCTGGGCGTCCCTGCGTATGGCCGCCCCCGAGCAGACAATCGCCCCCGTGAGGCACGCCCCGGTGGAGACGCCCGCGTTCTGCAGCAGCACGCTGCCGCGTATTTTCGCGCGCTCGCCTATGGCGCAGCCGTCGTCTATGACAGCGTAGGGCCCGATCACGGCCCCGGGGGCAATTTCTACTTCTTCCCCTATATACACCGGCGGAACTATATCGTAGTCCCCCTGCGGCATGGCGCCGCGCAGGTAGGCCCCCTGGCTGTCCTGGGGCGCGGCGGGCAGGGCGCACTGCACCCTGCGTTCGAGCATATCCCGCTGGCAGCGCAGATAGGCACCCAGGTCCCCTATATCGCACCAGTAGCCCTCCATGGGGCAGCAGAAGATCTCCTCCCCGCGCTCCATCAGCGCCGGGAAGAGGTCCTTCGCGAAGTCGAAGGGCCTGCCCTCGGGCACCAGGGCCATCACATCGGGCCGCAGGATATAGATGCCCGTGTTGGCCAGGTTGGTCGTCACCTGGCCCCATGCGGGCTTCTCGATGAACTGCATGATTCGATTTTCAGTATCGATTTGCATTAAGCCGTATTCCCGGGGGTCGTCAACCTCAACCCCCAAGATCGTTACGGCAGCACCGGTGATTTCGTGCTGCTTACGGGCGAAGGAGAGGTCCAGGTCGCACATGGCGTCCCCGCTGATGACGAGAAACGGCTCTTCCCAGTGCCGCGCGGCCAGGGCCACCCCGCCCGCCGTGCCCAGGGGCTCCTCCTCCGTGACGAATTCCAGGCGCAGGTGGCGGTAGCCCCCGCGCATTTGGTACCCCTCCCGGTACTGCTCCTCTATCATCCCCGCCAGGTAGCCCAGCGTGACGGCGGCCTCATTCACGCCGTGGCGCAGCAGCAAATCGAAGATATACTCCAGCACGGGCCTGCCGCAGAGCCTGGCAAGGGGCTTGGGGAGGCTGCAGGTCAGCGGGCGCAGGCGGCTGCCCTCGCCGCCGGCCATAATCACAGCTTTCATGAGAAAACCGCCTTTCATACTGCAAGTAAAGATAGTATGGGGCGGTGGCTGGAATAATATGCGTTATAGCAGGATGTTAGTGCGAATCGACAGGCGGTCTTGGCGAATCAAGAGGGGCTGCTATCTCATGCGGGACCATGAAGCAGTTTGCCTTCAAGCCCTGGCCGCGCAGATAGCCAGAGCCCCAGGTATACATCGCCTCCAGAATCGGCTGGATGCTTCGCCCAAAGCCGGACAGGCTGTACTCCACCTTCGGCGGCACCACCGGATACACCGTCCGGACGACGAGGCCGGCGCTCTCCAGCTCGCGCAGCTGCTGGGTGAGCATCTTGGGGGTTGCCTGCGGGATGCGCTTTTGAAGTTCGTTGTAGCGCAGGGTGGCGTCCATCAGCTGCCACAAAATGAGGGCCTTGTATTTTCCGCCGATCAGATCGAGCGTCGCGACCACGGGACAGTTGTGTTCGCTGCAGGATGGGCAATCCATTTAAATCCTCCATACTATGCTTGCACACTATCTTTTTGGGTACTATCGCACAATAATGTGCATACTTGCCAAAATGAAAAATTTCAATATAATTATAGTATAGGCCTATTACATTGTCAAGGAAGGATTTATTTATGGAGACCCAGGCTATTATCATACAGGGCATGGAGTGCGCCTCCTGCGCGGCGCACGTGGAGAAGGGCCTGGCCAGGCAGCCGGGCGTGCGCAGTGTCTCGGTGAATCTCATGACAGAGAGAGCGCAGGTGGAATTCGACCCGAAGCAAATCACCCCGGAGGCGCTTGCAAAAGCCGTTGACGCATTGGGCTTCAAAGCGATTTTGCCTGCGCCGGAGAAAAAAGCTGAGGTATCGAAAGCGGACGATATTCGGCGCATGTGGGGGCGGTTTATCGCGGCGGCGGCGTTCGCCCTGCCGCTGCTGTACATCGCCATGGGGCCGATGGTCGGCCTGCCCCTCCCCGCCGCGCTGGATATGTCGCTCCACCCGCTGCGATACGCCCTGGCGCAGCTGCTTCTGATTCTCCCGGTGATCGCCGTGGGGTATCGGTTCTACACGGGGGGCTTCAAGGCCCTGCTGCGCCGCAGCCCCAACATGGACACCCTCATTGCCATGGGGACGGCGTCGGCCATGCTCTACAGCCTCTGGCAGATGGTACGGATCGCGCGGGGCGATGCACATGCCGCGCATTCGCTCTATTACGAGTCCGCGGGGGTAATCGTCTCCCTCATCCTGCTGGGCAAGACCCTGGAGGCCGTGGCGAAGGGCCGCTCCGGCGAGGCGATCAAAAAGCTCATGGGCCTGGCCCCCCGCGCCGCAAAAGTCATGCGCGGTGAAATTGAACTTGAGGTACCTGTGGAGGAGGTCGCGGTCGGCGACGTGATTCTCGTGCGGCCTGGGGAGAAAATTCCCGTGGACGGCACTGTTCTGGAGGGCCACAGCGCCGTGGATGAATCCATGCTTACCGGCGAGAGCAATCCTGCCGACAAACAGCCAGGCGATGCGCTTTTTGCCGCCACGCTCAACACCACCGGCGCCCTGCGCTTCCGGGCGGAGAAAATCGGCGCGGACACCGCCCTGGCGCAAATCATCAGGCTGGTGGAGGAGGCCCAGGCCGGCAAAGCCCCCGTGGCCCGCCTGGCGGACAAAGTTTCCGGGATATTTGTGCCTGTCGTATGCGGGATCGCAGCCTTGGCGGGCCTCGCGTGGCTCATCGCGACAAAAGACCCGGCCTTTGCCCTGACCGTCTTTGTTTCGGTTCTGGTGATCGCCTGCCCCTGCGCGCTGGGCCTGGCCACGCCCACGGCCATCCTGGTGGGCACGGGCCGGGGCGCGCAGATGGGCGTCCTGTTCAAGAACGCCGCCGCCCTGGAGACCGCCTGCGCCGCGCAGGTGGTGGTGTTCGACAAAACCGGCACCCTCACCGAGGGCAAGCCGGAAGTCGTCGAAATAGAGGGCGGCGTACTCCAACTGGCGGCCAGTTTGGAGCGCTTCTCCGAGCACCCCATCGCCAAAGCGATTGTCGCGCAGTATCAGGGCGAGTATCTCGACGTACAGGACTTCCGGGCCATCCCCGGCGAGGGCGTGGAGGGCGTGGTCGAGGGCAGGCATATCAAAATCGGCCGGGGTGCCGAAGTGTTTGCCGATGGGGTGTGCCTCGGGAAGATCGGTGTGTCGGACAGGCCCAAGCCCTCCGCGAAGACTGCTATAGAGGCCTTGCGTGGTATGAATCTGGAAGTGGCGATGATCACCGGGGATAACAAAAAGGCCGCCGAAGCCGTGGCGGCGCAGGTGGGGATTACGCATGTGCTGGCGGAGGTTTTGCCCCAGGACAAAGCCGCCGAAGTGCAGAAATTGCAATCCGGCGGCAAGAAGGTTGTGATGGTGGGGGACGGCATCAACGACGCCCCCGCGCTGGCGCAGGCCGATGTCGGCATCGCCATGGGCGCCGGTACGGACGCCGCCATGGAGAGCGCCGGGGTAGTGCTCATGCGCGGCGACTTGACCGCCGTGCCCGCGTCGATTGCCCTCAGCCGCCGGGTGATGCGCACCATCCGGCAGAACCTGTTCTGGGCCTTCAGCTACAATGTGGTCGGCATACCCATTGCGGCGGGGTTGCTGCACCTGTTCGGCGGGCCGCTGCTGAGCCCCATGATCTGCGCGGCGGCCATGGTCTTCAGCGATGTCTCCCTGCTGCTCAACACGCTGCGGCTGCGGGGGTTCAGGGCGTCTTTTTGACGCTTGCGGCCACGAACCAGTGGTATAGCGGGATGATCAGGAAGATCATCCATGTGGGGTGCCAGGCGTTGAAGAAAAAGCCTATCACGAGATAGGCCGCCACGCACAGCACCGCGACGGGGAAGGCTTGCAGCTTTTTGCGCAGGTCCTGGATGTTGGCCATGGCGGCCAGCTGATAGTAGACCGGGATGAGGAAGAAAATCAACCAGCCCGGATGCCACCAATCCCAGAGCAGGCCCATGGCAAGGTACGCCGCCACCACGATCAGGGGGATCGGCAGTTTGAACAGCGCCTTGGGGTTCATGCCGGACGAGACGTTCTTCTGCACTTGCTGCTGCGCGCCTTGCTCCGCGGGGTTTTCATTTTGCATTTGCGTTCACCTCCTGCAGCCATTGTATCACAGTTCGCCCGGGAAAACAACCTCTATAATAAAAAAACGCAATGAACTCCCGAAAAAAATTACATTATATTCCAAATTGGACTTCGCCGGCGTGTGGCGTGCTATAATGGTGCAGCCCTGAAATATTGCCAAGGAGGTGTGTCATTTGTCAGTCCTGCCCGAACTGGTCGCCGTCCTCTTCTTCGTCCTGTACAGCGTGAGGGACTTCCTGTTCAGCCTGCCCCTGTTCTTCGGCAACGGCCTGGCCTGGATCATCCAGTGGATCATCAACAGTATCCCGCTCCCGTAAAGCAGCGATGTCAATCATAGCCGCGCAGTCAGTGACTGTGCGGCCTTTTGAACGGTTCGCGCAGCGAGTGTCCTACCGTCTCGCCAGCATCCGCTTGATGTGCGCCGACAGCTCCTTGAAGGCGCTGCGCGGGTCGATCTCGTCGAGGGTCTCAATCAGCGCTGCCACCTCGTCGTCCTCCAGGCTTTCCTTCTTGCCTGAGAGGAAGGTGGCGCGGCTCTTCACGATGAACAGCACGATGTCCGCCACCGGGGCCTTGGCGGCCACCAGGTCGTTCACCACCTTGCTCTTGCTGGCGAACTGGATGAAGTCCTTGTTCATCAGGGTGTAGTTGAGCTTGCCCTTCTCGTTGGCGTAGCGCGATACGATGGCCTTGTATTCGTCGCTGCCCACCATGTCAACCTTCTCGGTCTCGGTCTCCGTCACGTCCTCAGCCGCCGCGGGCTCCTCGAACACGGTGATCGTCAGCTTGCCCCGGGCGGAGTAGGGCAGCCCGACGGTGGCCTCCAGGGCCTCGGCGACGGCCTCCTCCGGGAACAGCGCCGCGTCGAATTTGCCATAGGGCACGGCCTCGCCGCTGCGCCTGTCGATGGTGAACACGGCGGCGGCGTCCTGGTCCAGCCGGAAGATTTTGACGCCCGCGCCGCCCGCCTGCAGCTTCTGCTTGTAGGCGATGGCAGGGATGGCCGTCAGCTCCACGGCCGTGGTTCGGATGATGTTCATGGGGTACCTCTCTTTGTTTTAAATGAGAATGCAAAATGCAAAATGCAAAATGAAAATGCAGAAATGCTTAAAATATGGCCTTGTTCGCGGCGAAAAATGTGCCCATCTCCATCATGCTGATGCCTTTGTGGGCAAAGCCCAGGCCACCGTGGTCGCTGGCCACGATGATCAGCCAGTCCTCGCCGTGGAGCGCCGCGCGCTCCTGCGCTGCCTCGATGAGTGCCTTGGCGTCGGCCTGCATACGCTCCATAGCCCGCATGTAGCGCGGCATTCGAATCGAAAAGCCCGTAGCGTGCCCCGTGCTGTCCGGGAGCTCGAAGATGCCGAACACGGCGTCGCTGCCGCCTTCAATGGCCGCAAGCATGGACGTCAGGGTGCCCGCGTCGTTTTTGCAGGTTTGGAATATCTCAGGGTACTCCCGCGCCTCGTGCTTATAGCTCACGCTGCCGTGGGGCTTCCAGGAGAACGAGAAGGAGGCCCGACCGCCCCGCGCCTGTATCAGATAGAAAATCGTGCGCACCTCGGGCGAAAGCGTATCCCCGTTGTCGTAGACCTGATGCCGGTCCGCCCAGACGCCGGTGAACATGCTCGTCCAGCTGGGCGCGGTGCACGTGACCTGGTCCCCCGGCACGGCCCCGCCGGTGCGGCTCAGCCACATCCCGCCCTGCGCGGCCAGATCGCGCAGGGCGCCCGGCTCCCGCGCCAGCAGCCCCGCCGCCTGGGGCAGCGCGCCGTCCAGGCCGATGAACAGCAGCTTGCGCTCCGGCCCGCCCTCCAGCATGTGGCGCGCCATGACGTCATAGATTTTCGTCTGCATAATGAGGGTGTCCGGGGTGTTGTCCCAGCAGGGCTGCGCGGCGAGCGTATGCGCCATGCGGCCGTCGTACCGCGCGCCGGGCGGCTGGAGACCGAGGCGGCCCAGGCCATACAGCAGGGCGAGCAGAAAAACGGCCGCGCCTATGGGCGCTGTGACGCGAAACGCTTTGCTGTGCTTGTGCTTCATAAATGCCCTCTCTGTTCAATCCTTTCTCGTGCAATCGTGATGTGCTGCTCCAGGATGTCAATCCCGATACTGCTGCGCCACATGCGGTTTGCGACGGCGCAGGTTGTGCCGGAACCGACAAAGGGGTCAAGCACAACGTCGCCCGGCAAAGTGTATAGATTGATGAACCATTCCGGCAGGCTTTCCGGGAAGGCCGCGCTGTGATTTTTATTGCCCGCCTCAGGTGCCAGATGCAGCACATTATTCGGGTAAACCATGTCGCGCCCAATCCAGTTGGAGATATTCTTTCCGAAGCCGCTCCCTACATGGGAGTTGTCCCTGCATTTATCCGTTTCACTCAGGTGCGCCAGACGGGTTTTGCTCCAGTCTCCCACCGGCACCATGACTGCCTCCTGGTACATCTGGAATTTTTTGCTGAGGTTGAATTGCAGAAGCCTTTCCCATCCGTCCCTGAATCGGTTCGGCCACTTGCCTGGATGGCTGTTTTTCTTGTGCCAGATGAATTCCTCCGTCCAGAGCCAACCCTGCTCCCGCATCGCCTTGATGAGTTCGATGACATAGGTATGCCGTTCACCGTCCACAACTTTTTCTTTGATGTTCAGGATAAAAGTCCCGTCTTGGCGCAAAACGCGCCGCAGCTGCTCTCCGATGGGTAAAAACCATTCGATGTACCGATCGGGGCTGATGCCCCCGTAGGTGGATTTGCGTTGGTCCGCATAGGGAGGTGATGTGACAATCAGCTGTACAGAATCATCGCGGAGCTGCGCCAGCCTATCCAGGCAATCCCCCTGCAGCAACAGTGTAAAAGTGCCATCCAGTTTTGATGCAAGGTAGTCGCCGTCGGCGATTCCGGAGTGTTCTGCTGGAAAATGTCTTCCGCTGTCATCAAGAAAATGCTTTCCCCTCTGCACACTTGTAATCAGATATTATTATAGCCCAAACCTCCATTTCTGTCAAGATGGCGGCGGCCATTATTTCAGATGAAGGGAACCAAAAACCGCCGCGGCGACCGACCTCTTCGGGACGGTGTACGAGGGCGATTAGCCCTCCGTCCGAAAAAAGATTGCGCCGGCTTCGGAAGTGTGCTATACTGAGCAAGACAAACAGAGAAAACAGCCAAAGAAAGAAGGCGCATCCCAATGAAACACACAGTGAAAGCAGCCGCAGCCCTCATTCTCGCGTCTATGCTGGCAGCCGTGTGCCTGCCGCTGTGCGCGGCAGCGGAGGAGGAATTCACCATCCTGAACCCCTATGAAAACGTGGACTGGTCAAAGGCCGTGCCCTACCGCACCCAGCTGCACACCCATACCACCGCCTCCGACGGCAAACAGACGCTTGCCGACGCGATCGAGAACTACTACGCGCACGGCTACGACTTCGTCGCCGTCACCGACCATGGGGTGGTGGACAGGGGCTGGACCCGGCCCAACCACATCCCTGTCTACGGCATTGTGGACAGGCCCCAGACGGAGCCCGTCTATGATTTCCTCCACGGCCTCGTCGGCAGCCAGAAGATCAAAGGCCTCGGCGAGGAGCGCCTGCGGGAGATCACCGAGGGCGTGGGCCGCGGCGGGCGCGCCATGCTGCGCGTGCCCTACGGCATAGAGCTGAACCCCAACGGCAAAAGGGTCGAGGTCAACAGCTGGTTTTGCGACTGGGGCAATTTCCTCTTCATGCCCGGCGGCGCATACGAGTACAAGTACCCCGTGAAAAACGTCCATAGGGCCGGCGGCCTGAGCGTGATCAACCACCCCGGCGAATCCAGCTTCAACAGCGGGCTCTCTTTTGAGGAGCTCTACGAGGGCGAAAACTATGGCTATGTGAGGAATGTGCAGGCCCTGCTGGAGATATACCCTTCGCTGCTGGGCATTGAGCTCCAGGGCGGCGCCAGGGACATCAAGCTCTGGGACACGCTGCTCGGGAACCTTGCCCCCCTCATGCGCCGCAATGTGTTCGGCATATACACCAGCGATTCCCACGGGGCGGATACCGTCGACGCCCGCTGGGTCTGGGCCCTGATGGAGGGGCAGAGCGTGGAAAACCTGCGCGCTTCCCTGGAGGCGGGCGCGTTTTTCTCCGCCGTGCGCGCCGTTGACCACCCGGCCACCCTCGCGGCGCTGGGCAAAGCGACGGGCCGCGATTTCGGGGCGGCGTGGAGCGCCCCGGCAGGCCTGCCCGAGCCCATGGTGACGAGGATCACCGCCGCCGCCGATACGATCGGCATCGAGGCAGAAAACGCCGAGGTGATCCTCTGGATTTCCGACGGCAAAGTCGTCGCAACGGGCAACGAGCTCTTGCTGGCCGAACATAGGGAGGCGCTTGGCGCGTATGTCCGCGCCGAGGTGTGGGGCGAGGGCGGCATCCTCTACACGCAGCCCTTCCTGCTCTCCTACGAGGGGAAGCCGGGGGGCCAGGTCTTCTTCGACCATGCGGACGCGGGCTGGAACATCCTCGTGATACGCACGCTGCTCTACCCCTTCCTGCGCACGCTCGACGCGATCTGGAATGTTCTCTATTTTCGCCTGCCCGCTTTGTTCGGCCGCCGGTAAGTGCGGCCTACTGCCGCCAGTTTTCGGGCGTACCGATAAAGCTGGTCACATCCTGCCGGAGAAGCGCGCCCTCGTTGTAGCGCGTGACGCCGAAGGCCTTGAAGTCATCGTAGAGCGCCTCGTTGGCCGCCAGCCATTTCCCGGGCAGCTGCAGGCGGCTGAACTCGCATACCCTGTTGCAGGCCTTCCAGAAGCGCCAGCTCAGCTGGGAGCGCAGCACGTTCTGCTCGCAAATCTCGTCTCCGGCAAGCTCGATGGCCTTGGCCCAGAGCCTGTCGGCGTAGCGTATTTGATTGGGCTTTAAATTCAGCAGGCCTTTTTCGTTGGGGAGCATCCCTATGCCCATCCTGCGGTGCCTGCCGAGCAGCGGCGTGCCCGCGCTGCGGGACATCAGGTCGATAAACTCGCGCATATACTGCCAGCCGCCGCCGTAGTAGGCCCTGAGGAAGCCGTCCATCTCCGCTTCGAAATCGATGCCGGGGTTCCACAGCAGGCGGGCCAGCAGGTAGCCGCGCAGCTGGGCGAACTCGCTGTCGCACTCGGCGGACTGGTGGTTGCCCTCCTCGTAGACGCCCACGACGTTGTGCTCCACGAAGAATTGCATGTTCTTCTGCAGCACTTGGAAATTCGGGTACGGGCAGTTGTAGCAGCGGTAATTCGTCGTATAGTCCCAGATATAGAGCCGGTCGCAGATTTCGCTCCAGGTCTTTATATCCCCGGCGAACTTTATATTTTCGGGGCACTTGGGGTCGTCCAGGGGGTGGGCGAAGCAGCACTCGATAGAGCACAGCCGCACAATCACGTTGGGCAGGGGTTTGACCAGCCGGGGCGGGGTGCGGGTGTATTGGTACGCGAAAGTGTCGATGAGCGCGTCCGGGTAGTCGTCCTTTATGTCATTCGCGATGGCGTTTACGAAGCGGATCATCGTCCCAGCGTGGCAGCCCTCCTCCTCGTCCACCCGTTTACACTCGCTGCATTGGCAGTAATCCTGGTTGTCGTCCTGCGTCACGGAGACGATGGGCTGGCCGTTGCCATTTTCCAGCAGGTCGCGCACTTCCGCGATCATCTCCTCCAGGACCTCCGGATTTGTCAGGCAGATTTGCCGGGGCACGCGCTCTTTTTTGTCCTCCCTGTAAGCGTACCACTCGGGATGCTCGTCGAAGAAGTCGCCCGGCTTCAGCAAATTGTTGATGATGGTATGCGCCATGCCGCCGTTGTAGCCGAAGATGCCGCCCAGTTCCTCCGGCAGGCTGCGGTAGACGCTGCCGTTCAGGCCGTTGGCCACGCTATAGACCGGGTCAGAACGGCTGATCCAGTCCATCTCGCGAAATTCCAGCGGCGGTGTGTATTGTTCTTCTCTCACCTCGGCGATTTCGGGCGGGCCTTTCGGGATTACGGCCAGCTCGCTTGTGTACCAGCGGCAATCGAAGTATGTCTCAAGAAATTTGTACACGCCGTAGAGCACGCCGCGCCGCCCGCCGCTGATAGCTACGATGTTATTACCGGGCAGGATGTCATAGCTATCCGCGTTGCCGTTATGGCCTGAAAGAATGATCTTCTTATCCCCGGAACCTATCTCCGCCGGCTGTGCCGCCGTTGCCGTATACTCCAGGCCGGTGATTTCGCTGAGGGTGTCCGCCAGGATGCTCGCGGCGGTGATCACCGTTTCAGCCGCGCCTTCCAGGTAAACGATTTCCCATTCGGCGATGGAAAGCGGTTTTTCAACCGCTGCGGGTTTTGCTTCATCCATGGGCGTGAACTCCTTCAACGGAATATTGCCCGGCACGGCCCAGACGGGAACCCCCACGCAAATGACAACAGCCAGGGCGATCACCAGCGCGCGCTTCAGCTTGCGGGAGAGCGCCAGCAGGGGCTTGACCAGCAGCAGGGCCGTGAGCAGCGCCGCCAGGGGCAGCATCGTCCTCATCGCCGCTTTGGCCCC
>Ga0123353_10002903_pt1 | contig 21470 bp, 25 predicted proteins | sample TergutLab28metaG_3_FD_92763 | JGI IMG/M metagenome (GOLD analysis project Ga0123353, IMG submission 92763) | Labiotermes labralis P3 segment gut microbial communities from Petit-Saut dam, French Guiana - Lab288 P3 | ecosystem: Host-associated > Arthropoda: Insects > Digestive system > Gut ... | reverse complement strand
TTCAACGCCGTCATCGGATGTCACCGCGGATGTTGTTGAATTTTTCAAATGATGCCGCCGATACCGCAACCGTGTGAAAAATGAGATGGTCGGCATCCGAAACGGGAACCGATCTCCGGCCGGCCGCATTTCGGCCGATATGGGATCATGAGTGACAGTTATATATACGCCAAACACTGTTTTAATCTGCTTAGGGAGTCGTTGCCATGGAAAGAACAGTGTTTGAACGTTGCAATAAAAAAGTTTTCGCACATTATCTTTTGTTTGCGGGTATGTTTGCAGTATCTGTTGTCATGGCAATCTTTATATCATTCATTTTTTTGCTGTTTTCAGCGTTCTGTGTAATCGGTTGTGTTATGAATATGAAAGGTATTTCACCGGTCATTATGGACGGTTTGGGGTTTACATTATACGGAAAGATCGGCCCCATACCATGGGATTGCATCATCCGCGCAGACATCGGCGTTGGCAAAGCACACGGCTCATGCCTATTTTTGATGGTGGAAAATTTACCAATGATGAAAACGGTCTTGGGAGAAGAGATTGTGCGCAAAAAGGTAAAGACGGAAAGAAGATCCGGTGACAGCTATATACGCTTTGATGTGAGCATGTTGCAAACGTGCAGGTTCAACATCGCGAACTCGATAGACGAATATGCAACCAAACAAAAAACGAGGAACAGTCGTGAGTAATCCGCGGACTCGGTCGGCGAGACGGCGCGGAACAGGATCGCGCCATGATATCATGCCGATTTACGATGTATTGCCTTTATAGGTCTCTTTGATGTTGTCTCTTTGAGAGTTTGGCAATGGATGCGTTGGACATACTGGCAATAATGTTGGTCGGGTTGTGGGTCTTTCTGCCCGCGATGCTTCCGAATTCCGCTGCCGTCATATTCGGCGGAGGGACGCCGGTGGACTTCGGGAAAAGCCGGAAGGGAAAGAGAATACTCGGCGACGGGAAAACATGGAGGGGATTCTTCGGAGGAGGGTTCGCGGGAGTTATACTGGGTCTTCTGCTGATCGGGATATCATCAATATTCGACAGTAACCGGTTGTGGGGATATATGGATCTGTGGACAGGCATCGGAATAATATTCTGCCTTTCGTTCGGTTCTCTTTTGGGCGATATGCTCGGATCATTCATTAAAAGGCGATTGAACATAGAGAGGGGAAAGAAAGCACCCATACTGGATCAGTATGATTTCCTCATCGGAGCGTTCCTTCTCACCGCACTGTTTTATCCGAACTGGATATATGCAACTTACATGGAAGGATGGCATCTGATTGCGTTGGTATTTCTGCTGATAATGACATTGTTGCTGCACCGAATAATGAATATAATAGGATACAAGACGGGTTTGAAGGACGTACCGTGGTAACTATGAACGAAATGAGAAAAGCATTGGAAAATTGCGGAGCCTTGCGGTTCGGAGATTTCACACTGGCATCCGGAGCCAAAAGCAATTATTACATCGATATAAAGAAAGCAAGCACCGATCCGAAAGTTTTGTACTTAATGTCGCAACTGATGGCAGAAAAGATACAGTCATCCGGAAAGAGATATGACCGTATAGCAGGCGTTGTACTCGGTTCGGTTCCGTTGGCGGCCGCATTGTCGCTTGCAACAGGCATACCGTATGTCATGGTCCGTAAGGAAAAGAAGGAACACGGCACATCCAAACTGATTGAAGGTGATTTGAATGAAGGAGATAACGTGATCGTCGTGGAAGATGTGGTAACATCCGCGGGATCAAGCATTTCCGCGATAGAGACGCTGAGAAACGCGGGAGCGTCGGTCTGCGACATCATTTCCGTGATAGACCGAGAGGCAGGAGGAAAAGAGGCGCTGAACAAGATGAATGTGTCACTCACGTCATTGGTGAAAGCGTCGGACATCCTGAGGACATAAGCATGATGCCGGAAAAGAACTGTTCCCTGTGCAAGTTATCGGAATTCAGAACAAAGATAGTGATGCCCGACGGCAACCAAAATTCAAATGTTGTTTTTGTGGGCGAAGCACCCGGTGAAAATGAAGATCTCACGGGAAGGCCGTTCGTCGGAAAATCGGGAAAACTTCTTGAAAAGTTTATGGAAGAAGAGGGATTGAAGCGTTCGGACGTATTGATAACGAACACGGTGAAATGCAGACCTCCCCGTAACCGCGATCCGACGAAAGAGGAAATGGATGCATGCAGACCGTTCCTCGATCATGAACTGGAGGGAAGAAAAGTGATCGTGGGTCTCGGAAAATCGGCATGTCGCATTCTTATGGAGTATGAAGGCAAAATGTCTGAAATCGTGAACAAAGAGATGACAATAAACGTAAACGGAAAGGATTCGATATTCATTCCGACGTATCATCCGGCGGCATGCATATACAACAACGAGTTCAAAGCCGATCTGAAAAGAACGATGCGCATAATCAAAGAAAAGTACATGTGATCCCATGAAAAACAATGAAATGAAAGATGTCTCCGGTTTCATGATAGACATGGACGGTACGGTGTACAAAGGCAACGATGTGATCAAAGGCGCACCGGAATTCATTGAAAGGTTGAAAAAAAGTAAAACGCCGTTCGTATTCCTGACGAACAATTCATCATCGTACAGAGAGTATTATCTCAACAAGCTTCTGAGAATGGGTTTTGATGTTACCATTGACGACATACTGACATCGACCACGGCAACGATCGGATATCTGATGAAACATCATTCCGGGAAGAAAGTCTATCCCGTAGGAACGCCAAAGTTCATTGAAGAGATAGAGAATGCGGGAATACCGATAAACGACAAGGACCCGGACATAGTGCTTCTTGCGTTCGATACCACGATAACTTACGAGAAGATCAACAACGCATACCAATTCATAAAAAAAGGTGCAATATTCATTGCGACGCATCCCGATGACCTCTGTCCGACGGAAAACGGTTACGATGTGGACATAGGGCCGTTCATAAGACTGCTTGAGTCAATGACCGGAACGGAAGCGATCGTCATCGGAAAACCAAATCCTCTTATGGCAAAGACGGCGGCAGAAAAAATGAATGTCCCGCTTAAAGGAACGGTAATGATCGGCGACCGGATATACACGGACATGAAGATGGCCTCAGACAGCGGAATAAGGTCGATACTCGTACTTTCCGGAGAAGCGAAAGAAGATGATGTCAACGGTATGAAGACACGACCGACGATGATTGTCAATTCCGTGGACGAAATTTTAAGGTGAACCTTCGAATACATCAACACGGTGCCGCAATTCAGTGATCGTACCTGATGGTCTTCTGCGAGACAGATAGTTTTACCATCGTATATTGCACGATATAAATTGGTGATAAGATGGTAATATCAGTCCATGTTTCCGATGATCAGAAAAATATGATCGCGGATTATGCATCCGCCCGCGGACTCCCCGTTTCAGAAGCGGTAAGGATCGCCGTTCTCGAAAAGACAGAGGATGAACATGACATCGCCTCTGCTGAAAAATCACTCGAAGAATGGGAGAAAGGCGGCAAAAAGACACATACGCCTGAAGAGGTCGGAAGGGATCCGGGATTCCTTTGAATCGCAGGTACCGCGTTGTTCTCACTCCGAAAGCAAAGAAACAATTGAGTAAAATCGACCATTCTGCATCAAAGCGTATCACCGGATAATCGCAGAGATACGAGATAATGAACTCATAATCTCGGTGACAGAGACAGAACATCGAAAAAAAGTCTGCGATCGATACACATCCGTCCAGTAGTGTACCGGCATACAAGCGTGTGATCAAAAGTTTACCAATGGTTGTCGAAACAATGGTTGTCGAAACAGTTCGTCCCGAACGTGTTGAAAAGCATGTTTTATAATACGGTTCGGTAATAATGTTGCAAAAGGCAGGTCCGGTCATGGATAAGAGAATAATTGAAAAGATAGAGAAGATCGTCGGAAAGGAAGGTTATTCCGTTAAGATCGCTGACACGTACACGTACGGTTTCGATGCATCCGTCTTTCACAAATCGCCGGACATGGTCATACAACCGAAGACAACTGAACAAGTATCGGAAATAATGAAGATCGCCAACACGGAAATTATCCCGGTAACGCCGAGAGGCGCCGGAACGGGATTGTGCGGTTCCGCCGTACCGATCAAAGGCGGTATTGTTCTCGACATGAGCAGAATGAACAAAATTAAGGAAATAAGCGTCGGCGATATGCTGTGCGTCGTCGAAGCGGGATGCGTATACAACGAAGTGAACGCATCCATAGGAAAATACGGATTCCGGTTCCCGCCCGCACCCGGCAGCGCGGAAGTGGCACAGATCGGAGGAATGGTTGCGTTAAATTCCTCGGGAATGAAAGCGGCGAAATACGGTGCAACACGTGATTTCGTATTGGGAATGACATTCGTAAAAGCAAACGGAGAGATAGTCCGTTGCGGCACCAAGACACTTAAAGATTCGTCAGGATATCAATTGGCAAGATTGCTCGTGGGAAGTGAAGGAACGCTCGGCATCATAACGGAAGTCATTTTGAAAATTATGCCCAAACCAAAAGCGACCGCATCCGTTCTTGCGGCGTTCAAAACCCTCCGAGATGCAGGAAAGTTCGTCACGGCGCTGGTTGCAAAACCTCTCATACCGTCAGCGTGTGAATTAATGGATCGAGTGAGCATAGAAGCGGTGAACACCGCTCTGAAAAATCCGCTCCCGGATGCTCAGGCACTGTGCATGGTGGAAGTGGACGGAGATCCGGAGACAGTGGAAAAAGAATTGGCAGTCGTTGAAGAACTGGCGAAGGAGATCGGTGCGACGGAAGTACGGGCAACAAAGGATCCCGCGACGGCAAAGAAATGGACCATTGCAAGAGGATCAGTGATGGTGGCGTTAAGCGCAATGAAACCCGGATACTCGTCCGTCTCGCTGGCGGACGATATGATTTTGCCGGTGTCAAAGATACCGGATGCCGTGATCGCATATCAAAAAATTGCCGAGAAATATAATGTCACCGTGGCAACATACGGTCACGCCGCAGACGGTAATTTACATACGAAAATGCTTCTGAATCCTTTACTGGCGGATGAATGGATACGCGGCGAGAAAGCGGTGAACGAGATATTCGACGTTACCATAAGACTGGGAGGAAGTGTTACCGGAGAGCACGGAGTGGGAATATCAAAAGCTCCCGACTTCCAAAAGGAGAGGGCGACCGCACTGTCAACGATAAAAGAGATCAAAAAGGCCATGGACCCGAACAACATTCTCAATCCCGGGAAAATGGAACAGTGGGAAGGCTCGATTCTTACCAATTTGAGATATCCGTGCAAAGAGTTCATGTGATCCGAAGATCCGCATGAGCAAGCGGCATCAGCCGTTATTGCACACAATACGCGGTTGTTATCAGTAGAACCAAACTGCCAGGAACAGAAGTCCGGCCGCGGCTATCATCAGCACATATACGGAAAGGCTCCACTTACAGATCTTGTAACCGTCGAACGGCATTATCGGCAACATGTTGAAAACGGCGAAGAACGCGTTCACGAACGCCATGATGAAGAATATCGTTGATATGAGGCCCGACGTCAACAGGAACAGGATGAATGCGACGCTCCCGAGTACGATGTTGACAAGAGGTCCGGCGGCACTGATGATGCCGTTCTTCCTTTGGTCTATGCGTCCGTTTATGTAAACGGCACCCGGCGCAGCGAAAATAAATCCGAAGAATGACATGAGCAAAGCGATTCCGAGTCCGAAGGTGTTCATACGATACTCGGCCCAAGCTCTGTACATCTGCGCAACGAACTTATGGGCAAGCTCGTGTGTTACGAAGCTTGCGCATACGATCACGGCGGATATGCCGAGCAACACCCAAATGTCAAGTGTACTGCCTCCGCGGTCGAACAGGATCGTGAACGCAACGGAAAGCACGATCACGGATATCGCAATATCCCGGATCTCAACGGCACTGTATCTTGCTTTGACTTCGGGTTCCATTCTTCTCATGTGTACGTTGCGTGATTCAGTCAGGATAAATAAAACTGTGTTTCCCAATTGCTTCTAAACTGATTCCGGTCCGCCTGTTCATAACATGAACCGTGAACGCTCAAAGGACAACTAAGAAGCAGGTCCATAAAACAATCCATAAATATTGATACTCGTATGAGAAACGGTGGTTCAAAGGAACATATCACACGGAAAAATAATGCAAAGGTGGTGCGACAACTGCGGAACCCTGATACTCGGGGAAAGATGTGCCATATGCTCATCTCTTCCGAGAAGATTCGAGATTAACAGTCCGGGGGACATAAGACCGTGCATGGATGCCGGACGCAATTCATTGACGGAATTGTTTCAAAAACATTTCGGCACATCATCGATAACAGACGGCAAAGCAGTATTCTTCAACAAGATACCCGGCGAGGACAGGACGGACGAAGTGATAGCGCACGGTGCCGTCACGGCAGTTTTACGATATGATATACGCTCAAGTGAACCGTTGCTCGAGTTGAGGCAGGCAGGCGCGGAACTTCTGTCCGCGACGGCAACGAAGAACATCGTCGTATTGGGGAGTGTATCCGGACACCTTAAAGGAAAGAGCATCTCCGGTACAGAGATATCATCGATCCTCGGCGATTTCGCGAAAGGCGATCCGCTGATCATAAAAAAGGGAGGGAAGACAGGACACGGTATCGCGCTTGCGGACAGCGATCGCATGAAAGAGGCGGAAAAGGCGGTAAGGATACGTGACCTCATGATGCCGTCCGCAGTATTGTCATCCGCATCCTCAAGACAGACGTTCACGGATGCCAATGCGCCGTATTTCAAAGAAACGGAATCGGCGGCGGCGAACGATATCAGATCATTTGTGAAAGCAAGGAATGAAAAGGTGACCGTTTCCTTCTCGGGAGGGAAAGATTCGCTTGCCGCGCTCGGCGTAACACTGAAGGCAGTAAAGAACACAGAATTGATATTCGTGAACACCGGGATAGAATTTCCGGAGACGACGGAATACGTTCACAATTTTTCAAAAGAATTTGACCTCAGGTTACATGAAGCGGATGCGGGGAACGCATTTTGGGACAACGTGAAAACATTCGGTCCTCCGGCGAAAGATTTCAGATGGTGTTGCAAAGTCTGCAAATTGGGGCCGATAACGGAATTGATATCCGAAAGATTTCCGAAAGGAACGATAACGGTCGAAGGGAACAGGGCATTGGAATCCTTCGCACGTTCCAAAACGGAGTTCGTATCAAAGAATCCGTTCGTTCCGAATCAAACGACACTCAATCCCATACGAAATTGGACATCTTCCGATGTCTGGGGATACATATGGTGGAAACGTCTTCCTTACAACCGATTGTACGAAAATGATATGGAAAGAATAGGCTGTTATCTTTGTCCTTCATCTCTGGCAAGTGAATGGAACATAACGAAGAGAACGCATCCCGATATGTACGGCAGATGGAACGATCATCTGAAAAAGTATGCGAAGGAGCACGACCTTCCGAATGAGTTCGTTGAACTCGGGTTCTGGAGATGGAAGGTGCTTCCGCCGAAGATGATCAAATTGGCGGAAGAGATCAATTTAAAAATATCGCCGAAGAATTCCGGAAAGGCGGAGATAAAGATGTTGAAGGGGGCATCGCCCTGCGCGGCCGGCGGTTTCTCGATGGAGGCGATCGTCACCATACCCAGATCGCGTGACTTTTCGTGCATCGAGGATGCGATGCGCACGATCGGCGATGTCAGGTATTCGGATGAATTTGAGATCGCTTTATTAAAAACGAAGAAAGGGACGGCGAAGATATTCGGCGGCGGCCAGGTATCGGTCGTCGCTAAAAGCGCAGCGGATGCGGAACATCTGTTCGAAAGATCGGTGAAAGCGTTGCTCAGGTCGCAATTGTGCACATCATGCGGAATATGCGCAAAGAGGTGTCCCCGCAAAGCCGTCAGAATAAACAACGGGCTTAACGTCAGCTCAGAAAAATGCAACTCCTGCGGTAAATGCGAGCAGTCATGCATGGTCATCCATTACTTCGATAAGCTGTTGTGATATCGTCGGCGGTGAACACAAACAAGCGATAAGCATCACAATGACCTGCGAACAGTGAAACGATTCACATAACGACACGATAAAAATATTAACGAACCGCACTTAACGGTCCGCATGGAATTCAATATGATCCTCGCCGCGGTCATAGGTTTCGGTACGGCGTTGTCGGTGATGTACATGGTGCTCAGGAAATATACGTTTCCCGCGGTAGAGCAACCTTTCTTCAGCGATCCGTCGTTCTTCAAGCTGTTCACGGTGGGATTGGTGGCGGGGACGGGAATTTTTGTCGGATATACGTTCTTCCAACCCGCGTGGGCATCAATTTTCGTTGCGGTGTTGTTTGCACTTGTGTTTGAACTCGCCAAACTTGTTGTATTGAATCTGAAGAGATTCCACGGGAAATCGGACACGGTGTTCTACGGCTTCGGCGTCGGCGTCGGAGTAGGCGGCGCATTCGCTTTCGGTTTCGTGTTCTATGCATCGTCGTGGGCGATAGAACTGCTCGGCGGTACGGACGCGGTGTCATGGATCTTCTTCGCCATGATAGCGGTGCAGACGGTATTCATCCATTCCGCAACAGGAATGACAGTGGGAGAAGGAATAGCAAGAAAAGCTCCCTTCGAATTCCTGATACAGGCGTTGGTGATAAGTGTCGCATATCAGTTGCTGGTAACGCAGATATGGGCCGGTCATTCAGTATTCGTGACATACGCGTTCCTCATACTCTCCGCACTTCTGGCATTCGGGTATTTCTATCACACCGTGTACGTAAAATTACCGAGAGTGATACGCGAAGTTCTGAGAATGGAAGGCAAGAGCAGGAAAGATATCCCGTTGTGATCATATCGCCTTATATGTTCCGTATTCAAGTTCGATGATGATCCCGCCGTCGGCCATCGATCTTATGATCGCCTTCCCCTTTCCCGGAAAAAGCTCTTCCGCATCGGCATCCGTGAATGTTCCCTTGATCCTCGTCAGTCCGTTTGCCAAAACGGTCAGTTTTTCTATCGTTCCGGATGTTCTTTCGTATTCGTATACAAGAGTGGAAAGAGGATCCGGATCGTTTCCTTTTTTTCTCGGCTCAGGATATTTTGAAGCATCGGCGTTGTTGAATACGTTTCTGACAACGCTTTGGCTGATATCGCTGAAAAGTATTGTTGTGTTCTTCGTTTTACACGATGCGTCACAGTAAGGGCAGACGGACGTTTCGTTCTTCATGTCGATAATGCGCTTCCGTTTACAACCGGCACAGATAACAATGCCGTACATGTCACACATACCTTGTGAATACCAACGCTGCCACACAGGCACCGTAATGTCCCGGGGGAACGGTCAGTTCTTCGATCAGATATCTTATTTCGCAAAGCTCAACACCGCGGCTTTCGGATATCTCTCCCATTTTTTTCTCAAGCGAGTCAATAAGCGAGGCTTTCGAACCGAATATATGGCCTTCCGCGACATATCCTCCCTTACCGTCCTTTCTGAAGGCATATGCTATCCCTGCGGATATTGTTTCATCTGCGGTTCCGCGCATCTGTGCCAGCACACAATGTGTCACGGCACCCATCGGTATATCGGAATAATCAACTTCCCTCGCACCCGAAGGTATGACGGATGAGACGGCAACAAGATTCTGTTCGCCTATGCCCATTGATATCAATGCTTTATCGAATGCATTGAGGTCGGACACTTTACTGAATGCGGATGCGGATGCCGTGAAAAATTCCGCGGGTATAAGTTGCATGCAGGTTCCATCGCGATAACAGATATAACTTTTACCGCCGCCCCTTATTCGCGAGATATGGTAAGCAAATTCGCCTATCAAAAATCATCCGTAAAGGAAATCTCGCGGGTCACCGAGCGACGGCGAGTGCGGGTCCATACGTTTTTCGATCTCCTCCGCCTCTTTGTACAGCGGTTCCGTATCGATCTTAAGTTCGGGAAGCATCCGCGACAGCGGTTCCATGAGCTTCGCGGCACCTCTCGGGTCAGGCATGTCCGGCCTCGCGGGCGCAAGTATTGCCATTACGTCCATGTTCCTCATTGCGCCCTCGTATAACATTACGCCGGACGTCCCTCTGACAAGGCTGTCGTCAAGCTTTCGGATAGAATATTTTTCCATTGTTTCTCTCGCCGCAACGGTCGATCCGACTCCGAATATTCGGTGATCGTCGGTATCGAACTGCGGTATTCCTTCCAAACAAATGACCGTTTTGACACCGTTAGCGGTGAACCAGTCCAGAAGAGATACGGATATCAGGTGATGCTGTTCAACCTTCGGCAGAAATTCGGATGTCACCACGATAAGACCGTCACAATCCACTCCGGTGCGGTCATCGCAGCAACGGTCACCCGCGTACATACGCACGGGCGGCAAGGGGACACCGTTCTGCACGACCGCATACGGAGGGAATCCGGATGATACGATACCTCCGACGATCTCCAGTTCCAAAGTCCTTGCCAAAAAATTGGCGGCGATGGAGCTTGCCAGTCCGATGCTCGGGAAACCGACAACCGCCACGGGATTGTTCCACCGTATCTCTTTGTACTCGTGCAAGGCGAAATCTGTCATTCTCGATGTGTATGTTACAGCAACGCTATTAATCCATCGAACGTTACAAGGTCGTGAATAATATATCGTTGAATCGTACGAATGCCGGAATACCGGTCGTGACGGAGAACATCAAGGGAGCGATAAGCTCCGGTTTCATGATAGCCGTGGGAACGGGATCGAGGGACGAGGAGAAGAACACCGAAGGGATATCCCACCTTCTTGAACACGTTGTTTTCAGAGGAACGAAGAAAAGAACCTCGTTGCAGATAGCAAAGGAAATGGAAGGTACCGGCGGAGAGATGAACGCATTCACGTCAAAAGAACTGACGGCATTCTACGGAATAACGCTCAAGGAAATGTCAAACGTTGCAATGGAATTGGTTGCGGATATATGTGTCAACCCGCTGATATCGGAAAATGACACGGAGCTTGAGAAAAAAATAGTTCTTCAGGAAATAAGCATGTGGGAGAACGATCCGGATTCATACATTCACAAATTATTCGCGGAAACATTGTGGAACGGTCACGAATTATCACAAAATGAGGCGGGAGATATCAGTACGGTTTCTGCACTTACACATCTCGATCTGAGAAAATATTTTGAGGAAAGATACAAACATCCGAACATGGCGGTAATCGCATGCGGTTCCGTGGATCCCGCGGAAACGATAAGGTGGGCGGAAGAGAGTTTCGATAACATCGGTATCGGAAAGAATATCGCAAGGGAACGACCCGTACTGACAGGTTCGGCATACAATTTCTTTCCTCGGAAGGGAGATCACACGTACACGGGGATAGGTTTTCATGCATATCCTGCGGACCATCCGGACAGGACCGCATTGAAGTTGCTGACAGCAATACTCGGCGCGGGCATGAGCTCAAGATTATTCCAAAAACTGAGGGAAGAGAAAGCATTGGTCTACTCCATATTTGCGACAATAGACCAAAACTCGGACGCGGGGTCAATGGCCGCATATCTGTCCTCAACGGAAAACAATGTTATGAATGCAATATCTTCGGTGGCGGAGGTCTTCAAAAGTGTACGGGACGAAGGCATAAAGAAAGAAGAGCTGGACGGCGCAAGGAATCTCGTGAAAGGAGCGACCGCCAGAAAGATGGAGTCGACCGACTCGCGGTTATACAGGATGACGAGAACGTTCATGTTAACGGGAAAAGCGGAACCGTTCACCAACGACCTGAGCGCGTTGGACAATGTCACCGAAGAAGATATCATGAGAGTTGCCGGTGATGTGATATCATCAAAGAAGCTGAACATCGCGGTTTACGGAAAAAAGATGAAAGAGCTGTCGAAAATGACGATCGATCATATCGATCTCTGAAATTTTTCAATGAGATCGAGGACCGCGGCAACAGCGTCAGGTAAAGCGTCAGTGACGGCGTCAGTCATCGTTTCGCTTACCGTAACAAGATCCGAAACCTCGATCGCAACAAACTTCACCCTATCGGGCATTCCTTCCGGTTCATACTGACGTCCGATGTGCATGGCGGTCGCAAGATTCATTTCGTGCGCGGACGCGTTCGCAACAGTCGGTTCAAAATCTTCGGGATTGAATATTATTACCGTTCCCGGGTCGTACGATCCGGTCTTTATTGCGTCTACGATCACTACACTACGGTAACCCATGATCACGGGAATTATGTCAAGGCCGCCTATCGCTTCCTGCCGCGTCTCAACTCCGGACAAATTCATTGATTCTATTTTTTCAACAACTTTAAGACCGATCGCATCATCGGACATAATGGGACTTCCGAGGCCCACCACAAGAACATTCCCGGAACGCGTATCGTCCGATTCAACATGATGCGATGTCACATTTGCGCTATGTCTCGCATGGTTCTTAAAGGAGTCGAATGTCTTTTCGGTCGCTCAAACCTTCGGTTAGTCGTTGAATTATTCGACCAAAAATAGATTATAAACTATTTTTTCCTGAAAATCGTAAAAAAATAGATTGTAAACTATTAGCGGGTGAACAATATCTCGACAAAGGAAGGATGATGGAAAACACGGTATTCATGGAACTTCTGAGAACCGGATATCAGGTGAGAACCGGAAGACACGATAACCCGGAGATCGATTTCACGGCAACGAAGGACGGAAGGAGAGTATACATCCAAGTAACGTACTCAATCGGGGAAGAGTACAATATGGAACGGGAATTAAGGCCGTTCAAAGGTCCGAAGGACCATTACCGCAGGATACTGATAACCGGAGACCGCACGCGGAAAGAAGTTCTCGGGACGGTATAGATATAATCAGTCCGGACGACTTCCTTCTGGACGGCGTATGAATGATATCAATATTTTTCGTCCCTGCTGATTAATACGTTGCCGGCGATAACATATTGTGAACATCAGAATACGGCCTGTCGCAGTTTCGGGAAATAAGAGGATCACCGACAGGCAGGTGGAAGTGCTTGATGCGGTTCGCAGAACGGGAAGTATAAATTCAGCCGCAAAAAAACTCGGAATAACGGCGGCGGTGGCGTTCCGCCATATCAGGGAGTTGGAATCGATCGCCGGCGAGAACGTACTGATATCTTCGCCCCGAGGTTCGATCCTTACCGAATACGGATCGAATTTATTGAGATCGATGAAATACGCCGATGAGAGATTATCGCATGAAAGAAGGTTCACCGTCGCGTGTTCGCCGGTCACCGAGGAACTGCTTATGTCGGTGATATCGTCGGTCAATACGGACACGGACCTTGTGATATCGGATGACGAGATGAACATGAGGTCGCTGAGAAAGGATGAAGCAGACATCGTGATATTGGACGATCCGGTGCATGTGTTCGATGATGATTCGCTTCAATGGAAGGAGATCGGCCGGATGGATATGATACATGTGAACAGGGGGCAGCCGTACATGAGATACAGATACGGGGCGCAGAGGATCGCGTTCAGACATCTGGATGCCGCTGGCAAAGAATATACCCTGGACGGAGAGACCTTGTCGCTGAACGATCTTCTGGATTCGGGTAAGAGTTTCTTCATCGATGAGATCCTCCTGATCAGAAAGGGAATAAAAATGCACAGCTCGACCGATCCCTCATTGCTGAGACATTCGATACTTGCGGTCTACAAGACAGGGTCGGAAAGGATCGACAGACTTCTGAACGAACTGAACAAAAAACGATTATGAGGCGAGAATAGTATTGCCGTACACAGCAATACTGTCTCGCAAACATCATAATTTGTTAAATACGTTGACACTTATCCGCTCTTCAGGGTAATACTATGGTTAAACCGGTACCGGAATTTACGGCGGAGATCGCCGCCAACGGCGGTTCGAGCGTCATGATGTGTTTCCAGTGCGGCACCTGCACGGCAGGCTGTCCCTCGGGAAAGGTCACGGCGTACAGAACCCGAAAAGTTATGAGAGCGGCACAGCTGGGATTGAAAGACGAAACGGTGAACAGTGACGACGTGTGGCAATGCACAACGTGCTACACATGCGCCGAGAGATGTCCGCGCGATGTTCAAATAGTGGAAGTTGTCACCGCACTGAGGAACATTGCGGTCGCGGGCGGAAAAATGTACGACGGTCACAAGAAAGTGGCAAAGAATCTGATCGCGGTCGGTCACACGGTCGACAACAACGACAAGATCAAAGCGCTCAGAACGGAACTCGGTCTTCCGGACAATCCGCCGACGGTTATGTCCAACGATAAAGCAAAAGCGGACTTCGACAAGATACTGGAGATCACGGGATTCAACAAGTTGGTGAACTAAATGGCAAAATATGCGTTTTTCTTAGGCTGCATAGCACCTCTCAGATACCCCGGTATCGAGAAATCCACAAGAGAAGTATTCAAAGCGTTGGGCGTTGAACTCGCAGATCTCAAAGATGCGAGCTGCTGTCCCGCACCCGGCGTCATCAGATCGTTCAGCAAATCGACATGGCTGGCGGCGGCCGCAAGGAACCTTGCGCTCGCTGAAAAAGAGGGATTGGACATCGTGACGATATGCAACGGTTGCTACGGTTCGTTGTTTGACGCGGCTCACGAGTTGCATGAAGACAAGAAACTGCTCGATGACGTGAACAAGATACTTTCCGAGATCGGCTTGAAATACGGCGGCAACACGAAAGTGAAGCACTTCGCGGAAGTGCTTTACAAAGAGGTCGGCATAGAGAAGATAAAGGCGGCGATCAAGAAACCGCTCGAATACAAAGTAGCGGCGTTCTACGGATGCCACTTCCTGAAACCGAGCAACATAAAAGAATTGGATGATGCGGAGAACCCGAAGATTCTGGATGAACTGATCACCGCGACCGGTGCGGAAAGTATGCCGCGCCAGCAGAAAACAATGTGCTGCGGCGCAGGCGGAGGTCTCAGGTCACAGTTTGGTGAAACGGCGTTGAAATTCACAAAAACGAATCTGGACAACATAAAGGAAGGAGGGGCATCCATGATAGTCGATGTCTGTCCTTTCTGTCACCTGCAGTTCGATGCGGGTCAGAAAGAACTCGGTTTCAATTTCCCCGTACTCCATCTGTCGCAACTTTACGGCATAGCGATGGGCATGAGCGCAAAGGATCTCGGAATCGATGTGCACATAACGCCGGTGAAACTTTAAACAATAAGGGGCGCAAGCCCCAATTCAACATTTTTCGTGCGATCAGTATCTCCGTGAACGGAGAACTCAGGAAGAGAGTATGCATGGTTTGATGATCCGGTGATGGTAACTTGACTGACTTTAAGATGATATTTGCAGATACGGCGCTGGAGTCCATTGAACACGCGGACGAAAGGTCGGAAGCGGAAGAATTAATGTTCGGATCGGAGGAACTCCTTCATTTCGGAGAAAAAGGTATGGGAACGTGGTTAAGATTCGGAAAAAATGCGGGTGTGTCCGAAGATATTGAAGCAATATTCGATCATTCCGATCCGTCGGAAGAAGAACGGAGATTTGCAGGACTGCACAGGTACGAGTTCTGCGGAGGGACGCTCTACCCTTTCCTGAGAGAATATCTGAGCAAACATGATGATATCTATCTGATAAGTATGTATTACGGCGGGCACATGTTCTGCGGAGGGGACATGATCAAACTAACGAAAAAGTTCCGCGATATGGAGATCAAGATCATAGACGTCAATGAGGCCTACAATGAAATAAATCGTCAGGTTCACAACAGAAGCCTTGGTATAAGATCCGGAACGGACGAGGTCATGAATGTAAAAGGATTGGAATCTCGGCGTGATTTGTTGGACTTTGAACTTTATACAATCTATAAATTCATTGACGGCGGAAAGGTGCTCTGAGGGTTTTTCGAGAAAGAGAAGGAATTGTATTCTGACCCATGCAAACAACATCTCAGGAAAACGTATGTCGTGTTTTCGACACCTCTGCTCCGAGTCTCCGATGTCGGCTCCGCCGTCTGCTCGGGACAACGGCCGAAACCGGCCGTTACATGGTGCATTTTTAAGCAGAAGCGATGGATACGGATTGTTCGCATCAAGAAAAACTTCGAAGATACACGATAAGACCAACGCCGAATTTCGGAGCTTTGCACCTAAAGTTATGTTTTTCTGACACATCAGGTGCAGAGTGCCGACTTTAGGTGCAAAGCCGAATTTCGGGTCAGTATTATATACATGCGGTACCAACCATTTTGTATAATAAATTCCTTAAAGTGATAATAAAAAACATGCTGGCAGTGCAACTTTTTCAGCTCTAAAAATGAACTGCCAAAATTTTCATCCGAACAAAGCTTTTAATACGTTCATATAATCAGCGTTCCTGTTCGATGAACCCAAGAGGGAAGATCAATGGCAGGAAGGAAGTCGAAAGGAACGTCCCGTAAAATAAAGGACAAGTGGAAGGCAAAGGAATGGTACAAGGTGCTCGCACCCCGTATGTTCAATGAGGTGGAGATAGGCGAGACGCCGAGCGAAGAGGTCGCAAATCTCATAGGAAGGACTGCGGAAGTGACGGTTCACGACCTGACGGGCGACTTCTCCAAAATGCACATAAAGTTCAGATTCAAAATAACCGGTACGGACGGACACAGCGCAAAGACGGTGTTCATCGGCCACGACCTTACGAGCGATTACGTCAGAAGGTTGACAAGAAGAAAGAAAACGAAGACCGACCACGTCGTAGATGTTGCGACGAAGGACGGTTTCACGATAAGAATTAAACCAATGTCCATTGCGGACAAAAGGATCCAGACTGCTCAGGAAGAAGCGATAAGGCAGATCATGGGTGAAACGCTCATGAGAATGGGAACGGAGATGTCACTTTCCGAGATCGTAAAAGCAATCGTCTCCGGCGACATGGCAAAGGAACTCGCAAGATCCTGCCGTTGCGTGATCCCGATCAAACGCATCGAAATAAGGAAATCCGAAGTTCTTGCAATGGGCGAAGGAGATCCCGAATCGATAATAGAAACGAAATCTGATGAAGAGGAAGAGGAAGCGGTCGAAGAAGAGGAAGAAGAGTCTGTTGCGGCCGAGGAAGCGGAACCCGTCGTTGAAGACGAAGCACCCGTTGCCGAAGACGAAGTGCCGAAAGAAGACTCCGAATAATCTTCATCCTGCCGTAAACTCCTTAACACAAACCAATTAAACACACGCCGAGGTGGCTCAGCCTGGTGGAGCGTCGGACTCATAGGGTTCTGGTCATAAAGACCTCTTCCAGGGAAATCCGAAGGTCATGGGTTCGAACCCCATCCTCGGCACTCTTATTATCACAATTCACGCGAAGCGATTACGCCGTAATTGCTTCAGGAAACCATAAATAGGCTTATGCGGGTGTGTTTTCCGATGAGGATCATCATATATACAGGGAAAGGAGGCGTCGGAAAAACGTCAGCTTCCGCCGCCACCGCGAGACGCTTGGCCGCAATGGGTTACAGGACGCTTGCAATGAGCACCGATGCGGCTCACTCGCTGTCAGACTCACTTGACATTAAAATAGGCGGAGTCCCGAAGAACATAGAGAAAAATCTTGACGCTTTGGAAGTGGACATAATCCACGAGATGGAAACGCGTTGGAAGGAAATAGAAGAATACGTCAAACTGTTCATGGTGTCGCAGGGAATGAACGAATTATCGGCGAAAGAGATGGCGATACTTCCGGGAATGGAATTGATCGCGGCGTTATTCCACGTTCTCGATTATCAAAAAAGGAATGTTTACGACGTAGTGGTAATGGACACCGCACCGACGGCGGAAACATTGAGGCTACTGAGTTTTCCGGATGTTTCACAATGGTATATGACGAGACTTTACGGCCTTTTCAAGAAGCTCGTCGGCGTTGCCAGGTTCACCGTGGGAAAATTCATGGACTTCCCGTTGCCGTCGGCGGCGGTACTCAAAAGTTTGGAAGAAATGAATTCGAAGATGTCCGAAGTAAGGGATATATTGCAAAATCCGGAAAAAACGACGATAAGACTCGTAGTAAATCCGGAACGAATGGTAATAAACGAAACGAAACGCGCCTATTCGTACCTGTGTCTTTACGGTCTCACCGTAGAGTGTTTGGTAATCAACAAGATGCTTCCGGAGGATCTGAACGTAGGATATTTCTCGGAAAAACTGGAAGAGCAGAAGAAATACATGGAAATGATACACCACGGATTCGATCCGATGAAGATGTTCTTTGCATACCAATTGCCGACCGAACTGATGGGGCCGGAGAAACTGGACTCCTTGGCGGAAACACTGTTCGGTGATTCCGATCCGTCGGAAGTGTATGCGACCGAAAGTCCCATGAGATTCAGTACGGAAGAAGATTTTCACATATTGTCGCTGAAATTACCGTTCGCGATGAAAGGTGAAGTGGAATTATACAGGTCGCATGACACTTCGCTGATAGTACAGGTCGGCGGCCACAAAAGGAATATCGATCTGCCGACAACGTTAAAGGATGCGGAACTGATGGGAGCGGAGATGAAGGAAGAGATGCTGAAAATAAAATTCGGGAGGGGAAAGAAAAATGTGTGACACAAAAACAGAAGATATGAACGAGGATGAATTACTGGAAGCATTGGTGAAGGCGCAGAGATCAAAAATAGAGAAAATATTGAATGATCAGAAAGCATCGATGAAAGAGAAAATTGAACCGAAGAAAGAGAAAGCCGAAGAGACGGTCAAATCGGTGTTATCGCTTTTCTTCAATTCCGAGGTGCAGAGACATTTCGTTAAAGCGGGAATCGAGTTCTTGTCGGGCGTCGGAGAAATGATAAAAAATGCACCGATGTCCGAAGACATGAGAGAGAACGTGTGTAAAGTCTGTAACATGAAAGACAAGATCGTCAAAGATGCGACCGATGAGATCAATTCAAAGCAGAAAGCGAACAAAGACAAAAAAATGAAGAAGATCGAAGTGGAATGATAAATGGATACAAACGACGGAATTGCGGCGGTAAGGGTCGCACGTAACATAATTGAGGGAGTGGTGACCGGCGATCACACCGAGTGCGGGATGCCCGAATCGTTCAACGAACCGCGCGGTGTCTTCGTGACGATAAACACATACCCTTCGCTGCATCTGAGAGGATGCATAGGTTATCCCGGTCCGGCACTCCCGTTAAGAGATGCATTGGCATCCGCGGCGATATCCGCCTGCCGCGATCCGAGGTTCAACGATCTGGAAGCGGATGAGTTGGACGAAGTCGTCGTGGAAGTCACGATATTAACGCCTCCGGAGCCGATATCCGTGAAGAACAAAGAAGATCTGCTTAACGTCATCAGGATCGGAAGGGACGGTCTGATGCTCGAATACAAAGGAAGAAGAAGTGTGTTTCTGCCTCAGGTGCCGTCGGAACAGGGATGGGACGTGAAAGAGTATTTAGAAAATCTCTGCATGAAAGCCGGAATCGGCAAAGACAAATGGAAGGATAATGAATCTCTGGTGTTTTCATTCAGAGGAAGAGTGTTCCGGGAGACCTCACCGAACGGCGACATAACGGAGGAAACGGAATGTTAGTGATAGAAGGCCGCATATTCTTCAACAATGAACTCACAAACGGAGCGATAGGTATCGAGAACGGGAAGATAGTCGATGTCAGAAAGACATTGAAAGGCGACAAACATATGAATATGGGCGACCGCATAATTTTACCGGGAGCGGTGGATCCGCATGTTCATTTCAGAGATCCGGGAATGACGCACAAGGAAGACTTCGTGTCAGGGTCATTGGCAGCACTGTACGGCGGCGTGACGTGCGTTTTCGACATGCCCAATACAAAACCTCCGGTATTGACGATAAAAGAGCTGGAAGACAAGAAACGCATAATAAAAGGAAGATCGTTCGTTGATTACGGATTATATGCGGCACTGACGCCGGGATGTGACGCGGAGAGACTGGCACCTCTGGTTCCCGGATTCAAATTGTTCATGGGTTCGACCACCGGTGAGATACTTGTGGACGGCGATCCCGAGATAGCCAAAGCAATGATGTCGGCGGCAACCGCAGGAAAGACGGTAAGCGTTCATGCGGAAGACGAGTTCCTTATTCAAAAAAGTGAAGAGAAAAACAATCGCGATCATGATAACAATCGTCCGGCATCAGCGGAATACAGCGCGATAAAAAGACTTGCGGCGTACAAAGGAGTGAAGATAAACATATGCCACATAACCGATGCATCGGCGGTCGAACTCGCGTCATCATTGGGGTTCACAATGGAAGTCACCACACATCACATGTTCTTACACCGCGGGATGTCGGACGGCGCAGAACTGAAAGTGAATCCGCCGTTGCGTGACAAGAACACGCAGGAAATGCTGTACAAAGCGTTCACGGACGGAAAGATAACAATGCTCGGCACTGACCACGCGCCGCACACGGTAAACGAGAAAAACAAAGCGTACAACGATGCTCCGTCAGGCATTCCGGGAGTGGAAACATACATGCCGATGCTGATGGGCATGGTGAAAAAAGGAAACATCGGTTTGAATCACCTGGTAAAGATGTCATCCGTCGCACCGGCCGAGACATTCGGTATCAACAAAGGTGCAATACAGACGGGCCGAGATGCGGATCTGGCAATATACGATATGAGCAAAACGAAAAAGATAAGTGCGAAGCACCTTCACAGCAAAGCGGCGTATACGCCGTACGAAGGATGGGATGCGATATTTCCGGACACGGTCATAGTAAGAGGAGAAATACAGCTGAAAGACGGAGAATTGTGCGGAGAAATGATCGGAGCTGATATGTATGAATGAACTTGTGATAGACTATTCGGAACTGACGGGAAAGAAAGTGTATTGTCCTCCCGAGTGCGGAATGTGCTGCCTCTGCCAACCCGAAATATTACCGGAGGAGTATAATTTCTTCAAAACGAAACATTCCTCGTCGATCGTCAAAAAAAGGGAGCCGCACGAACACTTTGCGATCGCACTGAAAAAAGGGAGAGGTTCATGCGTCTTTTTAGACAAGGAAAGAAGATGTTCGATATACGAGAACAGGCCGACATATTGCCGTCAGTTCCCGTTTCATTTTCATGTCAGCGACAGAATAAAAGCGGAATTGGACCTGTCGTGCAGAGGCGTATGGTACGGTAAGGGGATTGATGCGATATCCGAAGCCGGGGCACTTGCGCAAAGGAGCGACGGAAGATTGAGGATCGCATTGAAAGAAGCGACGGGCGTATACAAAGAGTTCTTCGGTCTGTGCAAAGAAGCGGGAGTGTTCACGGAACAATCAACGTTGAGATCGTCCGTATACGAGAACATAAACAATTTTACAGATATGACATTCGTTGCGGAAGTGATGAACGCCTCGCTCGATGAACCGTCCGTTTCTCTTGCGGATATAGTTCCGAATGCAAAAACGGACATGGATGAACTGAACGATGCGGCGAGGGAAGCGGCATTGAGTTCAATGCAATCGGACGACCCGTTCAGCGTACCCGT
>Ga0123353_10002902_pt1 | contig 21474 bp, 19 predicted proteins | sample TergutLab28metaG_3_FD_92763 | JGI IMG/M metagenome (GOLD analysis project Ga0123353, IMG submission 92763) | Labiotermes labralis P3 segment gut microbial communities from Petit-Saut dam, French Guiana - Lab288 P3 | ecosystem: Host-associated > Arthropoda: Insects > Digestive system > Gut ... | reverse complement strand
GCGAAGTCGTACATGGGGTAGACGCACCACTTGTCCCCCGTCTGGTGGTGGGGCACATGGGCGATGCGGTAGATCACCGGGTCGCGCATATTTAGGTTGGGAGAACTCATGTCGATTTTCGCCCGCAGCGTTCTCGCGCCGTCCGGGAACTCTCCCGCTGTCATGCGCCGGAACAGGTCCAGGTTCTCCTCAACGCCGCGCTCGCGGAAGGGGCTGTTGCGTCCGGGCTCGGTGAGCGTGCCCCGGTACTCCCGCAGTTCGTCCACGCTCAGGTCGCACACATAGGCCGCGCCCTTCTCGATGAGCTTGATCGCGCAGTCCCACAGATAGTCGAAGTAGCCAGAGGCGAAGTAGCACTCCTTCCAGGGGAAGCCCAGCCACAGGATATCCTGCTTGATGCCCTCCACGAATTCCTCGTCCTCCTTGGAGGGGTTGGTGTCGTCAAAGCGCAGGTTGAACTCGCCGCCGTATTTGCGGGCCGTCAGGGCGCTGATGGCGATGGCCTTGGCGTGGCCGATGTGCAGATAGGCGTTGGGCTCCGGCGGGAAGCGCGTCTGCACGCGGGTGTTTACGCCGGCGGCGAGGTCGGCGTCGATGATATCGTGGATGAAGTTGGAGGGGGTGGTGGGTTCAGGCATGCTGGAACCGCCTTTCGCATTTTTCACTCTGGGAATAGATTAAGTTCTCCCGTAATAGAGTGCGTTGCCGGAAAAATAAAATGACAGCGCCGAAAGGAATAGCATTGGGGCAAAGATTGCTTTAATAAAGAAACGCAGCATAGTGTCTGCTATTTCAAATCCCATATCGGCCGGATCGGTGCCATCGATAAAGACGTCCACCAGTCGAAACGCAAACCGGAAACTGTCTAGTAATCCGGGCACAAAACCCACTGTTACAGTTTGATAAATGGCCCCGCCGTCGTAATAAATAACAAGGACATACTCCCTGACGATCACGGGAAGAGAGTCGATGTCCCCCAACGTAGCTGTCACGGTCAGCGAGTTGGATACCGCGCCTTCTATTTCCACCCAGTCGTCGTCGATGATCTGGTACCATTGGAATTCGAGTTCCCCCTGCGCGCCCTCGGGCTGCTCGACTCCCACCGTCAGCGTCATTTTTTCTCCGATACGGGCAACGGGCCACTCCGGAGAAAGCTCGGTGATAATCGGTGCCGCCGCTCCTGCGGGCAGCGCCAAGCCGAATACAAGCGCCAACGCCAACAGGGTGCTCAGGGCGCGTTTTGTGGTTTTCATGTGAATATCCCCTTTCTAAATCAAAAATTAATACCCGTTTTCCCGGTCGCGCGCAAACAAGAATATGCCGTCATACTGAAAGATTGCCCAAATGAGGAACACAATGAAGACCGGGGCAAGGAGAATGACCAGCGGGACCAGCGGAACGGCAAAGACTGTCTGGAGCCAATCGGGCAGTGAACCAAAGAATTCCTGGAACATCTTCCAGGCATCCCCCAGGAGGCCTGCCTGCGGCGCGTCGTCGTCCGCTGCCATGGCGGGCATGGCAAGGCCAAATACAAGCGCTAGCGCCAGCAGGGTGCCGAGGACGCGCTTCGTGGTTTTCATGATAGAACCCCTTTCTATATTATACCTTGCCGCGTCAATCCTCCGGCCTTGTGCCCGGCATGTGGATTTCCTGGCCCGTGACGATTGCCCAGACAAAGAAGGCCACGACCAGAAGCACGGCTATGAGGATTTGCAAGGGCATGAAGATAAACGACAGCGCGCCGCTCAGCAGCGAGAGGGGGCCGACGAAGATGACGTAGAGCAGGCCCCTGGCGTTGCTGAAAGCGGAATCAAAAAACGTTTGGCCCGAACCGGGGAGAGAGCGGAAAAGGAGCCTGGCCTGATCCAGGATGGTGGCCCGGAACGTGACGGTGATGGTGTCGCTTTGCGCAGATAGGCTCATCGGGCCGGCCTGGCCGTCATCCCAATACGAGGTCACAATGCAGTAGTATTCCCTTTGCTCCCCGGAGACGATGGAGCCCTGGAGATCAAACGGCACCAGGATGTCCTGCCCGCTTGTCAGAAAGACGCCGTTTTCATACCATTCATAGGTCAGCGCAACATCTTCTTCGGCTGTCTGCGCATACATGGTGAAAGAGAAAGCGCCCCCCGCCCAGGTGGTCACAACGCGGGGTATTTCCACGATGATGACGGGCATGTGGGGATCGGGTTCGGCGGCAGCGGCGGGCGCAAGCAGGGCAATGCCCAGCGCCAGCGCCAGTAGAATGCTGAGGAAACGTTTCGCGGTTTTCATGATAAAGCCCCTCTCATAATTTTAGTATAGCCTGTAGGGAGCGGCATTTTTGCCGCCCGTGCGTAGTTGAAATGCCCGCGCAAGGGCGGCTTTTGGCCGCCCGCCGCGTCTGCCCCTCCTAGATATCCAGGGTGGGCAGAAGGCCGCCGATGCCGCCGCCGCCCATGAACATCATGACATAGTTGTAGAGCAGGCCGATGAAGCTCCAGGCGGGGCCGTTGAACCAGTAGGCGGGGGTATTGACGACCGTGGTGAAGATCTGGCCGAAGGTCCACAGCAGGCCGCCGAAAGCGATCACCTGGCACCTGCCGCTGCTGGCGGTGGAGGCGGTCAGCGTCTCCCCGCCCAGCGTGTAGCTGTTCGTGACAACGACGGAATACAGGGTGGAGCTGACCTCGGAGGTCCTCGCGCTGTAGCTGCTCCCGGTGGCACCCTCGATGACATTGCCGTTTTGGTACCATTGGTAGCTCAGCGTGCCGCCCTCGGGCACGGTTGCCTCCACGCTCAGAGTGAAGGACATGCCCGCGCGGACGTAGACCTCCTCAGGCTGCTGCGTGATGACGGGGGCGTAGGAGATATCCTCCGCCATGGCGGTCAAAGCGATGCCGAAGACAAGGGTCAGTGCCAGCAGGATGCCGAGGACGCGTTTCGTGGTTTTCATGGTGATCTTCTCCTCCAATAATTTATTTGTATGTAAATTTATTTGCCGACAATTTCAGTTGCATGCCGTTGTGGCGGCCTGCATCCTCGCATTCACCCGCTCTGCTCCCAGCACCCGCATCACCGCCCACAGATCCGGCGTGTTCGCCCGCCCTGTCACGGCCAAGCGGATGATCCCCGCCACATCCCCCACATGGCCCTTCCAGGCCCCCGGGTCGGCCTTATAAGCTTTCACGTCGGGGCAATAGCCCAGGGGTTCGCACAGGGCCTTGACGCGCGCGAACCAGGCATCCTTGTCCTCTTCGGGGTCATAGGCGTAGGCGGCCAGGACGCCTGCGGCGGGCAGGTCGCTTCGCTGTGGCTCAAACAAGCAATCATAGAAATACGAAAAAGCTTCGCGCAGCTGCTCCCACCGGGCGATATCCTTCCGGGGCTTCTTGCCGCCCCGGTCGATGCCAAACATGGCGGCGGCGTAATCGGGGTTGTCCGCGAGCAGGGCGTAAAACGCCGGGTCGTATTCCTTTGCCCAGGCCAGGGCTTTCTCGCAGACAGATTCCGCGTCCATGCGCGAGATCACGTTTTTGCTCACGTCCTCCAGCTTCTGCGGGTCGAACAGCGCGCCGCTGGCGCTGAGCTTCTTCAGGCTGAAGGGGAAATCCGCCAACGGAGCGCCGGGGTTTGCCCGCCGCCAGTCCTCGAAATTGGAGTTGAGCACGGTCAGCAGGTACTCCTGCACGGCTTCGCAGGGGTAGCCCTGCGCCATCAGGGAGGCTGCCGCCGCCTCGGGGTCCTTGCGCTTGCTGAGCTTGCGCTTGCCGCCGGTTTCGCCGTCCTCCTTCATCATGGGAGCGATGTGGGCGTATTTCGGGGCCCTGAAGCCCAGCAGCGAAGACAGCTGGATATGCAGCGGCAGGCTGGCGATCCACTCGTCCCCCCGGATGACGTGGGTGATGCGCATGAGGTGGTCGTCCACCGCGGCGGCAAAATGGTAGGTGGGGATGCCGTCGGCTTTGAGCAGCACGACGTCCATGGCGTATTCGGGCAGCTCCAGCTTGCCCCGGATAAGATCGTTGACGACGATCCTGCGGCTCTCATCCCCGGGGGAGCGCAGGCGCAATGTAAATTCCTCCCCCGCGCCGATACGCCGCAGCTGCTCGCCCAGATCCAGATCGCGGCACCTAGCCCATTCTCCGTAATAGCCCTTATTTACGCCCTCCCGCTCCTGCTCGCCCCGCAAGCTGTCCAGGTCTTCGGCAGTGCAAAAGCAGGGGTAGGCCAGGCCCTGCTCTACCAGCTGTTTGGCGTAGGTGCGGTAGATTTCTCTGCGCCGCCGCTGGGTATAGGGTCCATATGCCCCCGTCTCCCTGACCCCTGCACCCTGATCGCTTACCCCTATTACGCCCTCGTCAATGGCAATGCCGATGCCCCGCATGCCCTCCAGGATGCCCGCCGCGCCGTTTTCCACCTCCCGCTTCTTGTCGGTGTCCTCTAGACGCAGGATAAACACCCCACCGGTACGGCTGGCCAGGACGCGGTCGACGAAAGCGGGCAGCAGGTTGCCGATATGTAAAAAGCCCGTGGGGCTGGGGGCGAAGCGCGTGACCGCCGCCCCTTCGCGCAGCTGCCGGGGGGGATATTGCTCCTCCAATTCGGCAATTTCTGCAAGCCGCGCGCTGTCGGATGCAAAAATCGCCTGCGCCAAAACGGCAGCGGTTGCCTGCTCCATTCGCTTTCCTCCCATCGGTTCCCATCTGTGTTTTATCGGTTTTACACCGCGCACCCCTTGATTCTACAAGGAATTCTCCCATCGTTATTCACATTGTCCACCGGGTTATCCACATCCATGCGCGAAATTACCAGGTGCTGTAAAGTATTAACGCTTTAATTTACAAATGCAGGTTACCCGTCAATTTAAGTTCTCCGTCGGAAAAAAGCGACACGATCAGCCCGTTTTCGTGCGCGCCGGAGAACAGCGGGCAGCGGGCGAAGAGCGTCAGATTCCACCGCACATTGGGGTAGACCTGCCCGAGGCCGTTGGTGGCCACCGCCGCCTTCGGCCGGATTTCGCGCAAAAAGGGGACCGACGTGCTCATGGAGTAGCCGTGGTGCCCGAGCTTGAGCAGATCCACGCGGCCCAGGGCGGCGAACTTTTTCTCAAGGCCCCGGCTGGCGGTGATATCCCCCATCAGCAGCGCCCTGGCCTGCCCGAAGCGCACCAGGGTGACCACGGAATTGTCGTTCTCGCCGTTGCAGCGGGGGTCCTCGTAGCTGTCCAGGTTGAGGAATTGCAGGGTCATCCCGCCCAATGCGAACGGCTGCCCGGGCAGGTCCGCCTCCAATGTAAATCCCCGGGCGAGGGCCGCCTCCTCGATGCGCCGCCGTATTTCGCCGATCTGCCAGCGCTCCACCTCGTAGGGCTTCTGGTTGCCGGTGCGCAGTTCCCGCAGATACACCGTATTTACCCGCACCGCCGGGTCGGCCAGAATCAGCGGGAAGCCCCCCGCATGGTCGTAGTGGTAATGGGTGGGCAGGATAAAATCCAGGGTGACCACGCCGTTTTCGTCGGCGGCCACCCGCTTTAGGTACGCCAGAACCCGCTGCTCGCAGCCGGGCTGCCGGGCCCTGGGGTTAGGGTTGCCGCTGCCCCAGCCGCTGTCGATAAGCGCGAAATGCCCGTCGCTTTCCAGCAGGATGCAGTCGGAATTGCCGGTATCGAGAAAATGTATCCGCGCCTGCGCCTGTGGCGGGCAAGACGCTTCGCCGCCTGCGGTGGGGCCCGTCGCTCCGCTGTGCCCTGCGAAGGGCTCATCTGTAATCGGATAGCGTTTCTCCAGGGCGCTGCCCAGCAGCATCGTGGCAATGTCGAACAAAAAGATGCCGAGCATCCCGCCGACCACGATCCAGGTGGCGATTTTTTTCGCTTTTTGCTTCAAATTCACTCGGTGGCCTCAAAATCGATGGCCGCCAGCAGGCGCTTGAGCTCCGCGGCCTCGTCGCCGCTCAGGGTGACGCCCTTGCCCATCTTCTCGTGCTCGGGGGCCCATTCGCGGATATCGTACTTCGCCTCGCGCCCGTTCCAGCTGATCAGGTTGAGCTCCTTGGTCCACCCGCGGGCGGTTTCGCTCAGCACGCCCAGCTCCTCCACGATTTCATACGTAAATTCCGCCATTGCCTTCATCCTTCCATTGAATATGTGGCAGCCGCACTTACGCTGCGCTGCGTTACACTGCATGGTATTCCGCGCCACCGCAAAATGATACCATATTATTTTAATATTTTAGCACACCTGCGCCGGGCTTGTCAATGCTAATTCCTCTTAATTATCCTCTCAGCACAAAAAACTGCACGACAAAGGCGATCACCGCCCCCAGGCCCGCCGAGGCGAGCAGGGCCCCGGCGGTCATCAGGCGGGATCTGCGTATCTGGCTGGGCGGCGGCGCGCTGGTGCTGCTGGCCACGGCCCGGGCGCGGTCGCGCAGCGTGCCCTCGCTCAGGGCGCAGTATTCCGGCTTGACGAAGAAGATGACGCGCTCGAAATATTCGCAGTCGCTTTCCATGACCTCGATGACCCTGTGGTTGACGCCCTTGATCATACAAGTAATCCCGCTTTCCGCTATTTGGCTTTAGTCTTGGCGGAACGCGGGGCGGTTATGCATGGGGGTATGAAAGAGCCAGCCGAAACCATGCGGCTGGCGAATGCGCTGAGCCACGAAAAGGCGGGCGGTTGGCGGGCGTCGCAAGGCTCCCGCATCTCTCGGGGCTGGCCCCTGTCGTTACCATCGGCGTGTGGACGCAACGAATTTTTCCACCTCAACCGCCCCTGCCTTATCGTACTATCATTTTAACATGTTTATTCACGTTTGTCAATGATTTTTTTGCTGCGTGCGTATGTCTGCCAGCGATCTTCATCAATTTTCCATAGCGTAAGAATCGAATTTTTGTAGGCCGGATTGTCGTTCTTAACGTGAATCCGCAAAACCAATTTTACTCGCTCACCACCCTCCTCTGGGATTTGCTTCAGGAGTAGCACGGTATTCGGAAATCTATCCTTGATCATATCATGATGCAATGTCAAACGATAGGAAGGGGTCTTGCTGTTGCCTTGATAGATATAATAGTCCTCTAGGGTTCCCGAAGTTATATAAGCATTGACGTAAACGAGCCGCTCTTTGGAATCGTAATAAAATCTTTCCGATCCCCGATAGCCGTCATCAGGAATAACTTTATTCTTATACCGCAGAGTTCCGTCATCGCGATACTCCCATGTGATTTCAATCAAGTCACGCGTGAAGGTGCCGCCATAGCCATCTTCCGCAGACATCGTGGCATGAAACATTGTAGGCTTTCCCTGTTTATTATTAGCACTGTATTCTTTATAGTCCGGCAAGGTAGCGAAATAGTTGACGCCATTACTCTTATGCTCTGAGGCAATGAGGTATTTATGGTCGATCCAAGTCGCTTGCTCCGCTGCGCCAACCAGAAAACTTGCTGCACTTACTTCATACAGGTAGGTGCCATAGTAAACCCCAACGCCCTCCTCTTTGACGGTGTCATAAAAAAGCTCCAACTGCAAAACGCCGTCGTTGTTATAATATTCATAAAATGGGACGGTTTTCTCTGTGATCCCGAAAAGGCTGAAAACGCTTGCCCTGTCTTTCTCGGTGCTTGCCTCCTCGCGCGCAGTGCTCATTTCCAGGGTCGTACCCGCGCTGGCCCAACACTGGTTTATGTCCATGCCTTCTTCGTAGGAATATATGTAGATTGCGTGCGCATCGTACTTTTCACGGAACCCGGCGGCGCGGGCGTCATACGCCTCCAGGGTGATATCTTTTCCGTCCATCGTAATTTGCTCAAATTCGGGAATATTTATATTGCCTGCCACATCCTCCGTAGCCCAGTTGTGCACAAGAAGTATCAGGCAAGTATACTTTCCGTCCGCGTAGCGATATTCACCGAAGCTTTCAAAATGCGGCATAACAATAGCGTATTCCGGGCTGTCGCCTGCGGGGCCGCCGTCACGGTGATACACTCCCAGCGTTCCTGCCGCTTGGTCAAAGTACATCTCGCTCACGCTGAAATCCGCATACACTTCCGTACGGCCGCGTGCGAAATCACTGATATATATCTCGTTCCCGCGCAAATTCATCAACCGATAAAGCTCCGGCGTGCCGTCGCCGTCGGCGTCCAGAAGAAAGAAGTTGCCGCCGACACCATCGTTGTGTGCCCGCATAATTACGGTGTAGGCTTCCTGCCAGGTTTCGGAGACATCCGTTGTGGTTTGCATCGCCTGCTCCCCCGCGCTCTGCCCACATGCCCCCACAGGCACCATCATCACCAACGCCGCCAAAAATACCGCGATACGGCTCCTCATCGCCACCCTCACTCCCCCTTCGCGGGCTTCCTCCCCGCCTCCTCGATGGCCTCCAGCAGCATATCCACATAGATCTGCCCGCACTTTTTCCAGTTGCCGAAGTGGATTCTGTCCGGCGCCAGCAGATCCTGGTGGGGGGCGATCGCCACGGCCCAGTCGGCCACGGTCACAAAGGGATGTTTCTGCGCCATCTGGCGGTAATAGGCCGCGATCTCCTTGTCGGCGATGCCCGCCTGGGGCTTGCCCAGGTAGGGCGTGACGAAGATCAGCCTGTGGCCGGGGGGCAGCTCCTCGATCATGCCGTCGATCTGCGCCTGCCAGTTGCCGTAGCCGTTGGCCCCCAGGGAGACCACCACGTACTCCTTCAGCTCGTCGGCCGCGGCCAGGTCGCGCAGCAGCTGCCGCCCCTGGGCCATGGAGCGCGACTCCGCCGAATCCACGGTGATGTTGGGCACGTTCTCCCGCAACGGCCTGCTGGCCGCCAGCGCCACCGAGTCCCCCAAAAAGCTCACCCCGCCGGGGATGGAGGTAATGACCACGCTGGGCGTCCAGTCGTCGTCCACGGCGGCAGGGTTCTGCGAGGCGTCGCCATAGGCCAGGGCCTTGCCGTCCACCTTCGCGGGCTGCGGCTGGATGGCTAGCACCCTCTCCCGCAGGCCCTCGATGCCCTGGGCGTCCTGGTAGGCGTGGCCGTTGAGGAAGCTTTGCTCCATCGCCGTCACTTGGGGCGCGCGGATGAGTACGGCTGTGCCGACCCCAAGCGCAGCGGCGGTCAGCGCCGCCACGGCGGGATAGAAGACCTTCCAGGCCGCGTTCTGATCCCAGCGATGCGCCAGCTTCGGCAGGGGTTTCAGCTTCTTATCGTGCAGCAGGGACTCGATGCCGTAATACACCACGGCGGAAAACAGGACGGAAAGCGCCAGCGCAGCCAGAGCGGCCAGCCAGTTGCGCTCTATCACGTCGCTGAAGACGACGTAGAGCGGCCAATGGTAGAGGAAGATGCCGTAGCTCAGCTCCGCCAGGACGGTCAGCGCCCGGGGCTCTTTCACCCCGGCGGTGGCCTCATGCAGGGCGCGCGCGCCGAAGATCAGCAGCGCCGTCAGCAGCGAGGCCGCGACGAAGCCGTAGCGGTACGTTGCCTCCCCGGCGAAGCCCAGGGTGAGGCCGAAATAAACCAGCCCCCCGGCGGAGAGCAGCATCGCCAGCAGAGAGAGAGTCAGAGCGGGCGCGCTCCGCAGGCGCTTTGCCGCCTTTTCGGGCAGGCGCATGCCGAACAGCGCCCCCGCCGCCGAGCCGATGAAGAAGGGCATGCCGTGGGAGGTGCTGGCGAAGTAGGCCGCGCTGGGATCCTCGGGATAGGCCGCGAAGAGGGCGCGCATCTGCCAATAGCACAGCGCCGCCAGACCCAGGGATATTGCGATGATGCAGCCCTTGAGCATGGGTAGCCTGGCGCTCTGCTTTTTGACCAGCCACCAGATCAGGAAGATGAGCGCGAAGCACGCCAGGCCCCACACAAGGTAGTAGTGCATTTCCAGGGCCAGGCTCCAGGTGTGGACATAGAGGTGAGGCAGCAGCTGGGCCTCGTAGGAGCCGCCGCTGAAAATCTCGAAGTAATTGGTGACGAACCCCAGGGTCCCTGCCGCCTGCCTGGCGATGCCGGCGGTATAGTCCGGGGCGACGAGCAGGGCGAAGGGCAGCGTAAACATCAGCGAAACAGCCAAGGGCGGGAAGATGCGCAGAAAGCGCCGCTTGCAGAAGGCCCATAGCTTGAAGCCGCCGCTTTTGCGGAATTCCTCGATCAGCAAAGCGGTGGTGAGGTAGCCCGAAAGGGTGAAGAACACGTCCACGCCCACGAAGCCGCCGGGCAGGCTGTCGCGGAAGAAGTGGTAGGCCAGCACCAGCAGCAGCCCGGAGACCCGCACCGTGCTGAGCCATTGAATTCGTTGACTCATTTTTTGACCCTCAACCCGCCTTTCCATTCCCCGGCCATCACCGTGCCATCCTTTTGGGTCAGCGTGCCCTCGCCGTCGAATTTCCCGGCTTTAAACCCGCCTTCATAGGTGTACGCGCCGTCCGGGGCGGCATAAATCCCCCGGCCCTCGAACAGGCCGCCCTTCCACTGGCCGCTATAAACCGCAAGGCCGTTCCCGTCGGTGTAGACGCCCTCGCCCTCGGCCAGCCCCCCGGCGAATCCGCCTTTATAGGCCGCGCCGTCCGCAAAGGTGAACTCCCCCTCGCCCCGCTGGCCCTTGGAGCCCAGGGCCCCGGCGTAAGCCCAGCCGCCCGCCAAGGCATAGGAGGGGATCTCCTGGTTAGCCGCGATCTCCCCTATGTCCGCATAGAACACGCCCTCCGCCGGCGCGCCGCCGCTGAAACTGCCCTCAAAGCGCCAGCCCGCCGCCGAGGTGAACACGCCACGGCCCTCGAAGCGGCCCTCCTTGAATTCCCCCTCGTAGCGGCCGCCGTCGGCGTAATCGATCACGCCATGCCCGTCGAATTTCCCCCCGCGCAGCAGGCCGGTGTAGGCGAAGCCGCCGTCATCGTAGGGCTGCGCCTGCGCCCTGCGGGGGATGCCGATTTGGGCGGGCAGCAGGGCGTATACCGCGCAGGCCGCCACCGCCACGGCGCACAGCGCCGCGAGGAACACGCCGGAGCGTTTTTTCGGAGCAGGGGAGGAGATATAAGCTGCGTTTTGCATAAAGGAGGCTCCTTTATAATTGCGCTGTTTGCAGGGGACGCCCCTCCCGGACGTCCCTGGGCGGATAAGGCGAAAGACGATTGCCTGGGGCGTCGGGGACGCCGCCCCCGACGGTAAAAATTCTAGCTCTTCGTCATGGCGTAGGCGATGGCCGCCCAGATGATCTCGAAGGCGATGAGGTACAGGGTGTTGGCGCCGCTATCCAGCTGGCGGGTGAGCACGGCCAGCAGCAGCAGGCCGAAGGCCGTGAGCGTGCCGATGACCTGGAACAGCCGCAGGCGCCGGATCCCAGTGCGCAGGGCCGCGCAGGCGGTTAAGGCCTTGAAAAACGCCCTGGCGTTCCCGGCGAAATAGACCCCGGCGGATTCGCGCGCCTCGGGCACGCGCATCTTCAGGCGCATCGCCTCGGTGGGGGCGGCGCGCAGGATGGCCAGGCTCCTGTCCCGCAGACCGAAGGCGGCGCAGAGGTTCTCCGCGGCGACGCAGGGGTCGCTGTTGCAGATAAGGGCCTCCATGTCCTCCTTCTCCAGCAGCTGGAAGGGCTCGGCCAGGGCTGGGTCGGGGGCGTAGCTGACCACAAAAAAGGCCGTCAGGCGCTTATCCATGGCCAGGTAGAGGATCCTGCGGCCGTCATGCTCGTAGGCCCGCTCCTCCTTTTCCGTCAGCGCCACGGCGACGCCGTGGTTTTCCAGCAGCCTGCGGTTGCCGAAGAAGACCTTCTGGTTGTGGATCCAGCAGGTCAGGCCCATGCGGTCCTCGTAGAGCAGCTCGCGCACCTCGGGCAGAACGGAATAGTCCCCCTCCACCACGCCGCTGAACACGGCCTGCAGGGGGCCCCCGGCGGCGATGGCCATGCCTGCGGCATAGAGCAGCACCTCGTCGGTGCGCACCTGCCAGTATTCCCGCCAGCCGTGCATCTTGCCCCTGGCGGGCAGATAGAGGTCGTTGGAATCCAGCACATAGGCCCCTGCCTGCGCGCAGTCTTCGGCGGCGTCCGTGTTCAGTATGGCCACGCCGTTTTCCGGCGGGGATTTCGTCAGGCCGCGCATATGACGCGCCAGGATGTACAGGGCCCCGGCGGGCACGCTCAGGCACAGGGCGGCCGCGGCCGCCGTGAGGCCCGCTGCGGGGCTCTGGGTCAGCCCGGCGCCAAGCCCCCCCATCAGCGCCAGCCCCAGCGCCAGAGGAAACAGCCAGGCGGCGTACTGGTCCACCGCGTTTTCCCGCAGGGAACGGCGCATGAAATCGGCGGGGAAGGTCACAGGCACGGGCACGGCGGTTTTGGAGCGCGCGGGCAGGGCCGTCTGGCGCTGCGTCTTCGCCATGGGCTCATTGACCAGCCGCAGGGCGAAGCGGTTCTCCCCCAGATGGTAGGCCACGCAACGGAAGTTGTCGCAGTTCTGGCGGGCCTGCTGCCAGCGGGCGGCCGCCTGCCCCGCCGCCGCAAACAAAAACAGCGGCGCGCACTGGCTCCCGCCGCCCAGGGAGGGCAGGAACAGCACGACGGCTTGGGCGGTGCACAGCAGCGCCGCCGCCAGCAGCAGGGAGTCCGCGCTGGGCCTGCGGCGCAGCAAAGCCTTCAGGCCGCTCAAAAAGTCGCCGGCGCACAGCAGCAGGCCTGCAGCCAGGAAGAGGGCCATGGGGCCCATATAAAGCGGGTCGGCGGTATCCACATTGCGCGCCAGCAGGGGCAGGGCCTGCAGGCCGGCGGCCAGCAGCGCCAGTACCCCCAATGCCATGGCCGTTTGAAAGCGCCTTTGACGCGCCCGGTGCAGCGCCTGGAACACCCCGTCGCGCTGCCCCGCCTCCCGGTACTCAAACGAAGTCGCTTCGCCGCCTGCGGCGGGGCCGCCAGAGCGGCCTGAGGGGACTGCTCCACCGGAGCAGTCCCAGTCCCCCGTCGCTTCGCGGCTCCCTTTTCCGGTATGTTCTGTATCCCCGGCCGAAGCGCCCGTTTCGCCGCTTTGCGCCATCTGCTCGCTCAGGCTGCGCAGGGTGCGGAACTGGGTGGTGCGCTCGGCGCGGTTTTTTTCGGCGTGCGCTCTGAGCTCCTCCTCGGTGGAGGGACGGGCCGGCTCCGCGTCAAAATCCGGGAAGCGCTGCTGCCCCTCGGGGATTTGCTCTATGGCATTGGTTTCGGGCGCGTGCTGCTGGCGCACCAGCAGCTCCTCGGCGGGCAGCACCTTCGGCACGGGGGAAAGGTCCGAGGTCGCCTGCATATCCCCCGGCCGCAGGATGACGCCGGGTTTTTCGATCTGTTCAGGGACCTTGGGGCGCAGCACCCTGGTGATCTGCTCCCTGTCCTGGAACAGGTCGAAGCGCAGGGGCTTCGGCGTAGGCTCCGTCAGCTCATGGGCCTGGATTTCCGAGATCGCCGGTTCGCGCCGGGTTTCCTCCGGCGTGGGTTCAGGCAGGGGCGCGGGCGCCAATTCCGGCGCGGGCACGAGCTCCGGCTCCGGTACGGGTTTCGGTTCTGGCACTGGTTCCGGTATAGATATCGGCTCCTCCGGCGTCAATTCCGGCGGGAGGAATTCGGCGCTGACCGGCTGCCGCATGTCCTGCAAGAGCTGGTCGATATCGGTCAGCGACCAATGCCGCTGTTCGCCCGCAGGCATTTGCCCGCCCGCAGGCACTTCCGGCAGGCTACCCTCCAGAAGCCGGTGCAGGCGGTCCGGCAACGCGTCGTGTGGGTTCGGCAAGCCCTTCACCCTTCCTAGACATTAGATGTCAGACATCAGACATTAGACGCTGCTTCGCGATTTCATACAGCAGAATCCCGGCGGCGACGGAGGCGTTGAGGGAGGTCATGCGTCCCTTCATGGGCAGGGAGAGCAGGGCGTCGCAGCGCTCCCTCACCAAGCGGCCCAGACCCTTGCCCTCGGAGCCGATCACCAGGGCGACGGGCCCGGCCAGCTTCTGCGTGTGATAAAGCTCTCCGGCCATATCGGCGCCGTAGACCCAGACGCCCCGCGCCTTCAGGGTGTCGATGGCGGCGCAGAGGTTGGGCACCCGGGCCACCGGGATATATTCCACGGCCCCGGCGGAGACCTTGGCCACCGTCTGGCTCAGGGGGGCGCTGCGCCGCCGTGGGATGACCACGCCGTGGGCCCCCGCGGCTTCGGCCGTGCGCAGAACCGCGCCCAGGTTGTGGGGGTCCTCGATCTCGTCGCAAAGGACCGCGAACAGCGGCTCGCCCCGCTCCTGCGCCCGGGCAAAGATGTCCTCCAGCTCGGCGTAGGCGTGGGCGGCGGCCAGCAGCACAACCCCCTGGTGATTTCCGCTGCCGCACAGCTGAGTGAGCTTTTCGCGCTTCGCGTCCTTTATCACAACGCCCCGGGCTTTCGCCAGGGCGATCAGCGCGCCCAGATTGCCGCGTATTTCGCCTTCGGCCACAAATAGCGTATCGGCGGCGCGGCCGCTTTTCAGCGCCTCGGCCACCGCGCTGCGCCCAGTGACATACTCCGTTTCAGCCATTTAATGCGCGATTCTCCCTTTTCCCCTGTTTAATCAACATATTATACCACAGAAATGTGGGGAATGGTAGAGCTCTTTTAAAAATTTTTTATAACATATTGATGCATTTTTTGCATATGCAGGGTAAAATAGGAGACACCCGTGCGAAAGGAGCCTCCCATGCCCGGTGAACTCGAACTCCTGCGCCGCCGTGGCTTCACCTTCGACAAGGCCAAGGGCCAGAATTTCCTCGTGGATCCCGGTGTCGCCCCCCGCATGGCGCGGCTGTGCGGGGCGGATAAATCCTGCGGCGTGCTGGAGATCGGCCCCGGCGCGGGGGTTTTGACCCGCGCATTGGCCGGGGTGGCTGGGAAAGTCATGGCCGTGGAGCTCGACTCGCGCCTGCTGCCCGTGCTGGAGGAAACCCTCGCGGGCCTGGACAACGTCACCGTGGTCCAGGGGGATATCCTCACCCTGGATTTACCCGCGCTGATAGGCAGCCACTTCGGCGATATGCCCGTGCATGTCTGCGCCAACCTGCCCTACTATATCACCTCGCCCATCGTGATGCGCCTGCTGGAAAGCCGCCTAAAGCCGGCGAGCATCACCGTCATGGTGCAGAAGGAGGCCGCGCAGCGCCTGTGCGCCCCCATGGGCACCCGGACCTGCGGGGCCGTCACGGCGGCGGTGCGGTACTGGGCCGAGCCGCGCATGCTCTTCCCAGTGGCCCGGGGGGCCTTCTATCCCGTGCCAAACGTGGACAGCGCCGTGCTGCGGCTGGTCCTGCGGGCGGCTCCCCCCGTGGAGGTGGCCGACGAGGCGTTTTTCTTCCGGCTAATCCGCGCGGCCTTCGGGCAGCGGCGCAAAACCGCCGCCAACGCCGTCAGCGCGGGCCTCGGAATGGAGAAACCCCATGTGCAGGCCGCCATGGAGCGGGCGGGCATCGTGCCCAACGCCCGGGCCGAAAACATCACGCTGGAGGGATATGCAAGGCTGGCGGGGGAGCTGGGGCTGTAGGGACCAAAACATTTTTTATATTTCGAATTTAGAATAAAAAATGCTCTCCAATATGCTATTATGTGTTGTACTCATAAAAAATAAAATAGGAGGACTTTGAGATGAAATGGATTCTGGCGCACAAGGCATTGGCCGCTCTGCTGGCCGTGGTGGTTGTCGGCGGCGGGGCTACTGCCGCTGTCCTTTTGACCGATGGGGGGCCGGCCGAACCGGCTGCCGTTACCACCGATGTCGTCTATGGCGACGTCTATCCCGAGGATTGGGCCATGACGGGCGCCACCGGCACGACGCAGCCCACCACCAGCACGACGGACCCCTCGATGATTCCCGATATTGGATGGCCGACCACGGCCACCACCAGAACGACGAACCCCCCGACGTACCCAGAGGATTGGTCCATGCCGTTCCCCACCAGTACGACGCGGCCCTCCACCAGAACGACGGATCCCACGATGTACGATGTGGGGACTACCACCACCCAGCCCTCTACCAGCACGACGCATTCCACCACGAGCACCACCACTACGACCACGAGCACCACCAGCACACAGCCTCCGAGGGAAGATGATGTACATTATGTGTGAGCTTTGGGCGCTTATCGGGAAGACATAGTGGGAGGCGAGCCCAAAACATTCTTTTTCCATATTTCTAATTTGGAACAAAAAAACACCTCCCTTGTGCTATACTCTAGCAGTACAAGGAGGAATGTTATTATGAAAACAGGGAAAATACTGATCGCCGTTCTGGCCATGCTGCTGCTGGCCGCGCTGGCTGCGGGCTGCAACAGCAAACCCACCAGCGTGGAGGGCTGGCAGTCCACCGATCCCACGCAGTCGGGGACGTCCTACTATACGGACGACCCTTGGGGCAGCTTTACGGAGAGCGAGCCCGGCGGGGATGGCACCACCGAGCCCGGGGTGCTCACCAGCATCGTCTATATCTATCCCACCGACCCCACTGCGGCGACATCGAAATCCACCGGGAACCAGACCACGAAGCCGCCCGCCGCGAACCAGACGACTTCCACGACCAAGCCCCCTACGGCCACGTCGGCGACCACCAAGCCGCCGGCCACGACAACGAAGCCCCCGACCACTACGGCCAAGCCCACCACGGGGAACTACGCCAACCCCATCACCATCACCAGCAGGGAGGGCGCCCTGGCCGCAGTCAACAGCGCGGTGCAGAAGGTCATCGGCAACAAGGTGGGCTTCGGCAAGAGCCACAATGTCACCTACAAGGACTGGAGCTACGACCCCGCGTTCCTGGAGGACTTCTCTGTGCAGGGCATTGGCGGCTACGGCGACGTGTCCACCTATCTCACCCCCGCCCTCGGCACGGCGCTGAGCCGGGGCATGCGCACCGCCACCCAGCACAAGGGCGAAAGCACCGTGATTATAAAGAACCCCACCTGGACCATGGCCGACTTCAAGGATACGAACGGCATCACCTACTCCGGCATGACCAATGGCAACTGGACCATCACCATCAACATGAAGGACGGCGCCACCCGCCAGGAAAAGCGGCTGTTCGGCAGCGGCACCAGCGGCGATTCCCCCATTGACCGCAGCCCCCTGCACCTGGCCACCGGCGACGGCGAGCTCTATGACCATATGCGCGCCGACTATATTTTCAGCATGGTGAAAAACATTTCCATCCCCCTGCTGTTCATCAGCGTGGACCCCATCGACATCTCGGAAACCACCACCCAGGTGAAGTTCGTCGCGGTGCTGGACGGCGGCGGCAATTTCGTCTCTTTGACCGCCACCTATAATCAGCAGATCAGCCTGAACGAGATCAAGGTTGTTGACAAAACCTATCAAAACAACGTGGGTTCCGGCTCCGTGACGGTCACGTACGACGAGTTCGATTATTAGGGCATCGGGCACGATAACCAGGTCGCCGGGTGTATTGCCCGGCGGCTGTGTTATGCTATTTTTATACCCATGCCGCCCACGCCGTGAAAGCGACAATGCACGCGATAAAATACCCGTGCGTGGTGACCACGCCTCCATAGGCCTGCGCCAGGGAGCTTTCCTTCACGGTCTTTTTCCCGTAGCGCTCGGGGCTGTTTTTCGCGACGGTGCCCACCAGGGTCAGCGCCTCGTAGCCGATGCCGTAGAGCAGCACGGTGGCGAAAAGCCCGGGCGTCCAGCCCCGGAAGAACTGCGCGAGGACGATGAAAAAGCCGAAGCCCAGCGCCGCTACGCGCCAGAGCCAAATCGTCTTGAAGAGGTTGAAGCGGTCGAACACCTGCTGCTCCACGATCACGTAATAGAGCACATAAAACGAAACGAGCTTCGCCGTCTCCCCGCTGCCAAGGAACAGGAAAAACAGCGGGATGACGCAGTAGATCGGGAACAGGGCGGTGTGCGCGATCTTCTCGTAGATCAAAAAGGCCTTCGGGGGCGCTTTGCCAGCGCTGCGCATGGCGATGGCGTGCTCCGCCCCGCTGATCAGGCAGCGCCCCAGCTGCCAGTCCAGCTCCTCCTTGGTGGGAGGCCGCTTGACGACGTGCCGGAGCATGTCGATCCCCAGCAGGGCGGCGAAAACCGCGGGCAATATCCAGGGCTTTAGATTTGTCAGCTGCGGCACGGACATGAATTCATAATAGGCCTGCCACTTGAAGGAAAAGTTCGCGATCAGCGCGAAGGAGAGGGAGATGCCCAGCCCGGCGAAGGCCCCCAGGCCGCACTCCATGACCTTCCAGACGTCCACCAGGCCCTTATCGTAGAGCCTGCCGCACAGACGCTTCCCCTTTTTGTTGGGGAATTTGCCCCTGATCTGCATCCACTGCGCCAGCACCCATCCGATGCCGCCGGAAAGCGTGCCGCCCAGGGTCAGGCACAGGGCGACGGTGTCTTTTTTGAGCAGCATGAACAACACCATCTCTACCAGGATGCCGAAAAGGACGCCCATGCCCTCGGGCCGCGTGCGGGAAAAATAGATTTTCGGGTGGATACCTTTTTCTTCATCGTAGGGCCGGTCGAAGATCCGCGAGCCGCAAAGGGCGAACACCGGCAGCAGGGCGAAGAGGAGCAGCACGTAGATCAAGCTATAGAATTGCCCGGTCAAAAATGAGAGGAACATGCCCACCGCCGCGCCGAACAGGCCGAACCATAGCCCGCCCTTGACGAACAGCCCCACGAACTCCCGGGTCAGGTTCCCCCGGGGGGTTTCGTTGGAGATCAGCCCCACGGTCTCTCCGTAGGACATGGAGCCGCCGAAGTACATCCCCAGGGCCCCGGCGGCGGAGAGCAGATAGAAGTGCTCGCGCAGAAAATCCGAGCCGCTGAACACCGCGATAAGCAGCCCCATCAGCGCGCCGGGGAGCATGGCCCCCGCCTCCCCGCCGATGGTGGTGCCACGCATGCCCCAGCCGTAGGACATGGCCACGGTGGAGATTCCAATGAAGAGAAGGATCGCCGGTATGCTTGTCAGTGCCATATGCAGCCTCTTTCTAATGCCATTTCGCAATTAAAATCATGTTATTTGCAGAGCGGTGAGGGAGCATCGCGGAGCGACAAGATGCTTTACAACATGCTTCGCCGCGGATTAATGTAAAACCATTCTGTTTATATCACCCCTCCAGCCAATCCCGCAGTTCCCCCGCCGCCTGAAAATCCAGTTCCTCGATTTTGCGGATCAGCCCCACGATCTGGTCCTGCTTCTTCTTTTTGCGGAACGCCCTGTACCCCTTTTTGACGCTCGTGCCGCCCGCCGCGCCCCAAATCTTCCAGCAAAGATCGTGGATTTCCATGTACATGCCCGCGATTTCATGCAGGCGCTTGTCCTCGCCCGCCGCTTCGTGCAAAAACCCGCCGAGATAGGCCCTGGCCTCCGCGTGGTTGCCCACCAGATGCTTATGGAACCAATACTTCTGCCGCAGCGCCTCGCGGCGCATCCGCTTATAGGCCGGGTCCACGATATAGCCCGCCCAGGCGTCGTAGGCCGCGCGGCCCGCATAGAGCCCGTCGATGTCGTCGGCTGTGGCGATGGCGAGGCCGTGCCGGACGATCTCCCGCAGGCCGGTCTTCGGCTCCTTCTTTTCCCTGCACAGCACGATCTTCCACATGCTGTCATACCAATCGGATGCGCGGAACATGCCGTCCGGCTCGGTTTCATTGGGCCTGCGGGACTGCCAGTGGCTCCAGCCGAACAGTGTGTCGCCGCCGCTGCCATAACCACACACGATGGAGCACTCCTCGTGGGGCTCCACCGGGCCGAAGGTCAGAACAGGCCTGCCCTCGTCGAGGCTCTGCACGATCAGGCGCTTCATCTCGTCAAAGCTCACATCCGCCTTGTCCACGATTTCGCAGGCGTAACCCATGTAGTCGAATGCGCGCCGGATCGTCTCGTTGTGCTCGGCGTTCACCTGCGTCAGGTCGAAGCTGCTGGGGCAGACCTCGCCGAAGTGTTCGCCGCCGGGAGGGCCGTGCCACCAGAGCAGGCCGAAGCCCATGCCCGTGGCGGCCAGGATGGCGTCGTTGAGCCTGCGCTTCTGCCATTCCCGGCCATGGGCATGGATGGTTTCCCAGCGCACGTCCTCGCCGAGGTACTCCATCAGCGAGGTCAGGCAGGCGGGCAGGGCGAAGCTTTCAGGCGAGCGCTTGTCGTCGAATTCTTTTTGCAGGTTGCCCAGGTGCCCTACGCTCCTGACGTCGAGTTTTACGGACATGCTGAATCCTCCTTGAATATAAAGCTTGACTTTCCGAAAACACCTGCTACAATAGATGCAGGTCTATAGGGCCAAAAAAGAAGAAAAGGCGGATTTCCATGTGAAAATGCGGTTTATACCGAATATCCTGTCGCTGGCACGCATTCCCTTTTCCATCGCAATGGTGTTTCTGGGGAAATACCCAAACGTGTTCATCGGCTTTTATGCCGTCGCCGGGATCCTCGACGTGCTCGACGGGCTTCTGGCCCGGCGCTTCCACTGGGAGAGCAAGCTGGGGGCGAAGCTCGACAGCGTCGGGGACATCACGTTCCTGGTCTGCGCGGTCATCGCGGCCTTCGCCGCCCTGCGGGGGCAGCTGAAGTTCGAGACCTATATATATATCGCCGTGGGGGTTATCGCTTCGGTGCGCGTATCCAACCTGGTTCTGACCAGGGTCAGGTTCGGGCAGTGGGGCACCATCCACAACCTTTCCGCGAAATACGCCGCTTTTCCCATCTTCTTCGTCATCCCCGTCTGCATCAAGCTGGGCAGGGTGCCGAACCTTCCCCTGCTGGTCATGCTGTGCGTGATCGTCCTGGCGAGCCTGGAGGAAACCTGGATGCTGCTGGCCATGCAGGAATACGATATGAACATGAAGACCATCTTCCACCTGAAAAAGCTGCAGCAGCGCGCGGCCCTCACGATGGACGCCGAAGAAAAACCGGAAGAGGTGCCTGTGCCCTAAAAATCATTCCCCCCAAATTGGTGATTCGCATTATACATCCGTGCGTAAAGCCCTCCCTGTTCCAGAAGCGCGGCATGGGAGCCTGTCTCCGCGATGCGGCCGTCCTCCACCACCATGATCACGTCGGCGTCCCGAATGGTGGAAAGGCGGTGGGCGATGACGAAGGAGGTGCAGCCCGCCGCCAGGCGCAGCAGGGCCTCCTGTATGCGCAGCTCCGTGCGGGTGTCCACGCTGGAGGTGGCCTCGTCCAAAATGAGGATGGGGGCCCGGCACAGCGCCGCCCGGGCGATCGCCAGGAGCTGCCGCTGCCCCTGGGAAAGGGAATCCATATCCCCCCGCACCGGGGTATCGTAGCCGTGCTTCAGCCGCCGGATGAAGGCGTCGGCGTTGGCCGCGCTGACCGCTTCCTCGACCTCCTCGTCCGTGGCTTCGGGCTTTCCGTAGCGGATGTTATCCGCGATGCTGCCCGTGAACAGGCAGGTATCCTGCAGCACCACCGAAAAGGCCCGGCGCAGGCTGTCTCGCTTATATTGCCGGATATCCAGGCCGTCGAGGTAGACCGTACCCCCCGTGGCGTCGTAAAAGCGGGCGAGGAGGTT
>Ga0123353_10002901_pt1 | contig 21475 bp, 17 predicted proteins | sample TergutLab28metaG_3_FD_92763 | JGI IMG/M metagenome (GOLD analysis project Ga0123353, IMG submission 92763) | Labiotermes labralis P3 segment gut microbial communities from Petit-Saut dam, French Guiana - Lab288 P3 | ecosystem: Host-associated > Arthropoda: Insects > Digestive system > Gut ... | reverse complement strand
ATTTTCCCCGAATGCATATTTTAAGCCGGGAAGCGCTATGGCGATATAGCCGCCTTTTTTCACGTAGGGAATGAGCGACGGCAGCATTTTTTCCGTATCTCCGAAATAATGGTAGGCGTCCACGCTGAACAATACGTCAAAGTATCCGTGTGCGAAGGGTAAGCCCTTCGTCGCGTCCACGGAAATCGGAATCGCCTTATCGTCAATCCCGAGAGATTTGAAACGCTCATAATTTTCGGCGGGCGGAATCCAAAGGTCGGCGGCAAAAACCGTCGCGCCGTATCGTTGCGTCAGAAACAGCGTGGAAAGCCCCATGCCGCAGCCGAGATCCAATATGCGCATATCCTTGGTTATGGGTAAGAATGACGCCATTTCTTCACTCACCCGCATGGCGTTCGGCCCCATCATAGCGGCTTTTACGAACTCAAGATTCTTTTTGTCCGCATTAAACCTGTCTGTAAACGTATAGTTTTTCATGGCTTTACTCACAGGCCTAATTTTCCTTATAGCGGCAAATCGTTACGTCGCTGCCGCCTAAAACGTCTAAGATGATTTCTTCGACCGCGCGCCATTCGCCGCCCGCCAGCGAGCAGGACATACGGTAGGGAAGCGCGATACGCTTATCGCCGTATTTTTCTTTCACTTTCTCCAGCGCCTTGCGCAAAGCGTTGTAATCGGTAAAGCAAAAACCGCTGCCGATATAATTATCCTGGCCGAACAAATTGCATATGACGACCGGCTCGCCTTTTTCCGAAACGGCAACGTCGCAGGTTGTCCCCAGTAGCACGGTGTGGTCAAAATTCATCACCTTGCAATGCCGCTTATAAACGTCGTAAACCTGCGGGTAGCGGTCTCTGACTTGCTTTGCCACGCCGCTGCCCATGGCGCCCTTGCAGTTTACCTGATGCAGAATTACTTCCGCGCCGCTGTCGAATAAATTACAATCAATAATTTTTACCATAATCGTTTTCCTCTTTTAAGGCATTGTACACAAGAACGTAAAAATTGTCAATCGGTTGGCAGTTTTTCTTCCGATAAATTTTAGTATTACTGCGGCAATAATGCTGCGGCAGTAATACTTACGCGTTTTAGGCGGGCTTGGAAACTTGCCTATCGCAGATTATTGTGGTATAATGGGCGGGTGGAAATGCGGAAATACTTTTATGAAAGCGAAAAGACAAGGAGAGCCGTTATAAAAACCGCGTCGGCCGCGTTTGTTGTAAACCTTACATTGTCGGCCGTCAAGCTGCCGTTCGGTTTTTTACAAAGGAATACGGCGGTTATTGCCGACGGCGTTTATACGCTTTTTGCCGCATTGATTTCCGGTTTTACGCTCTTAAATATTTTTACGGCAAAGCTGCAGCCCGTGGAACGCGGCCGCGGCAAAATTGAACCGGCCGCCGCGCTGGTGACGGCCGCCGCTTTCATCGGCGCGGGCGGGTGGCTGTTCTATCAAGGCATAATGGGTTTTTTTAATCCGGAAAGCTTTGCGCGGGACGCGGGCGCGTATGCCTTAGTCGTAGTAACCGGCGCGTCCGTGTTGATAAAAGAAACCCTATACCGGTATACCGTTCGTTGCGCCAAAAGAATCGGCTCGCAGGTGTTGGCGCACGACGCGCGGCGCCACCGTTTCGACTGCATACCGGCTCTTGCGGTATTGGCAGGGCTTGGCAGCGGCCTGTTTTTAGCAATGGATTGGATTTTATCCGCCGCAATCGCGGTGTCCGCCGCGTTCATTATCATGGCGGCGGCAAAAAAACTGCAGCAATCCGTCGTGATATTGCTGGGGAAGGCGGCGGGCGGAAAGATACATAACGCGCTCAAAAAGCTCGTTCGCGAGGTGGAAAACGTGCGCTCCGTCAACCGGTTAATCCTCAAGCGGTTTGGCGACGCCGTGCAGGCGGAGGTTGAAATATCCGTGGATACGGGGCTTATGGCAATCGAACGGCACGAGGTCACCGAGGCGGTCCGCGCCGCGCTTGCGAACCAGCGGCTTTGCGAGGTCAGGCGCTGTATCGTGCGGGTTGATTCATAAAGCGAAAGCTCGGAGGCGCCGTCGCAAGCAATGCGTTTATAGGCTCCGGGCTTTAGTGCCCCGAGCATTTTTTGCAAAATAGGAAAACTTCACGAGCGTTTCATATTGACAAAACAAAAAAGCCGTGCTAGAATATACTGTATGATGAAATATCCGGCGAAAAAAACAGCGGCTAATCTTTTTGTGTTAAGTATGCTGGTTTTATGTGCGGCGGCGGCGTTTTTGTTCGCATGCGGAAAAGACGATTCCGTAAGCGGCATTACGGTTGTGGCGCGACCCGATAAAACGGAGTATACCGAGGGCGAAATATTTGACCCGGCGGGCATGGTGGTTGCGGCGGAAGCCGGCGGCCAATCGAAAATTATCACCGATTACGACTACACGCCGAAAAGGGCGCTAAAGGTCTCGGACACGACGGTTACCGTTATGTACGAGGGCTTTTATACGACGGTTGATATTACGGTGAATCCGGCGGAACCCGCGCCCCCGGAGCAGCCCAAACCGCCCGGGCAGCCGGAGCAGCCGCAGGAATTGCGGGGCGTGTTCGTCTTAGAGGCGATTTGGATTCCGAATACGCTCTTCGGTGAAGAACCGATGCCCGTCGCATTTTTGGCGATGATGGCGGCGATGGCGGGACTGGAAGCGGATATATTCGGGTTTTTGGCCGATATCGCGTTGGAGTTTGACGGGGAAGGAACGGTTGCCGTACGGCTTGGCGAAGTATCGCAAGAGGCCGGCTACCGGCTGGAAGGCGAAGTTATCGTATTATTAGACAGCGGCGGCGAGCCGTTTGCGGCGGAGCTTTCGCCCTTAACGCTTTCTTATAAAAGCGGCAAGGTGCGGATGCGCGTCGAAATCCCGGAGCTTGACGGTGTGGATTTACCGGACACGGAGAATTTGGGATTAGAGAATATTCCGGGTTTTGACGGCATATTGGGGAATTTGGGCGGCCTCGGCGCGCTTGCGGATATGCGCGAGATAACGGTGATATTCGGAAAAAACTTTGCTTAACTGCAGCAAGAGGAAATAAATGGACGATAAGGAAAAAACAAACTCGGGTAAGCCGGATGCCGAAGAAAAAAAACCCGCCGTTCGCAGGTTGGCGCGGCAAAACCTAAAAGCCGCCCCAAAGGACGCGGGTGATTTTGACGATATCCCCATAGAGCTTTCACGCGTGGAAGCGCCGCCTTTTGCCGTATACGACGAAATCCAGCCCGAGGCGCTCGGCGGAAGGCTTCAAAAAGTCATACAGCAAGCGGCCGCCGCGCAGGAGAAGCATCCGTACCCGCGTTCCCGTACGGTTGAAAGCACGATGCTGCACCAGGACCGGTTAAAAAAGGTTTCGGCCGTTAAAATGAAAACGGCGGCGCTGAGCTTGGATATGGCGGAACGCTTTAATCCTTCGGTCGAACACGGGCTCTCTTCCGAGGAGGTCGAAAGCCGGATACAAAACGGCCTTGTAAACGCGCGGCGCAAAAAGACGTCGCGCACCTACCGCGGAATTTTTCTCACCAATATGGTGACGCCCATTAACATCATCGCGGCGGCAGTCGCGCTGGCGATCATATTAATCAGGGGACCCGAGGACAGTTTGGCGGACGACCTCCCGAAGCTTTTTTTTGTGGTAATCATCCTCATCAATATGGGAATCGGAATTTTTCAGGAAATCCGCGCGAAATTAACCATAGAAAAACTGAGCCTCATGACCGCTCCCGCTGCGGTTGTGATACGCAGCGGAGAGCGTAAGGTAATTCCGGTCGCCGAGGTCGTCTTAGACGATATCATGTATGTGGAAGCTGGCCGGCAAATTTGCTCCGACGCGGTGGTGGTAAAGGGCGAGGCGGAGCTTAACGAGTCGCTTTTGACGGGAGAATCGGTTCCGGTCAAAAAAACGCCCGGCGCGGAGCTGTACGCGGGCTCGTTCGTCGCGTCCGGCAATTGCTACGCGCGGGTCAATAAGGTCGGCGCGGCCAATTATATCGAGACGCTCACCAGCCACGCGAAGAAATATAAAAAGCCGAAATCCGAGCTGTATAATTCCGTCGGCTTGCTCATAAAAATCATTATTCCGATTGCGCTCGCCATCACGTTGGCGACGGTCGTGACGTATTATTTTAATTATTTGGCGGGGGAAATCCCGGCGTCCGGCAAATCGTGGGGAGACAATATCCAACGCGCCTCCGCCGTTATGATCGGGATGCTGCCGATGGGGATGTTTCTCTTAACCAGCACCGCGCTGTTTGTATCGGTCATACGTTTGGGCAGAAAAAAAGCGGTCGCCAAAGACTTTAATTCGATTGAAATGCTCGCGCGCGTCGACGTGCTGTGTTTGGATAAAACCGGAACCATTACCGACGGGACGATGACGGTTAAGGAAGTCTTGGAAATAAAAGGCGGCGGGGGAGCCGCGGCGACGGCGCCCAAGTATTCATTTTCCGAAATCGTCGGTTCGATTTTAACGGCGACCGAGGACAATAATCAAACGGCGTTGGCGCTCGCGAACCGTTTCGGTTATTCCAAGGCGTTAAAGCCGACCGTAATTTTACCGTTTTCGTCGGCGCGAAAGCTGGCCGCCGCTACGTTCGGCGAAGCGGGCACCTACATTTACGGCGCGCCCGAGTTTGTGTTAAAGGAAATCGGCGTGCGGCTTGAGCGGCAGATTAACGAATACGCCTCGCTTGGCTTGCGCGTACTCGTGCTGGCGCATTCGCCCGCCCCCATTATCGACGGCCAGGTGACGGGCAGCCGGCGCGCGCTGTGCTTAATCGCAATCGAGGATCATGTGCGCGAGGACGCCGTAAAAACCATCCAATGGTTTAAAGAAAATAACGTCGCCGTCAAGGTGATTTCGGGCGATAACCCGATTACGGTTTCCGAGGTGGCAAGGCGCGTCGGCGTCGAGAACGCCGATTTATACGTTTCGCTCGACGGGCTCTCGAACCGCGAGATTTTCGAGGCCGCGACGCAGTATACCGTATTCGGCCGCGTAACGCCCGAACAAAAAATGCTGCTTATAAAGGCGTTAAAGCAAAAGGGGCGCACCGTGGCGATGACGGGCGACGGCGTTAACGATATTTTGGCGATGCGCGAGGCCGACTGCGCCGTTGCGATTGCCTCGGGCGCCGAGGCCGCCCGCAATGTCGCGCACTTGGTATTGCAGGATTCGAGCTTTACGTCGATGCCCGAGGTCGTTATGGAGGGCCGCAAGGTCGTCAACAACATCCAGCAGTCCGCGTCGCTGTTTTTAATGAAAACGTTTATGACGATGCTGGTCGCGGTCATATCGCTGCTGCTGCGCGTCGAATACCCCTATACCACGGACAACCTGTTGCTGTTGGAATTGTTCGTCATTGCGGTCGCGTCGTTTGCGTTGGCGCTGCAGGCCAATAAAAATCTGATAACGGGAAGATTCCTCTTAAACGTTATCGGGCGAAGCGCGCCCGGCGGCATTACGATGGCGGCTTCGATGCTGGCGATATATTTTTATCGGGGCTCGTTGATGGCGGATTTCAATCAGGCGTATACGACCATGCTGGTAATCGGGCTTACGTTTACGGGCTTTATCATCCTCGTTAAAATTTGCGAGCCGCCCAACCCGTTCCGTATTATGCTGCTGTGCGGCGTAGGGGCGCTGCTGATTATCGGCGTGTTCGCGCTGCCGAACCTTGCGCCGGAAGCGCCCTTATTCGGCATCATGCTTGCTCATATGGAGCCGCAGGACTGGATTTTCATCGTCGCAACCATTATGGGCTCGTATTTTTTCGTGTCGATTTTAATAAAAGTCATGCGCGCTTTAAAAATTCTGAATTATTAGGGGCAAGTCTATTATTCGTTATTCACGGTTCGTTTCTTTTTCGGCTTTTGCGCTTTCGAGGCGGCGGAAATCATTCGTTCGTCTGCCGCGGCTTCTTTTTTAATACGCTCAAGCCAGTTTGACCAAAAACTTAACTCCTTTTCGTCGCCGTTTTCGGTGCAAATTGTTTTCAGCTCCTCGATACAGCCGATATGCCCGTCGATAGCGTTATACTTTAAAATATCAAGCCCCAGCTTTGCGTCGGAAAACATGAGAGTCCGCGCGTATTTCGGCAAAGCGGAATCGTCGCCTTTGGTATATGCCAACGCGTATAGATCCCGGGCATCGTCGAAACGCCGCTCCTCCTCGTAAATACGCGCAAGGTGGATATGCGCGTCCCGGCACCCTAAAACCGAGGCGAACGTGAAATACTTGCGCGCCTCGGCGGGCTCGTTATGTACGGACGCCCTGCAGCCCATTTCGTTGAGCGCGGCGGGATTATCCTGCCGGACTAAAACGTCCAATTCTTTCTCTGTCAGCGACGCCGTTTTTTTCATGTATAACGGCAGTATATACGATACAACTAAATTTGTCAATAAAATTACTGGGCAAGTCTGCTGAGCCGTCCAAAATCAGACGCGGTTAGGTATTATAGTCAATCAGTTTACAAATGGAACGTCTTTTGGCATCTTTTTGGTAAAACCCCGTTTTTTTCGCTTTGCACGTACCGCTAGTACGCTCAAATCAAAAGAAAACGAGATTTTGCTCAAAAATCCACTCAACATCCGTTCCACTTGTAAACTGATTGACTATATATTTTTTAAAAGGCAGTTTTCATCACAAAACAATACTTTACAACCCCGCTTTTTCGTGGTATACTGCTTCCGATGGATTTGTTTGACCTAGCCGCCGATAATAAGAGCCACCAAAACGCGCCGCTCGCCAACCGGATGCGCCCGCGGATTTTGGACGAGTTTATCGGGCAGAAACACATCCTTTTTAAAGATTCGCTGCTTCTGCGCGCCGTCCGCGCCGATAAATTGGGCAGCTGTATTTTTTACGGCCCGCCCGGTACGGGCAAAACGACGCTCGCCGCGATCATAGCCGCCGCGACGAAGGGCGGCTTTGAAAAGCTGAACGCGGTTTCAAGCGGGGTAGCGGACGCCAAGGCCGTGATCGACCGCGCGCGCGACGCGCTCAAAATGTACGGCAAGCGCACATATTTGCTGCTCGACGAATGCCACCGCTGGAACAAAGCGCAGTCCGATTGCGTATTGTCCGCCATTGAGGACGGCAGCATCATTTTTATCGGCTCTACGACCGAAAACCCCTATGTTTCGATGACGCGCGCCATCGTTTCCCGCTGCAGGGTTTTTGAGTTTAAGCCGCTTGCCGAAGAAGAGATTTTAGAGGGCTTGCGCCGCGCGGCCGGCGACGCCGTACGCGGCTTCGGCGCTTATCAGTTAACCGTCTCCGATGACGCCATGCGGCATTTCGCGTGGGGCGCGAACGGGGATTTGCGCAACGCCCTCAACGCGCTCGAGCTCGCCGTCGTCTCGTCGCCGCCCGACCAAAACGGCCGCGTCGCGATTGATTTGGAGGCGGCGCAGCAGTCCGTCCAACGTAAAGCGCTTTCGGTCGACGAGTCGATGTACTACGATATGCTCAGCGCGTTTTGTAAGTCCTTGCGCGGCTCTGACCCGGACGCGGCGCTCTATTGGGCGTTTAGGCTTACGGAAGGCGGCTGCGACCCGTTGCTCATTTTCCGCCGCTTGCTCGCGCACGCGTCCGAGGACGTCGGTATGGCGGATTCTAACGCCTTAAACGTCGTCATGAGCGCGTACCTCGCGTACGAGCGCATGGGGTATAAGGAAGGCGCGCTGCCCATGACGCACGCGATTGTGTACGTTTGCACCGCCCCGAAGTCTAATTCCATCGTCAACGCGAAAATCGCCGCGATTGACGCCGCCCGTACGCAAGGCGACAGCAACGTGCCGTTTTATTTGCGCGACCGCTCTTACCCGTCCGTGCTGGACGACGGCTCGGAATATTTATACCCGCACGATTACGGCGGTTATGTGCCGCAGCAATACCTCCCCGACAGCTTAAAGGACGCAAGGTTTTACGCGCCGTCCGAAAACGGGGAGGAGAAGCGGGTGAAAGAGTTTTTAGAAAGGCTTTATATTTCAAAAAAGAGGTGACCCTATGCTTACCATCAAAAACCTGTCCAAAACCTACGCCAAAAACACCGTGAAAGCGGTGGACGACGTGAGCTTGGCGCTTGAAAAGGGCGAGATTTTCGGATTTTTGGGCCCGAACGGCGCGGGAAAAACGACGACCATCAAAATTTTGACCGGAATTTTGCCGTTTGAGGCCGGCTCCGTTTCGATTTGCGGTTACGATATCCGTACGGATGCTATTCGGGCGAAGCTGAATACCGGGTATGTCGCGGACGACCATGTGCTGTACGATAAGCTGTCGGGGCGCGAATACGTCGATTTTATGGCGGATATTTACGGCGTGGATTTGACGACGCGTAAGGAGCGCGCGGGGAAAATGCTCGAAATTTTCGCGCTGAAAGACGCGTTCGATTCGCCGATTAAGTCGTATTCGCACGGCATGAAGCAAAAAATCGCCATCATCGGCGCGTTGATCCACAGTCCCAAGCTTTGGGTGCTGGACGAGCCGATGACGGGGCTTGACCCGCAGTCCGCGTTCCAATTAAAAGAGCTGATGCGGCGCCATTGCGAAAACGGCAACACCGTATTTTTCTCCACGCATATTTTGGACGTCGCCGAAAAGCTTTGCGACCGCGTCGGCATCATCGTGAAGGGGCGGATAGTCATGACGGGCAGCATTGCGGAAATTAAGAAGGCGTCGCGCGACACCTCGCTGGAGGAGATTTTCTTAGCGGTCGCGGGCAGCGATAATCAATTTACAACTTAGAACTTGCCTCTTAGCTTGTAGAAAGCGCTATTATATATTAGACTTCCTCGGAAATTACCATGGCACGCCTAAGGGCGTCTATTGGCCGATACGAAATTCTTGCTCCATGTGTCCGTACCGCTAGTACGCCCACATCTCGCAAGTTTCCGTATCGACAAATATCCATCCCTTATTCGACCATGTTAATTTCCGAGAAAGTCTATTGGAGTTCGATTTTTATGAAACAATACCTTACCATCGTCAAGCTCATATTCAGAAATATGCTTAAATTCGACAAAACCAAGTCGAAGGGTTTATTGGTCGGCGTTATAGCGGCTTTCGGATTTCTTTTTCTGTTGATCGACGGCGCGCTGGTGTTTGTCATTATCGCAGCCGAGGGTTTGATTCCCGGCATTTGGGAAGCGATCGCGAACGAGCTGATTGCCGTCCTGTTTATGGCGGGAGCCGTGATTGTGGCGATATTCGGCATCATGTCGATGCTGAGGCTGTTGTATTTTTCGCCCGACACCGAGTTCTTTTTGGCGTTGCCCGTAAAGCCCGGCACGGTATTCGCCGCCAAATTTACGGTGATATACCTAACCGAGCTGCTGCTGGCCGCCGCGCTGCTGCTTCCGCCGCTCTTGACGCTCGGCGTTGTCGCGGGAATGCCCGCGCTGTATTTCCCCGTCGTCTTGCTCGGTATTTTATTCGCGCCGTCCATACCGCTGGTGCTCGCCTCGATTATCGGAATCCCGCTCATGTACGTGGTCGGATTTTTCAAAAACAAGGGCGCGTTAAGCTCGGTGGTTATCCTCGTGCTGTTCGCCGCGGTTTTCGGCGCGTATTATTTTTTTATCGCGCAATTACAGAATATAGACGGTAGCGGATTTGACGAGGCGGCGGTAGCGGCGCTGTACGACGGGCTGCAGGCGGCGGCGAACGCGGTTTACCCGTATTTAGCGTTGGCAAAGCTCTCCTCCGGCACGCCCGTTTTCGGGCTCGACCCCGCGCTTTCCGCGCTCGTCAATTTCGGGCTTTCGTTCGGCGTTGTAGCCGTTTTAATCGCGTTGGCGGTTTTCATCAGCTCGATGGTGTACGCGCGCGGCGCGGCGGCGCAATTAGAGAGCGGCAAAAAGAAAGCGACGGGTCGGGAAAGGCATACGCAAAGCAGCGCGCTGAAGGCGCTGGCGCTCCGGGAATGGAAGATGATGATTCGCACGCCGTCGTTTGCCATGTCGTGCTTAATGCCTATCGTTATGGCGCCGCTGGTCACGGCTTTTATGGCGTATATGTTCGGCTCGGGCGGCGCGATAGCCGGCGAGCAAGGCTTAGACCTGTTTAACCCGAACACCACCTGGTATGTAAGCATGGCGATGATTTTTATCATGGGCGTCGGAATGAACATGGCGGCGTCGACTGCTTTTACGCGCGAGGGGAAGGGCTTCTATATCGCGAAAACTTTTCCCGTAGACGTAAAGACGCAAATCCGCGCTAAAATGATCGTCTATATGCTGATTTCGCTTGTAAGTATCTCCTTGAGCGCGCTCATCGTGATGTTTATTGCGCCGAACCCGCTGTTTTTGCTCTTGAGTATTATTGTGCTTTCGGTATATGCCTACGGCTTTAACTGCTTCGTCGTTTTATTTGATTTAATGCGCCCGAAATTAGATTGGACGACGCCCAACGAGGCGATGAAGCAAAACGTCAATATTCTTGTCCCGCTGTTTATCAACATGGGCGTCGGGCTTGTGCTCATGGCGGCCGGAGTCGTATTGCCGCTTATGTTTACGGACGGAATCGCCGCCGATATCGGCATTTGGGTAATATACGCCGCCTTTGCCGCGGCCGCCGCCGTCCTGTTCCACAGGCTCCTGTACGGAAAGGCCGAGCAATATTTTGAACGCTTAGGATAGAATCAGTATTTGTATTTGATACTTAACTGCGTCTAATTGTGGACAAGAATGCGAGTGGATTTTCGAGGAAAATTTCGATTTCTTTTGTTTCAGGCGTAGCAACGCTACGTAGTGGAACAAAAAAATCGGAAGTTTGCCGAAAAGACACCGCAGAATCGTCCACAATTAGACGCAGTTAAGTATGAGCATCATCATAAAAAGAGGACATAAAAATGCCGATTACCGAATGGATTGGAAAAATTAAAAAAAGAACCGTAAGCGCCGACGCCGCCGGGCGCGCGTTTTTCGCGCAAAATGTAACGAGCCAGGAGGCAAACGCGTTTTTGTCGGCGTATTTGGACGACAAAAGGTACGAGGAACTGGCCGAGGCGGTGCATTGCGGGTTTATCAATAAGGAGTACAATTACAGCGACTACCTGACCAGCCGCGCGGGCGCGCTTGATTTGGACGCGCGGTATTTCCATTTGCTGCTGGAAATCGCGCGGTACGCCGGGTTTAACGACGATAAGCTCATCCCGCTGTTCGCCGCCTGCTTCTCCGCTTTGGCGGGCACCTATTTGGGCGCGTGGAAAAAAACCGCGGAGGCGTATTTATTGAACGCGGCGTACCGTGATTTTGACCGTGTCCTCAACCTTCTGACGGAATTCGACCCGTCTTACGAGACCTACGTCGTGTTGATGCAGGCGGACAAAAAACGCACCGAGGAAGTTTTAATGGAGCGGCTTTTGCAGGGGAAAAACGTCAATAAAACGGCGATTCGGAGGCTTTTGCTGCAGCACAAAATCAACGTGTCGCATTTGTTTGGCGCGGACTATAAAACAAAAGACGTTAAAACGCGCGAGGCGATTGTGCGGTTGGCGCTCTTGTACAAAAACGACGCGGGAGCGGCGGCTTTTTTAGAAAGCGTCAAGAAAACGGAGCCGCTGGGCTCTATCCGCCGATTAATTGCCGGAAAAGCCGTCGGCGCCGCGAAAAGCGCGCCCGTCGTTTGGTCCGTCGGGGAATTCGAACAAATGATGATAAACGGCGGGCGGTTTACCGTGCAGGAATTCCGCGATAAGCTCGATTCCGACCCCGTTTTTTACGCCATTGCGTTGGAGCTGTTTTTCTCGGTGTATACGCAAGATAAGCTTGCCGGTATCGTCATTGTACACGGCGGCAAAATTTGCGACCTCGAGAACAACGAAACCGTTTTGCCCGAGCATTCCGCCGTGGGCGTATTGCACCCCCTAGAGCTGCCCAACCAATACGAATTTTTAAAGCGCATGAGCATCGCGCAGCCCTTTTGCCAAATCCTGCGCCCGCTCTTTATCCCCAACGCCTACGAGACGTCCTCCAACGTGATTTTCCGCATGGGCGGCACGGTGATTTCCGCGGGGGTTTTCCGCAAAAACTTAAAGAAATTCGGGTTTAAGCTGCTCTACGGCCTGCGCGACGGCGCGTTTGACCGCGCCGCCGTTTTTATGGGCGATTACGCGTGCGTACAGGAATTCACGCCGACCGATTTTTCCCTTAAAAGCCAGATAGTAACGCTGGGTGAGGCGAGATTTTACCACGCCAACGATTTCATCTCGGTACACGGCAAGCTGTACATAGAGGGCGTGCCTACCATCCGGACGCGCGACCTTAATCCCCGGATGTTCAGCGAGTTTGTATACACGCTGTACCAGGCGGGGAACGTGAGCCTGAAGTAAAATTTATATTTTTCAAAATGACTTTTGAACAGCTCTTACTTAAAGTTTCGTCGCCGGCGCGTTACGCGGGCGGGGAATTCAATAGCGCCGTGCCAAAGCAAGATGCGGCGCTAAAGTTTTTATTGTGCTTTCCCGACGCTTACGAGGTCGGGTTCAGCAATTTGGGCATAAAAATCCTCTACGGGCTGTTAAACGAGCGCCCAGACACGTCCTGCGAGCTGTGCTTTGCGCCGTGGCGGGATATGGGCGCGCTGCTTAAAGCGCACAGCCTGCCGCTGTTCTCATTAACGAGCCGCGCGCCCGCAAAGGAATTCGATATGATCGGCTTCAGCCTCTCTTACGAATTAGGCTATACCAACATCCCGTATATGCTGGACTTGGCGGGCATTCCGCTGTACGCCGCCGCCCGGGGGGAAGCCGATCCCGTTATCATGGGCGGCGGTATGTGTATGGTGAACCCCGCGCCCGTCGCCCCGTTTTTTGACCTTATTTGCATCGGAGACGGCGAGGAGGCGATACGGGAAATCGCGGATATTTTTGTCGCCAACAAGCGCGCCAAAGGGGACAAGCGCGCGTTTTTAGAAGAAGCCGCCCTTGTGCGCGGCATTTATGTGCCGGGTCTTGCGGGGGAATGCACGGCGCGCTACGCACAGCGTACCGTGGCGGATAAAACATCCCTCCGCCCTCCGCCCTCCACCCTTCGCCCTCCGCCCGTCAAACGCGCCGCCGTTTCGGATTTGGATAACGCCTATTTTCCGACCCGTATCCCGGTTCCTAACGCCGAGGCCGTCCACCACCGCGCCGTGCTCGAGCTGTTCCGCGGCTGCAACCGCGGCTGCCGGTTTTGCCAGGCGGGCTTTATCGGCCGCCCCGTGCGGTACCGGAAGCCCGAAACGCTCGCGCGGCTCGCCGGGCGGCTCATACGCGATACGGGGTACGACGAAATTTCGCTCTCGAGTCTTTCGAGTTGCGATTATCCGTATTTAAGGGAATTGTTAGAAGCCATAAAACCTATATGCGACGAATCCGGCGTCAGAATCAGCCTGCCGAGCACGCGCGTAGACAGCTTTGCGGCGGAATTCACCGAGTCCGCGCGCAAAGGCTCTATGACGTTCGCGCCCGAGGCGGGTACGCAGCGGTTGCGCGACGTTATCAACAAAGACGTCACCGAGGAGGATATTTTATCGTCGTGCAGGGCGGCGTTTGAAAAAGGGTTCTCGGCCGTAAAGCTTTATTTTATGATAGGGCTGCCCATCGAAACCGACGAGGATATCGACGGCATCGTAATACTGGCGAAAAAAATCAAATCGCTGTACCGCGCGCACGCGTCCAACCGCAAGGGCTTATCGCTCGGCGTATCGGTTTCGACGTTCGTCCCGAAGCCCTTTACGCCGTTCCAGTGGGAAAAGCAATTGCCGACGGACGAAATCCGACGCATCCACGATCGGCTGAAAAACGCGCTGAAGCCGGCCGGCGTCCGTTTTTCGGGGCACAACCCCGGGATGTCAAAGGTCGAGGCCGCGCTTGCGCGGGGCGGGGAAGAGACGGCGAAGGCGCTGGAAAACGCCTACCTTGCGGGCGGAGCCTTCGACGGCTGGGCGGAGTGCTTTGATTTTGAGCGCTGGCAAAAAGCCTTTGAAGCGGCGGGCTTAGATTTAGAAGCCTATTCCGCCGCCCTCGATAGAGAATTGCCGTTACCGTGGGATATTGTGGACACCGGAATTGACAAGGAGTTTTTAGTCCGTGAACGCGCTCGCGCCTATTCAGGGCAGGTTTCCGGGGGCTGCGCCCAACAATGCAACGGTTGCGGAATCGCAGGGTTCGATAAGAATAATTGCGCAAAAAAACTTTTATGATATTATGTAAGTACGAAAAAAAAGACGCCGCCGTTTATACGCCGCACCTTTCGTTGATGCGCGGCTTTACGATGGCGATACGCCGCGCCGCTCTTACGGTACGCTGCAGCGAGGGCTTTAACCCGCACGGGCGCATCTTTTTCGCGCCGCCCCTGCCCGTCGGAACCGCCTCGGAGTGCGAATATTTCGCGGCGGATTCGCCCGATTCGCCCGAAGTATTTATGGAAAAACTGAACGGGTCGCTGCAGCCCGGCATTAAAATCCTAAAAGCCGCCCGGCATTCCGACAACCCGAATTTTGCCGCCGTTTCACAAACCGCCGAATACGAAATTATATTGGAAAAATCGGTTAAACTGCCGGACTTTAGCGAAATTCTCACGCAAAACCGATACGAGATTTCCTATGAACAAAAGGGCGAAACCGTCACCAAGGACGTGCGCGGCTTGATTTTTAACTTGACAAGCAAGGGTGGGGAGTTTGCTGTTCCGACACCGCCCCTCACTCCTCATTCCTCACTCCTCACCCCTCACCCCTCACCCCTCACTCCTCATTCAATTTATCTTACGCTTGCCTGCGGCAATCCGAATTTGCGCGCCGACCGGCTCGTGAGCCACCTGTTAAAATCCGTAAACGCGCAAGATATTTATTTCACCGTCACCAAAAAGCGCCTGTTTGCCAAAAACTTCGCGGACATAGATTCCCTGTTTTTTATGAACATATGAACACAGGTTCTTAAGGAAGCTTGTCCGTAAAAATTACCCGCACAAGGCGGCCGCGGCGTAAGAAAGCGGCGCGGAAACGGTAAAATAAACGCGGACGATGCCGGTAAACAGCGCGGCGAACGCGCGCGCGTCCGCTTCGACCGGCTGGTTCCAATATTGCGCAAAGTTAGAAGAATCGATGTAGTTTTGAAAGTTAAGGCGCCACTCGTCAGCTTCCTTTTGGGTCGGCGGCACCGTCATCGAGTCAAAATTCGTCGCGCCGAACCCGAACGCCGCGACGTATTGGTAGAAATGCCGGAACTCGTGCAAAACCACCTCGAACGTATAAATGGAATAATACACCTGCTTGCGGACGTACAGCACATTGCCGCCCATAATGTACCCGCCCAGCACGGTAGGGGAATAATTATCCAGATAATCCCAGTTGACAGTCAAAAGATTCGGCGCGCCGAGATAATATTCGCACAACCGGTTGAGGAACGCGTCGACTACCGTCCGGTTCATCGTAATTTGCTCTAAGCTCGTGCAGCGGAGCAACGCGTCGAACGCGATATCCGTCAAGCTGTCCGGGAGCGCGGCGTTGGTTAAATTGACGCAGTCGGAAAACGCGCCCGCGCCGACCGCCGTCACGCCGTCCGCTATCGTAACGCTTGTAAGCCCGCCGCAGCCGGAAAACGCGCCGGCGCCGACCGCCGTCACGGGCAATCCGTCATGGTAGGCGGGGATAAATACCGCGCCGCTTTTTGCCGAGCCCGCCGAAACCGAGTATGCCGTACCGTCATGAATCAGCGTATAGCTGAGGCCCGCCGTTCCGAGCGCGTATAAAATACGCGTCCCGCCGGTATCCCCGCAGCGGCGGCAAACCCCGCGCTCTATGCCGTCCGCCGTTTCGGTGGCCGGCGTGGTTACCACCCATTCCCAATCATGGCCGAGGGCGGGAATCGTTTCGGTATTTAAAACGGCTCCGCACACCGTGCAGCGCAATTCCTTCAGCCCGTCCGACGCGCAGGCGGGCTGTACGGCCGTTATCCATGCGCCCCCGTCGTGCCCGAGGGCGGGGATAGGGCGCGTTTCGAGGTGTGTACTATTATTTGCGCAAGCCCACGCTTCCTCGCCCGCCTGTGTGCAGGACGGCGCGGTTGTTACCGTCCAGTCGCCGAAATCGTGCCCGAGGGCGGGAATCGTTTCGGTATTTAAAACGGCTCCGCACACCGTGCAGCGCAATTCCTTCAGCCCGTCCGACGCGCAGGCGGGCTGTACGGCCGTTACCCATGCGCCCCCGTCGTGCCCGAGGGCGGGGATAGGGCGCGTTTCAAGATGCGTACCGTCTGCCGCGCAAGCCCGCGCTTCCTCGCCCGCCTGTGTGCAGGACGGCGCGGTTGTTACCGCCCAGTCGCTGAAATCATGGCCGAGGGCGGGAATCGTTTCGGTATTTAAAACGGCTCCGCACACCGTGCAGCGCAATTCCTTCAGCCCGTCCGATATGCAGGCGGGCTGTACGGCCGTTATCCATGCGCCCCCGTCGTGCCCGAGGGCGGGGATAGGGCGCGTTTCGAGGTGCGTGCCGTCGGCCGCGCAAGCCCGCGCTTCCTCGCCCGCCTGTGTGCAGGACGGCGCGGTTGTTACCGCCCAGTCGCCGAAATCATGCGTGTGCGGCTGCGCGCCGCCGCCGTCCTCGCGCCATTTTGCGTACAGGGTAATATCGGCTGTGACCGTATCGGCATCAAAGTCCCACAAGCGGATATAGAGAATTTCCTGATACCAGCCCTCAAAAATATAACCCGCGTATACCGGATCCGGCGCGGGCTTAGCGATTTTCGCGCCGTTTTCGATGTTTGTTATGCCGGCGACGCCGGAACCGCCGCAGCTGTCAAAAACGGCCTCGTGTTGCGCGGCCGGGTTTGTTCCGTTATTCCCGTTCGAGCCCGACAAAAAGTCGCACGCCATAAAGGATACGGCGAGTATCGCGGCGAATATCGGCGTTATAAACCACTGTTGTTTCTTCATAAGGCGACTTTCGTAGTAAGAACCTGTTTGCCATCCATACAAACACGCCCTAATATTACTGCCCGATAACCCGCACCTTCACGACGTTATCGAGTTTGCGGATTTTTCCCACAATCTCCTCGTCGATCGGGGTGTCGAGGTTCAGGATGGCGTAGGCGTATTTTTTGCCGTCGGATTGCGAAACGAACCCGTCGATATTGACGCCCTCCTTTGCCACGATATCGGTAATCGAGTTTAAAACGTTTTTGACGTTCAAATGGATAATCGTGAGCCGCTGGACGCCGCCGCGCGCCAAGGAACAGGCGGGGAAGTTGACCGAGTTGGCGATGTTGCCGTTTTCGATAAAATCCTTAATTTCCTTGGCGGCCATAAAGGCGCAGTTATCCTCGGCCTCCGGCGTGGACGCGCCGAGGTGGGGAATCGCGACGACGTTTTCGACGCCGAGCAGAGCCTCGGTAGGGAAGTCCGTAACATAACGGTTGATTTTGCCGCTTTTAATGTTTTCGAGCAAGGCCGGATTATCAACTAAATCCCCGCGCGAGCAGTTGACGATGTTCACGCCGTCCTTCATTTGGGCGATGGTGTCCGCGTTAATCATCTTTTTGGTGCCGGGTGTTAAGGGCGTGTGCAGCGTGATAAAATCGCACTCGTCGAAAATCGTGTTTTAATCGTCGCACTGCTTTACGTGGTGGTTTAAGCTCCACGCGGCCTTGACCGAGATGAACGGGTCGTAGCCGAGCACCTGCATCCCTAAGTTGACGGCGGTGTTTGCCGTCAGCGCGCCGATCGCGCCAAGCCCCACCACGCCGAGCTTTTTGCCGAAGAGCTCGCCGCCGACAAATTTGCCCTTGCCGGCTTCGACGAGCTTTTCCACCTCCGCGCCCTTGCCCGAAAGCGTGCCCGCCCAATTGATTCCGTCGACGGCTTTTCGGCCGCACAGCAGCAGCGCGAGGATTACCAGCTCCTTGACCGCGTTGGCGTTCGCGCCGGGCGTGTTGAACACCACGACGCCCTTTTCGGCGTATGCGTCGATCGGGATGTTGTTAACGCCCGCGCCCGCGCGCCCGACGCACAAAACGGATTCGGGCAATTCGTAGCCGTGCATGTTAAACGAGCGCAAAATGATTGCGACGGGTTCCTTCGCTTCTTTCGTAAGCGTGTACTTTCCCGCGAAAACCTTGTCTACGACGGGGCTGATTGCGTTCAGCGTTAGTATGTCCATAATTCCTCAATTCCTCCGGGGTGTTTTAAATTTTGGTAATCTTAAGTGTTTAAATCTTCGTCACCTTAAGCGTCACGGGACCGCTGTAAAACGAAATGGCGTAGCGGGTAATTAAAATTCCTTGCCCGTATAAACATTTATTTGAATTCTTTGTCGGACAATGTAACCTTATCACCGTCAACTTGATAATAAATCCATATTCCCCCGCCTCCTGAGAAAGCGTCGGAATGAGAATTTGCCGCATTCATAGCGTCATATAAACTGTCGTATTCAGTGATATTTATTTCGGTTGCAAATAAATTGAACCAAAAATTAATCGAGCCTTTATCTTTGGAAAAATACTCGCGCGGCAGCGTTATAATCTCCGAGTGGTTGTAGGCTAGCTTATAGTAATTGTCTTTATTCTGTGTAACTATATAATGATTCGTAAAAAACTCATGCGAATAAAGCATATGAAAAATCTTAAGGTTAGATTTATCCGATATTCCGACAAAAATGCTTTTGGCAAAAAGCGGTTCGCTCCCGATAAGGTTATTATATCCGTGTCCGAAATAAAACGTAAGCGTAACGTCGTCTAAATCAAATTCTGTTTTATCCGACGAAAACGCACAATAATGCGGCGGGGAAGGCGGATCGTCGCCGCCACTCTTGAAAAACCCGCCCTCGAGCGCGAACTCCGGCACATATGGCGGGGGTTCGTCCGGCTCGCCGCCCGGGCATCTGCCCAGCAGCAAGCTTGTGCCGCACAGGCACAGCGTCAGAAACCTAAAAACCTTTTTTACGCGCATAAATTTTACACTCCTCTTTACCATTATATTAGGCTGCGGCTTGAAATTGCCCGGCTATCGCGCCTCAAATTCTTCCTAATCCTTAATTCGTAAGTTGTCAGTTGGCTCCCTATTCGTTTTGCAATTCAAATTTTTGCATGAAAGCAATCAAACTCTTAACGCCCTCGAGCGGCATCGCGTTGTAAATGCTGGCGCGCATCCCGCCGACCGAGCGGTGGCCTTTTAAGGTCAATAAGCCCTCTTTTGTGGCCTCGGCGATAAACTTTGCGTCAAGCTCCTCGCTGGGCGTTACAAACGGCACGTTCATGAGCGAACGGTACTTTGGCTCCACCTTGTTTTTGTAGAGCGCCGAGTTGTCGATAAAATCGTACAAAAGGCCGGCCTTCTCTTCGTTGAGCTTTTGCATCGCCGGAACGCCGCCAAACTCCTTTAGGTGGCGGAAAACCTCCATCGCGACGTAGGTCGAAAAGGCGGGGGGCGTATTATAGAGGCTGTGCTCGGCGGTTTGCGTCGACCACTTGAGCATGGTGGGGCAATTCGGCGAGGGATTTTGCGCCAGCTCTTTTTTAACGATGACGATGGTCACGCCCGCGGGCCCGACGTTCTTTTGCGCGCCCGCGTAAATTACGCCGAATTTAGATACGTCCGCTTCCTCGGACAAAATCATCGACGACATATCGGCGACGAGCGGAACGCCGCCCGTGTCCGGCGCCTCGCGGTAGCGCGTGCCGAAAATCGTGTTATTGTAGCAGATATGCACGTAATCGGCGTCGGCGCGGAACATGGACTTGTCAAGCGTCGGGATATAGGTGTGGTTTTTATCCTTCGACGAGGCGGCGCACCGGGCGTCGGTAAACTTGGCGGCTTCCTTAAACGCCTTGTCCGCGAACTGGCCCGTTACGACGTAATCGGCCTTTTTGTTGGCGCACAGGTTGAGCGGCAGCGCCTCGAACTGCATGGACGCGCCGCCCTGCACGAAAATCACGTCGTAATTTTCGGGGATGCGCATCAGCTCGCGCAACAGCGACTCGGCCTCGGCGTTAATTTGCTCGTAGGGCTTCGAGCGGTGGCTCATTTCCATGACCGACATGCCCGTCCCGTTGTAGGAGAGCAGCTCTTTTTGCACTTTTTCTAGTACGGGCAACGGCAACATCGACGGCCCGGCGGAAAAATTGTAGACTCTCATAGTTTTATTCACTCCGTTTTTAAGTTAGAGCCTGTCAGTAGGCTCTTAATATTTGAAGGTTGACAGCAGGCGGCTGACGCGGGTAATTAAAACTTCTATCGCCCATTGTTAACACGCCCTAGTATAACAAGTTTTTTTTTAAAAAGCAAGCGCGCGAGGGAACGCGGTTCAAAATTTTTAGAGCAGTAAATTTTTTCAAGTCTTAGTGTACACAGACCACTAGGATAAAGGCAGTTAATGCCGGTTTAGTGTCAACACGCCCTAAAGATAAGGTATTGCCGTGTTCGGCGGCGTGTCCCCGAAAGATTAGGAATTATATCATATTGAGAGCCTGAAGATAATACCATATAACGATGGTAGAAAGTTTGTCCAAAATTCTGCCCGCCAAGATTATAAACGCAATCTTAGGCAGGCTCAATTACGAAAAGCTGTACGAGGTGCGTTTACGCTCTTCCCGGCCGGTTTCGCTCAATTACGGCGGCAAATTCTACTTTTTGACCGAATGCGGGTTATCCGTCGACCCGGAGAAAGCGATGGTTTGCGAGAACACCTTGGTCAACGAGGTGGTTGTGCGCGCTACGGATTATTCGCTGTACGCGGTCAACGACCAGCTGCGCGCGGGCTTTTTGACGATTCGCGGCGGCGTACGCGTCGGCATCGCGGGCGAAATCGTGCGCGACGGCGACGAAGTGCGCACCGTAAAAAATTTTACTTCCGTAAACATCCGCATCCCGCACGAGGTGAAAGGCGCGGCGGACAAGCCGTACCGGCTTTGCTGTCAAAACGAGATTCACAACACATTGATTGTTTCGCCGCCGGGCGCGGGCAAAACGACGGTGCTGAGGGATTTAGCGCGGCAGCTCGGCAACCGCATTCCCGCGCTCAATGTTTTATTGGTGGACGAACGCAACGAGCTTGCCGCCGGCTATTTAGGCGCGGCGCAGTTAGACGTGGGGCTGCACACCGATATTATCGCGAATTCGGCCAAAGCCTATGCGTTTACGGCCGGGATTCGGGCGTTGGCGCCGGATATCATCATTACCGACGAATTGTCGGGCGCCGGGGATACCGCCGCCGTGGAATACGCCGCGGCGTCCGGCGTTAAGATTTTTGCCTCTGCCCATGCCGCCGACCATCTTGAAATCGGCGTGAAGCCGGGATTCGAGAGCCTTATCAAAAAGCGTATTTTTACGCGCTTTGTAGACCTTTCGTTATCGTTAGGGGCGGGGACGTGCGACGGGGTATACGACGCAAATTTTAACGCGATTTATTAGACTTGTTCTGTAACCTCCCACGGCGCGTCTAAGCGCATCTTTTCGCCGCTATGTTAGGTT
>Ga0123353_10002899_pt1 | contig 21479 bp, 13 predicted proteins | sample TergutLab28metaG_3_FD_92763 | JGI IMG/M metagenome (GOLD analysis project Ga0123353, IMG submission 92763) | Labiotermes labralis P3 segment gut microbial communities from Petit-Saut dam, French Guiana - Lab288 P3 | ecosystem: Host-associated > Arthropoda: Insects > Digestive system > Gut ... | reverse complement strand
TTAAGTCGGGAGGGCTACATGAGAAGCACGTAGTGGCAACTTGGAATCTTGGGAACCATCTCAGCATTTGCTTATAGACACAGGGAAACCAAGAAAAACCTGTGTCGAGATGGCCAGTCGCAGGACCTTCTGAATACAGGCTTCTAGCCAGCATACTGGGTAATTGGTTGGATTTGTCTAACGTGCTATATGAGCTAAATCCTTGTGTTTTGTATACCTGCTGTTTGTCTCAATTTTCAAAATCCTGGCTTTATTCCATGTTCAAAGGGCTGTATATTCTCCTTTGCCCCCATTTAAAGTTTACAGTGAAGATGTTGTTATGATGTCTTATTATTTATTAGTGCATTCTTTTTCAGTCATTTCGTTCATCTATTTATCTCATTTTTATTATGTTCTGATATATGTAAATGTTCTTTGTTTTAGTTTCCATATATTTCCAATAACTGTGTCAATGTTTTGGTAATTCCAGAAAATACTTTCTTCACTTGCTCCCTTTACCACTTCACACCATTTTTATGTTCCAGGTGCTGTGTTTATCTTATATAACTGTGCCCGCCTTGCTGCGCTTCTCAGGCAGTTTGAAGAAAAGGTTCAGTTAGGATATTATCCTCAGCTTATCCCTTATGAAGAAGTGGACTTCTTACTTTTGTCCAAAGAAGTGAGAGTTACTTACTTGACTTACTTCTTACAGCCGTTTATGTAGTATGTGTTGCCAAACAATTGTGTGTGCTGTTAGAATGTTTTTCTTCTTTTAATTAGTTTTGTGAGACAGGATACTTCATGTTGTTCTATATATTTATGAATGAAGATTGTTTACCACTAAACTTTATATATTGAGTGGTACAGTTGAGTGAGTAATATTTCTTACAGTTTGTGTAGAGGCCCTGGGTTCAAGTGCTGGTTCAGAGGTTGCTTTCCTGGCAGGTTTCTTGTAGTTTACATCACCAACTCCACACACACACACACACACACATCTACAAGATTATCAAAGTGTAGGCCAAGCCACATGCTTTGTACAGATATCTTCATTACTCTGGACTTACATTGTTTCGAGGTGCGAGTCTCTGAGGCCCTGTTGAACCTTTTATGTCATGTTTGTGCTGCCTGCATATTTGGTCATCTTGACTAGCCTTAGGCATAGGGAAAGGAACATCCAGTATGTTGCAATTACAAGTGTGCATTTACCTTCAAAATGCAAACCAAACTGAAAATGTCATTGCTGTTCAGAGTGTGATTGACTCCCTCTGATCATTTTTGGCCTTTGTATCATTTTACAAAACATGACTGATGTGTACAGATAGGAAGAAGCTGTATTGACAACAACAATTTGTGCAAATAACCAGATGTTTTTAAACCACACTAATATATATGATTTAGAATGTTGTGAGCCAGAAGTAAATGGCCTGAAGAAGTAAGAAGAAGGTGTACATTACTTTAAAGTATGTACTAATAAAAAATGTGTTTCTTGTTAGTCTGTGTTGATTCTGCATCAATTCAAAGCTGAGCCCATTTATCATACTGCTCATTTACAGATTTCCTAAGTGTTGTGGTACTTTTATCAACACTGTTAGTAGCATGTGTGAATTTTGGTGCTTATTTGAGCATTAAACGTGTCATACTACTATTAAAATCAAAGCTATACAAAGTCATAACTCAGTTGTTGTATTTTTTTGTGAGGGCAGTGACTGTGTTCACACAATACAGTCTTTGAGACTGCAGGTTGTGTATGTCACATCATATTTGAACTCCTGATTACCAAGCAGCATTGTGCACCAACAGGACTCCTTCTTATAGCAGAATAATGGGTGAACATTTATTGCCATCAGTGGGAATGTAGTTTCTTTCAACATTGCTTCCACCCAGAATCTTGTGTTATGGGGTGAAACCGGTTGGGCTTATGCCAGTGGGTGTTCACATAAATAGGCCATTACTGTTGGGCTTATAATATTCGGTATGGCTGTGTAACAAGTATTTTATCCTGAAAATTACACACATGAAAATGGTTTGAATGTATTGCTTCAGCAGCCCAAGCAAATTATAGTGTGATGGAGCAAGATCAGGACAAGTGCCAGTTCCTACTAAACAGTTGAGTGCCTGATGAACACTAAAGAGTACAGGCTGGGAAACCTTACTTATTGAACATCCCATGCATTTCACTGAATTATGTTTCATAAAGTATGTGTTGTAATTTTTTTCAGGTCTATATTTTTACATAACTTTTATTATACTGATATATTCATGTCACCAGTTAGAGATTAATAATTAGAAGAAAATTGAACCCTTTTTTAGTATAATGTAGTTTTCTTGTTGTTCTGAAGTATACGTATTTATTTTGCAGGAAGAATGGGACCTTGTTTTCTCATACATTTTGTCCTACCCAAGCATGCTCCAGAGCTCAATAGAGAATGTGGAGCATGGAAAACTTGCACCTCACCTGGTGTGCAGTTTTATCATGGAAATGTGCAGTTGTTTCAGTGTGTATTACCGAAGAGTACGAATCCTCACAGTATGTATGTGCAATGACTTATTGCTTGATTGCCTTTTAATCCTCCAGTCCTCTAGGCACAGTATTTTGTTATCCCTAGTTCTGCCTTGAATTTTTAAATAACCTTCATTAACAATGTTCCTTAAACACAATTACTGTGTTTACACAAGTATACTATGAGAACTTTTTCCCTGCTCATTATGTAAAGATTTGGCAGGGTGGTCACCCTATAATTGTGCATGAAAGTAGAGATGTTCTGTGTGGGTATTTTCCTGAAAACTGAAAATTATGAAGGGGAAGGAGGGATCATCTCATGAGTCCTGATCAAAACGCATCCAGATTGAGTTCATTTCTCTCATACCTTATGTCGCATTGGGATGGATCTTTTTGGAGCATGTCTGGACATTTTCCTGGATGTCCTCAAGCAGCCAGATCTCAGCGCAGCTAACTAGTCTGATGCAGTTATTGCAAGTGCACAGTAATGTTTGTGTCATGTGTTGTATTCATGATGTCTGATAGTACTGTATGACATGTGTTTATCAGATTTTGCGCAAACTCAAGAAAGTGGAAGCTGAAACTTAAAACTGTCTTTCAGGAGGAGGCCTTAAGCCATAAGAAAGTTATTGATTGTTTCCACTGCTATAAAGATAGGTGCACATCCACAGAAAGTGACAGGCATTCTGAATATCCTTCATCAAGTGGAAATGATGAAGTGATACCAACTATGCATGATTTTGTGATAGCAGATCAAATAATAACCATCAGGGAAGTAGCTGAAGGACAGGAAATTTCTTTTGGCTCACGCTAAGGTATTTTAACTAAAGATGTGAGCAAGGAAGTACATCTCACAGCTTCTGACAGCAGAGCATAAGGAGGACTGCCTCTCTGTAGCCTCTGATTTGTTTTAATGTGCAAAAGTAAACAAAAACTTCTTTAAAAACATTGTAAATCTCTTCCCAAATTATGAACACATTGAAAGGTAAATGATTTAGAGATGTGGATATGATAAAACTTAACATGTCCCAGCAACTTTCAGCAGTCCTCAGAATGGAGTTGGAGAGTTGCTTCCAGCAGTGTAAGAGCCCCTGGAATAAGTGTACTCAAGCAGAATGAGCCTACTTCGAGGGGAATCGGGCTATCATCAAAGGAATATTTAGTATTGTTACTTTCAGAGCGTGAAATAACTGCAAATGACCTTAGCTAGATACAGATTGATACCAGGTTTTTGAGATTTCAGAGACATATATTGTTGACAAGATAATTATATATACAGGGTGAGTGGAAGTACTCAGAGAAAAGACTAACCCAGTGCCACTGTGTCCACCAAACATTCCTGGAATCAGATATGGGCCACTGGGATGAGTGGCAGCAAAATGTTGGGCGTGCATGTTAAGGCAAGAAAGGAGTAACAGAAAAGATCTGCCTCTTTCTTTTTATGTGAAACCTTGTGATTGGATCTAAAGATCACAGAAAGCTTCACATCTCAGTTAATTGAAGCACAGGCATGAGGGCTTGAAACTAATGTAAATAAATTCTCCAATGTAATCTTGGTTATAGGAGCACAGTCAGTCTGTTTGATCGATATTGCTATGATATGAAAGCCTGCACATTTACTGACAAGCCTAGAGAAGTTACCTCTTGTTGCACAGATAGAATCACAAACAAGAATATACATACAACACCAATAATTCTGTGATCATATTTGCAAAACCCCACAATTGAATTTTATGTATCGTGTGAAATGTAGAAACTTTATCTGCAAGACTGAAGAAGCTAGATGTCACATGGGATACATACATTTTGTGCATAGAAGCAAGCATTGGTGTGCATAGTATGCAAGTATTGCTTGTCATTCCATGACTATAGATAGATCATGGCAAGCGCTGCTGAAATTCCATACCGAAAGTTTACCATTTTCAGATATGAACATTAATGGGCCAACTGGCTAAAACTAGAATGATCTTGTGTTTCATTTTTCATCATATTTATTTTATTGTTTCATTTTCTGGTGTAATTTTGTGTCAAGGACTTGTAATGAAAGAGCCTACTGCAGTGTACATTGAAATAAAAAGAGGGGTAATGTAAGCATGCTGTTTTTGTGTCCTAGGAGTCCAGAAGCCACTTGTTGCCTGTGATGTTTGCACGCCTGTATCTCTTGAAAGGCATTCAGCAAGTGTTGCATAATGCCTTAAATTTGCTGGGTATAAAGCCTGTTATGCATATGTGACAACTTGGAGGAAGCCCACCAACTTCAAGGAGCAGAAACTGTGAGAAATTAATAGTAACACTTCCTTGTGATTGTTGTACTTAAAATAAAATGTCATGATATCCTGATCTGTATTCAGTAGTTCCTGGTTTCAAATTTCAGCATGGAGACCAGCTAATCTGGCAGTTGAGATGGCCACCATCTCTTTATGTTATTATGCAATTTGCAACACAAGACTCACCCAACATAAACAAGGAATATGTTGATGCACTGATTGGAGAAATCTCACACATAGTGTCAGGTGATAACCAAAAATTAGATGAGTAAAAAATTTCTAATGCTTTGAATCAAATGAACGGTAATCAAATACTAACAATTCTCTGTCAAAATACACTTAATGCAAGCACAAGGATGACAGTGCCCCAGTGGATAGTGCAATGCAGGGAATATAGGAATAGTCCAAACTCTCTGTAAACACAAAATAAAATACTTGCATGGTGTCGCTGGGAACACAGCCAAGGAAATTAAGATGTACAGATAAAACTCAAACATGCACAGCACCAGTTAAACAGATCACACAAGCGAAACCATAATTTAGTATCCCCAGTCTGAGACATTAATTTGGAAATGAATTGGTAAGTCGAGGCTGCACACACAATGAAAGAATAGATTGGAGTGGGGGAAAGTAAGGAAACAGCTCTGTAGTCAAAGTGGTGGCTGTCGACAGGGCACAGCTTTTCATGGTTTTTTTCATTGCCAGGTGGGAAAAGTGTCTGAAATTACAGGTCATGTCTTTTGCAGTCATTATAGTCCAATCATCCTTTCATTGACCACTCTGTAATCTTAGCAACTGAAAGGCTTATTGAATCACCAAAGAATAAACCAATAGAATGCAGGCTTATTTTTTATTCATGGAACCTTTGTCACCAGCCATAAACCCAGGTGACTCTTTAATGGGGATATTCCTCAGTGATATACTGTTGATAGTTTGAAACAGGCAATACAGCACAAGGTAGTTTGTCTCCACACAGAGTCCACAAGCTGTGCTACAGAATTTCTTTGTTGAAGTTTGACACTTCATCTCACAGCTAAGAGGACACTTTGAACATTTTGCACATTGAGTACTTTTTTTTAAATTTGTGGTTCAATGATATGGTGGTATGAATAAATAAGTTACCATGCACATTATACAGAACCATACAAAAATTGCCATTGTCGCAGATGCCAACTTTCTGATGGTATCCTTACATTGAAATAGTGGTGGGGCTTGCATGTTCAAAGGGTCCTGAGAGCTATGCCGGTGGTAGCAAAGCTGCTGGTAGAGCCTCCCGTGCAAGACAGGGAGGAGTTTAATAAAAGCAGCATTGAATGACTCAATTTACCATGTTAAGAGACGACTAATGATGACAGCTGGTTTTAAGGTAGGAAGTGGTTTGAAACGAGGAGATGGATTAGCACCTAACATTTTTGATATAGCAATGGAATATGTATCAAGAGAGCTGTCAGTAGAAGTCGTATTCACAATATTTTAGAAATCATTGCAGATATGCAGATGACAAATGTTATGGGATAAATGAAAGGAACTGTTACTAAAGTATACAAAGAGCTGAAAGAGAGAGCTAACAAAGTAGGACTCAGCATGAGAATCAAAAAAACAAAAGCAATGGTTCAAAATAGGAGAACAAAAAGAATGAGCAAAATATTGACAACTAAAGACAATAACATTGAAGTAATTACAAGCATTAAATAAGTGGGGACTGTCATCAATAGTACTAGTGATGAAACAGAAGAAATCAAAGCTAAAATCCTAGCTGCTAATAAAGCCTATTCCTCTGTGCAAATTGTATTTAGATTTAAACAACTCCACCAAAATAATAGGATATGATTGCATAGAACGTTAATTAAGCCAGTGCTGTGTTATGGAAGTGTAACCTGGATACTAACACAAATGACAGAAGAAATGCTATTTAGATGTGAAATGAAAGTACTGGGTAGAATTTATGGCCAAGTAAAAGATAAAGGACTCTGGCGTCCTAGATGGAATATTGGAATTTATGATTTTTATAATATATATGATATATAATATTGTGGAGAATATTAAAATTAGGAGACTAGGATGGGTGGGTCATATTATATGAATGGAAGATGAAAGGATCCTAAGAAAGGTTTTTAATGGAAAATTTCGTATTACAACACCACTGCAAAAACCAAGAACAAATTGGGAGGGTGTCATCTGGAGGGATATATCACAGGTCCTATGAATATGAGGAGTGAGAGATGAGCAGAAGACGGAGAAGAATGGAGGCATCTTCTGAGGGAGGCGGCCCAGAAGGGTCTATAGCACCGTAGATGGATAGATAAACAGATACCAAGTTATTTTGGTACTGTTGTATTCATTACAAATGATAATGGCAAGTTGTCAGAACGGTTAAGGCAGCATACAGTTACTGAAGTTCTAATTTTGTTGAATTCACAGAAGGCATTGTAACCCTGTAATGTGCTAGAAAACTGTGATGAAGACTTCATGAAAACATTTGTGTTTCTGATTTTTTTCAGAGTCCTAAACAAAGACTTTCCCATATTTAGGGGGCTGGTTGCACCACAAAATATTGTAAAGTCATAGGGCTTCTATTTTTCTCTTAAATATGCATGGGAACAACTGTGTGTAGACTTAGTGGCACTATAGGGAACATAAAGCCTCAGATACCTTGTGGCAAATTTTGTATGTACAGGCAGTCATTTTTTGTTACCCCAAATAACATTATTTCAATTTAACATTGATTAGTGACTACTTTGGCGACAAAAACGTTTGATTAACGTTCCCAAGCATGTGTGAGTATAATTTTATGGCAGCTGGTGGGATCTGGGACGGATGTACTAGCACCCTTGTTGTTGTTTTGCTCTGTGTTGTGTCACATTAAAAAATGATTTTCAGGAACATACCTCTGTGTTAAGTGAAGCCTACTGTATTACTAGGAATGGCAAGACCAAACACAGTGGGTCGAACACAGGTTGTGGTTTTGAATTCCAGTTGGGCATTTTGGGTGAATATTTATCTGTGCTGTTCTGTCCTGTGTAAAATTCTCTCATTGGGCTGATTACATATTCTAGAGGTTATGTGCTGTGCCATAAGATTGTGTTTACAGGACTAAGTTCAAACGAGAAGAGTTTAGTAGGTTTAATTCATTACAGAGGAGAGAATAATCGGTTTCTGTAGGAATATTTTTTAAAACTTGCATATGGCCACTGTATGTTTATAAATACAGCAAAATACAGTGCAAAACTAATAAACCAACAATTGTAACAACTGGATCTGCTCACCACTATGTCACTTATACAGTACAGAAACAATTAAAGGCTAAAAACAAAGAATTGAAAATAGTGGAAAATATATCTTTTATTTTTTAGGCCTTTCTAATGTTAAGTTTTATTTAGTACCTTTTATCGCTGTACCTCTAACATATTATATAAGAGAAAACTGTGCACTTTTCATGGATGAGTGTGACATCTGAGGGATGATTAAAAGGAAGTTTAGTTGAAAGAATTACGTATGTTTTGCATTTTATTTTGTGTTATAGGCCTAAGATTTATATGTGGGCAGGTTATGGGGATTGATACATACTTGTATTGCAATGCATCATAATCTGTTGAGTTTGTAATGTCTTTGTGAGGACAAGTTCCAGAAATGTGCATGCTGACCAAATGAATATGAAATTCTAAATTGGGAGTTCCACAAAACAAAGTCGACAGCAGTCATTTAAAATTATGCACCATCTTGAGCATAACTCTCAAAAGTGTTGATAGCAAGTTTGATAGAAAAACAAAAAACAATGTATTCCCCATAAAATTCTCCTTAAGGCGAATGCTTTTCGAGATGATTAACCAGACCTAAACGAACGTGCCATATAGTTACGCCATGGTTGCATATCCAAATTTGTTTATAACAAGTATATCACCACATGCATAAGTGCCAAAGCGTTGACTATGAAACCACTGGATTGGCATGAATGACCACCTGATATATTTTAGGGTCCAATATTTCAGTAATGAAACACCTACTGGTGAATATAGATGCTAAAATCGTAGTACTACATAATTATTTTTCGAATTTTTTATTTCATTTTGGACGCTTGCCCCATTCCTTTCCGGATCCCTGCTCGTTTGGTTGCTACACAGCTGTTTGTTTTGTTTGGAGGCATGAGATTCACGTGACTTCTCAGGTAATTCCAGTTGATAAAACCGAATACACTATTGGTTGGTTCTATGACGTTTAGTCCGTAGCAGCCAATCGTAGCGCTGTTTTCATATGCGCGCACAGGAAAGCTCTGTTCGCGTTTGACATCAATAAATGCAGTAGTGAAGTGTAAGGGCGCGGACCTGTGGTGTTGATTAGTCCGTAACATTTGTATTATATTTCTCTTCTTTTAGTATTTTACTTTTAAAATAACAATTATGAGCATTGCTGCACTTTTGCAAGCTGCAGAATATTTAGAAAGGCGAGAACGAGGTGAGTTTGGGCGTGTTGTAGTTGTGATTCTGGAGTCTCAATCCACGTCAACATGGCTCCCTTGTCAGTTGTTGGCCTGGAAATCAGCTGATTTTGACGCTCTTTTAATCTTTTTATTACAGAGGCCGAACATGGATACGCATCAACACTGCCTATGCCAGATGATCTCAGAAGTCTGAAAAGACCAAAGACAAAAAAATCTCAGGGAAGCAGGTTGGTATCTTTACTTTGTGTTCCTGTGCAGTCTATTGTTTTGTGCTGCACTTCATAATGCAAGTAGAAGACCAGTGTGTTTTGTTCACGGTTTTTTTTTTATTTTCAGGACGACGCATAACGAACTGGAGAAAAATAGGTGAGTAGAAATGAATAATCCAAACACCCAGTGTTCGTTAGTCGATTTTTGTGACTGGGGTCCTGCTAGGGAGGTGTGGTTTCATCATGCAATACCTGTACAGTAGAGGTATTAGGACTCCTCCAGTGCTCATATATAGGGAAGAACAATGTCTCGGATTTAAAAGTACATTGGTTTGATATTGAGTTGTTAGATTTGCTGTCTTTGTTTGTAGACAGTGGATTTGCATTGATGGTCATTGTAGTGGCGTGTGCAATACCTGTGTGATAGGTTAGTGTGTGAACGCATAGTATTTCTTTTCGTATGGAAACCCCAGTGAATAAAATTGTTAATATATATGAGCTGTGCGTTATCGCAAATTATTCGGTGCAAAACGAAGGATAATAGCTGGCGCTGATGGTGATAATTAAAGTGACGTGCCATATCCTTTCCTGTTTGGGATGAACGACCATTTTACTTCGAGGTGACACTGAACAGTGAAGTGAAGTAACGTATCACCAACAAAGCCGTGAAATAACTTACCATGTTAGTCCTTTTACTGCCTGATTGTTAGGACAAAGGATGTGCCGTTTTTATGAATTTTAACACATTTGGATTTGTTTCCTAAATAATGTAGTTTTTGATAAAGAACATCTAGTGAAGTTTCCACGAATTGTTAATGTAAAGAGAATGTTAGTGAACGTCTCTGTGCTTGTTTGTCCCGGGTCGACTTTTTTTTTTTTTTTTTTTGTTTTTTTTTTTTTTTTTTTTTTTTTGAGTGCTTGGACACGTGATCAGCATGCATGTCGGTAGTACTCGAGTTGGAAGCAGTCGTAGTATGCGAGTGTTTTGTAGTGATTGGCGTTTGGTGTGAGGACGGTTTCGGCCGACATTAGTAATTTCTAGCCCGAGTTTTATAACTCCGAGAACATTTGAAATGGCGTGGATGTGGGTGTTTAAATACTGATTTCCAACCGGAGTAGATTTGACAACATACCGTGTCACATGATCGTATGATACCATGTCAGGGCAAGCTGCGTTTGTGATTCAAGGGCAAGGTTGTTTCTTCGCTCTTCGTCGTAACGACTGCGTAGGACGCCATTTGTTTTTACACGTGCTTGGGAACAGAGTTTTTCTGCCGGGAATGACGTTCGTATGAATAGCTTGTAACGAAAGATAAGTTCTCCTAGATTCGCTAGAGAATGGTGGTGGTGGGCAAGCACAGGTACCGTATCATGGCGTTGGAAGCGACCGATAGAGCTAGGTCGGTGGAGGGGATTGGTATTAATATTTTTCTAATTCTTAACGGCGCCATAAGTTTTCCTTTAGAGAGAAACCGTGACAGTTTTTACATTGTAGTTGAATGATATGACAGTCTACTGTAGGACATGTGTTCTGTGCGTTATCAAATATATACATATATAATTTTAAAAAAAGGCCAACAAATGTACGTGGGTGTATGAGTAAGTTTATTATTTAGTAACCACGAACATGTTTCCGGGTGGACTGTGCTGCTTATATCATCGCTCACGAGCCCCGACAATAATTCACTACGTGTATGATCTCTTTTCACCATCCACAGCACCATAATATGTGTACAACAACTTTTTATCTTATTGTATTTTATACTTGTATGTAAGATACTCTTTTAACTGTGAATTTAACAATATATATATATATATATATATATGTGTGTGTGTGTGTGTGTGTGTGTATGTACAATTTTGGTAGAGGACATCCTGTTGTGTTTGAAGTACAGCAATAAAATGAAATTATATATGTACTTACTTTAACACTAAATATGTTTATTATATTAATGGCTCTTAGTTCCGGTCATAATAGCCATCATCAGGCCATTTCACAAAAACTTAAAAAAGCTGGTACATATAGTGCAAATTATATTGATATAAATGTAAATGGGATCCCATATGTATTGACGATTTTGCATCATATGTATTGGTTTTTTTAAGTTTCTATGAAATGGCCTGATGATGTACGTTACGGCTGAAGCTAGTAGCTGTTAATATAATAAATATGTTGTTGTGTTAGACTGAGTACTTAATAATTTTATTTTATCAAAATTGTGTGATATTTTTAGACTATGGGTTGGGTTCTGATAGATTATAGTTATGGTTGTATTCTTGTTCTTGCCATCTTGAAGATGGCCACAGGAGTGGCCGAAACCTGTTGGTGATTACTACACATTAAACTTACATTCATACACTCAAGCGCATTTGTTGGTCCTTTTAACAGTTTTACATGCTAAAGCGTACTAAAGAATATTGAAAAATAAGTTTCATTACGTTCCACAAGTTGAGAGGATTGATTCATCTTGTGTGTATTGTCTTACTGGTGTTGATGGAATATGTTTACTGTTGAGAACAAGGTGAATTGGAATTTCAGCGCCACGGTTTTTCTTTTATAATTTTTTACCCTCGGTGGATATAAAACGTGTAAAGAGCAAAGTATCCATGTCTGCATGAATCATTCATTCGAAAGTCAGAAGTTTATTATAATGTTAAATCTTGGAACTCCCGTAAGTGATTTTCTTCCAGTATTTATGCCAGCAAAGGTTCTTGCTCTTTTGGGTTTGTAGGCAATATCTTCATGGAGATGGACTGTTAGGTCTCATTCTTTGTGATTGTTAATGTCAAATGTGTGAAGTCCTCTTTGTTTGGAGAATGACTTTTCACTTGTTGTCCTTGAAGCAGGGATTGTGAATGCAAAATGTCGTAGCAATTTGCTTTAATTTTGCACCTAAATATACATGTGCGGTTGAGTATTTGTATTTTCTGCTAAATATTTCCTACAGGTTTTGGTGCTCACTGCACCATCCTTGGGAAGATCTCTTATCACTTCTCAAAACCATCTGCTTGTCCTAAGATTGTTCATAATTATTAAAACATTATTGTCTTATAGATAATGGCTCTGCTCTGTAACTCAAACATTGTAACAACCATATAATAAGCAGATGGTTTTGAGAAGTGATAAGAGATATATGTGAGGATGGCACAGTGAGCGCCATAACATGCAGAAGGCATTTATTAAACAATACAAATATTCAATTGTCAATGTGCATTTATTTGGAAAATTAAAGATACGATTGCTATATGAAAATGCATGGAATAGAAACCTTCATGCAAAATGTTATAGTTAAACACCAAACAGGAAAGTACTTGTTGTGGGGTCAGAATGTTGATATCACAAAGTTCTTTATTTGTCGAACTAATGGACACAATTTTTATAAAATTGTTAAACTGTTAAAAATCATTTTAAATTATAATAGTTGCTCGAGCATGTTTCAGTTTACATAAACCATCATGTTGGAGCAACTATTATAATTTTAAATGATTTTAACAGTTCTAAAAGTATTGTATGCATTAGCTGGACAAATAAAGAACTTAATATTATCAACATGCATGGTGCAACTACAAAGAAGTTGATATCACTGTTGAATTGTGAGGTGCCTGCAGGCCTAACACGCACTTCTACACTGTGCACTTTTCTCAATTTTTATGTATATTTGTTAAATGACATGGCTCTGTAAGAGAATTTCGGTACTACAACTTAAAAGTTCCTGTTCACCTCCCTGCCCTGTTATGGCCCACCCTCAACCTGTGTTCGGTATGGTTACAGAAATGAACAGCTTTCGTAGTGGTTTCACATTTAAGAGACATACTCTTTTTCAGGGTAACTTTTGATGTTCATGCTCTATTGCTAATTTTATGAAATTCCCTCATTGCGTTTCATTCTTACAAACGTAAGGCCTCCAATAACCAAATCACAGGCTGCAAGACAATTTTATGTACGTGAGCACATGCTCTTGTGGAGTACCGGTGTGGCGCCACAGTCCAGTGCAGATGTTAACACGTACAGTTGCTGTAGTATTGGTTTACGTGTCCTGGACGTAACTTTATGTTGTGACACCCGAAAGTCATTGTGTTGCTAGGACCACATTAAAACGTCTGCGATTTGTCTTTGTAGTGAGGGCCGGATTTAAGCGTGTTGGTGCCCTTAAGCTGTAACATTTCAGAGGGCCCTCCGCCTCTAACAGATTTGAGGTTTAATTGGTTTTCATGCTTGTGGAAGGACATGTATAAAATACTATATTACGTAAATTTTTTATTAATGTTAAAATAATAATAAGTGACAATAATAACTAATAATAACACGAAGTAACAACCGGCGATAGGTATTTATACCAATAATTATCATTACTTTGTATTGTGATTTTCATTATTTACAAGCGCATTTTGTGAGGCGGCCCCACTGAGGCCGTAAGTGGACTAATGTAGCTTGCACGTAAATCCGGCCCCTTTTGTAGTCCTGATCGTCGCGAGATGTGCTGTTGAAATAGTCACGTGGCGACACGTGTACACCAGTAGCAGTGTTAAGACTGCGAATGAGTACACTACTGTTTCACATAGGATACATTTTTGTAACCCACGAAATCTGTAACCCAAATTTTAACGTACCGAGATGCCAGCTCCATAGAACGAGGTAGATATTGAGCTAGTGCCTGGTTAGGCAGTTAACTAATTTCCTTCTCCTTATGTAAATCAAATATATATTATTACCACACTAACATGGGGCTGCCACTCGTTGTGTCATAAGCCGAATGGATCCATCGTGTAAGAGTATGCGGTAACATTCCCGCACGTTTATCTGTATGGATTTGGTGCGGATTTAAATCATGAACGTGATGTTTTGTGTACTTTCTGTGGTTTCGTGTACATAGGTGAAAGTTGTGCCTGTGCATGCGTTTAAGCCCCATGCCACGAAGGAGCATAGTGGAGTTGTGGTCTGTTGCATTCATAGCGTCGGCACTGCAACTGGGGGTGCGAGTTGTCGGCTTCCCGCAGCGGCAGTTTCTTTACCCCTGGAGAAAGACCCCGGTGTGCGTTGGGTTGGAGGTTGTGTGAACCCCAGAGCCGGTCTGGTTGCTTTGTGGTATGGCGAAATCTCTTGTCCCAGCCGGTAATGGCACCCGATTCGTCAGTCGTTCAGCCCGTAGCCTTGTCACTGTACTGACTAACCGGAAGCCAGAATTCTGTCTTTGAGTTGTATAAGGTAAAGAAGATACGCGGAGAATGTTATGTCACTTGTTACAATCCTCGGGTCTAGGCGAAGAGAATTTGCTTGTTCAGAAACACGCACCAAAGAAAATAATGACACGGAGGTTGGCAGTGTGCAAGGATTTTCAGCGTATTACAAAGGACACCATTTTGTTGTATTTTTTTATTACTTTGCTAAGTTATGAATACTGATGTTGAGCATTGTCACTACGTGATGTGAAATGACAGGATGGTAAAGTTTCGTTGGTAGCATGTCTGTTGCCCGACACGGCAACCGGATGTCGGTAAGGTTTCGTTGAAATGTTGGAGGCAGAAGCTGATATGTAACGGCGTAGATGTAATAAACGCCTGGTGATGTTCGCTTCCACGGCTCTCCTTTCGTTTAATGTAAAATGTGAACACTGAATTACTTGCGTTATACGTAATTTTTAAATGTCCGCAATTAAAGATATGCAGTTATGAAGAATGGATAACAGTTATCCATCAAGATTTCACCATTGCGATGCTATTTGTTGCGAGAGACTTCAGGAAGAAATATAGCGAGTTATAAATTGGTGTTGGTGCTGTATGTTGGCTGTTCCCGCAATGAATGCCCTGTATTGGCAGTACTGTGTTGGCCACCTTGCTTGCACGGAATGGACCAACAGAGGTTGTGATGCTGTGCGTGGAAGGGAGAGAGTGAGGTAAACGCGGGAGGAGGTAACGTGAGTAGAAGAGAGGGGGACGTACCTCGTTGCCAGACGTCGTCTTTCATGTGGGACTGGACTGGACTTCAAAATTGTCAGGCGATGTTATACTGTTTGAAGTCTGTGTAATTTGGGCGGGAAGTACATGTATTCTGTGATAAAAGACTTCGTGAACGTAGTGCTGATTTGTAGAGCAAATGGACGAAGACTGCTTGGAAAACCAAGAAGAGACTGTTAGGCGAGCCCGAAACAGTCTGTCAAGGCCTAACTTTGTGACCGATGATGATATGAACGTAGTTGTTAGCGCGTGGAGGCAAATTAGGAATGGAACTGTTGTGAATTCTGGGATAACTTTGCCACGAAGAACGAAGTATTTCCCGCAATCAGATATATGGTGGCTATTTTTTTAAATTGGGATTAGTAAGTGGGAGCTTACGGTTTTGTACACATGCAGTTCGTTCACTCATCTTCTTAGTATGCGTATGGCTTAACTTCGGGCTGGGAGAATTTCTAATTTGATAGTAATTGGAAGTAGTGTTGAGTAACATTGTGTAAGTAAATTGATCAAAAGCAAGAAGCGCGACGTTGGCCAGAACGCCATTATCCGGGTGGTTTGAGCACTGTCTTACCGAACCAGCGAAGTTGTGTTCAGTGGGTTTTGTTCTGAGGTTACTAGATGCGGTGTCCACAAAAATTCTTGTCCCTGACGAGAAATAAACATTCCTCGGACATCAGCCCGTGACGTAGTTGCTATATCGACTGAACTACCCCTTGTCTGTAGTTAATTTTATGCAGTTACATGGCGAACGAACTGGAGCGACCTGAAAAGTTTGAAGGGTGTTACGTCGTATGCTTTTGAAATATATGCAACCTGTATTAAGGTTGTGTGATTGTAGAATGTGTAACGTGGCGGTCATGGTCTGTGCCTTTGTATCTGTTGAGGATAAGGAACGCACCATTGAAGCTAGGCATGTGGCGTTTACTGCGAACGCACCCGCACACGCTGTATGAAATGTTTATTACTTGCCAAAAGTAATAATCATGGTGACGCTCCCAACATTTGAAGCTGTATGTCAGATTCAATGTACTCTGCTCTTGTTAGTGTCGCCGTGTATATTGAGACATTGTAAAAAAACGCACGGCTTTTTGTTTTAGATGTCAGTAGATACAGTTGTTTTTTTAACATACATTGTAGTGTGACTGTTTTTACGACGTTGGACTGAAAGTGTGTCTTCAAAGTAATACACGTTATAATTGAAAATGAATTAGTAATAGCAGCTTGAAATATAATTTCCAAGCTCAAAGCAGGTACCGGGATCATCGTGCATCATCATATGCACTGCGGTATAGAGACATTTTGATCTCCACAGTTTTTATCTGCCATGGTGGGCCGAGGTAGCGTAGTCAGTATAGCGACTTGCTACTGGCTGGATGGCCCGGGGACCACCCAGCCCATTTAGCGCCGAGGTTCAAGAAAAATTAGAGCTGTACCTCTTCTACCCCTCTGGACCTTTGTGGCCTGCTCCAGGGTGACCTTTATCTGCCATGGTAATTAGGCCCCTGTCACCACGATATGGCGCATCCTGAGGTTTCAGATGTAGGGGAAGAAGGCCTCCGGATATGGAGGGTGGCTGCTAATATTTTAAATGAGTTGCGGATAGTTGAAAAGGAGTGGCCCTCCATCTTGAGCATTGGGCGAGAGGCTGACAAATCCTTTCCATAAAAATTTACCATGTTACGAAATGTTACACAGGGCCTTGGACTTGGAGAGATGCTTGGGAATGACCCAAGCATTTGAAAGCGGACACATGCTATTTGGAACGTGGAATGTGAGGAGATCCTGTAGGTCTGCCTCACTGAAGTCATTTGCAAGAAAATTAGCAAAGTATAATTTAGATTTAGTGGAAATACAGGAGGTTGAATGGGACAGTGGTGGCACCGTGGTAAATGAATTAAAATCGTTCGGGTGCACGTTAATAGAGCCATATCATTAGTTGACTGAATGGAGTTTGTTTGTTATGGGATATACAAAGTGCTAAGAAGTTGTTCGTGTTATTGCACTCGGCGCGCTTGCCCCAACCGAGGATCGCAGTGATGGACATAAGGACAGTTTTGTTGAGTAATTGGGGCAGATATTCGATTACTTATTGAAGTGCCACATTAATCTTACGGTAGGAGATTGTTTCTTTCTTATCCTGGCCTCTTTCGACCTACTCATTGTAGGTGTAGAGGGTTATTTCCACCTAATCTCATTCAGTGACACGCACACACACACACGCAGGACTCCTCTGGACGAGGGATCGGCATGTCGCAAAGACGTCTGCCTGACAACGCATGCCTCTAGAAAGAGACAGACATCCATGCCCCTGCTGGATTCGAATCCATAATGCCAGCAAGCGAGAGACAGCAGATCAACGCCTTAGACCGCGCCGCCACCAGAATCGGCTGGTAGGGGATTTCAGTGGAAAATTACGGAGAGAGGTGTTTGTAATAGAGTGTTAAATCGTGCCACATCCAGATTTCTGATTGTAAATGGCTCAGTGTTTGTACATCGAGTGTGGGACTGTACGGTTAAGCGTATTGGGGGGTGGGGGCAGGGAGTAATAGGAAGGTAGAAAGAAATGTAACCAGTAATTGTTCGATTAGCTAAGCATTTATTTATGTATACATGCACAGTTTGTACATGAATTTTAACGCGGTGCCATGAAATTGAACAGACCCATTGTACGCTGATGGGGTGTAAACATTGACTAACGTACGTGCCTTGAGAAACACGCGTACTCTTTCCACTCTTGTTTATTTTTGCTGTAAAGGGTTGCGTGCTACTTGACTGTCATACCATGTAATTTCATTACGGGAACGGTTCTCTGTTTTTGAGACTGATCGAACATTTACATGTGGCAGGTGTTGGTTTGGGTATATTGAATCCTGGTGGATGCCATTTTGACACTGCGGTAGAAGGGTGGCTGCAGGGCGTTTATTGGTTTTAACTGTTCACTTAACATTGTTTTTAGGCGAGTCTGGAAAGCAGCTAACGAAACGTGACTATTGACTTCGTCATGTCCGCCCGCATGGAACAACTCGACTCTCACTGGACGGATTTGCGCGAAAATTGGTATTGGGAATGTTTAATGAAATTTATTGACACATTCCAGTCCCGGTCACGGTTGGGCAGAAACAATGGGCACTTTACATGAAGACCTACATACATTACGTTATGACTGGTTTGGTTATTAACATGTATTATTTATTCGAATGGGGGTTATGTTGACAGCGAGTCACACTTTCGACCTGTTGCCTGCCAGTACCTTTGGCTTTCAGGTGTAGAAGGTAAAGCACTGTACTGCGGTGCATTTCAACTAGTGCTGGTCCATCTCGTCTTGTTGATTACAGTGTGTGTGCGATAGGGATGGGAAAATAACTCTTTGCGATATATATGTTTCGCAGGGCAGTCATGTCCGGCAAGTAGAGGAACCGAACGTTTGCAGCGGCCTGGCTCCTTGGCCATTCAGGTGTGTTGCAGTTGAGCCTTTCTGAGGTTTTTGCGTGCTTATTGCCAGTCTCCGAACGCTCATCATCTTGAAAATCCTTCGGGTTGTGGTTTTGACAGAATGGTATGGTATCTCCGTGTCTGTGGTTTGTGTGTTCAAAGTGGCCTTCTTTGCCGAGGGCATCAGCTTCTTCGTTTCGTGTAATATCTCAGTGGCTTTGGGATCCGGTGTAATGCTTCTGTCGTATTCTTGCCCCCTAAGAGCTTTTCGACACTTCGGAACTTAAAATAGGTTATTAATGTTCCCATGCTTGCTGTGTCATTCAAGATGACCACTGCTGCTGTTCCATGTTTTCTGATGTTACCATTCATTGTAAAGTTACCGATGCTGCATGGATGCTGTCCTTCGTTACCAGAGTTGTCTTTGCTTCTCTTTGTTCCCTTTTTACGGAGATTACTTTTGTGGTACTCTTTTTGCGTAGGTTACATATGCTGCAGAGGTTACCTGTGCTTCGATAGGTACCCATGTTACCAAGGATACCATTGCTTGTATAAGTGCCTTGGTTACCAGTTTACCAGTGCCATTGGGTGTATGAAAACACGGCAAAAGTGTTGCGCTGTGCGAAAATTTCCTGTCTTGTTCATTGTCATTTTGTGGCATTCGTTTTGCATCTCAGATTGCTGCTTGGCTAACCAGCATTATGGTTCCATGGTTGTCTTGATTTTGACAGGATCACAGCTTAAATTTCAGCCGACCTGGTTAGGGTTTATGTTGTAAAATTCTAGCGCAGTTCCCCGTTTAAGCCTTTGACAAATTCGCGTAGCAGAATGTTCGGGTGGGAATAGACTGCTTTCAGAATTCCGGGATGTTTGCGAGTACAAGGCATAACTGTGGGGATTGCCGTTGGGTTAGGTTTTATCTCTCATCATAATCCAGCGTTGGGTAACCGTCTGTTTACACGGAAAATAATTGTGTTTTCTTGGCTGGAAGTATGTGTTGTTAACTAGCACTATACGGAACAGTCTGATATTGAAATGACAAAGGGAAAGCTTTTCTGCACCTTCCCCAAATCGTAAGGTGACTGGGCTAGGGGCCTACGGCTGAGTAATTTTGGTTCGACCCGCAGCTGGGACAAGGTTTTATTGTTTACTGAAGTGTGTAAGCACCGGATATGGGACCAACATAACTGCATGTTCAGTGGGCACAGGGTCAGAGCGGCCGGGGCATGACTCTGACCATTCATCTTCTATGGTGTCGAGGTTAATGCATAGAGCTATACCACCAGTCTCCCATATTCCGTCATGGCTTGGAGCTGAATGAAGCACAGAGAAAACTTTACCTTTGATCCTTTGTCATATCCCGGCCAACTGTGGGGCCCACCAGTCTGCTGGCTGATTGGTATTAAATCTGTCTGTCGGGTTATTTTATCATCCATCAAGCAGCTGGAACTTGAGGCTGAACGCTCAGGTTGTTCGTATTGTACCGAGGTTAAAAATTCCGGGAGCTGTGCCTCCATCAGCATAGTCTCTCTCATGCGATGTGTACACATAAAGTTTACATTTTAACAACCCCCCCCAATACGGTTGACTCCGTGGTTAGTATGTAAGGTTAGGCTGTTTGGTATCTGTGAAGACTGTGGGAACCCCGTCTGTGAGATGGCATTGTGAGTTTGACCAGAGAACTTCCACGGTACAAGAGACTCATGCCTTTTGAAATGTAACCGTCGTATTGTCAGCTAGAGATATTCCTGTGTTATAGGTTCATCGGAATACCTACAGTTCGGATTTCTTCGGTCGTGGGTTCTTTCACTGCCTTCTAGAGGCTAAGGGTATTTGTAGTTCTGTCACTGTGTTGGTAAGGAGCTTGACAAAGTCTGATTGAGGCCAGTTGTGCGTGTACTACTAGGATTGAGAAAATTTCTTGATTTTTAATCAGTTACGAAAGTTGTTTAAAGTTCCATCTGTCCACAGCTGTTACAGGTGACGGAACTTCCGTTCTGCACGGATTTCTGGTCAATTCCTGTTTGACAACATGACGTTTTGTGTGAAGTTTGGATTGCTGCATGCGTTAGTAAACGCTAAAATATATGACGCACTGATTCATGTGCCCTTCTGTGTGATGTAAATGTGTAGGCACGTGCCGCAATTTAAAATTCGCACGTCCACCGCATCTTGAAACTGCGTGTGACGTAACACAACGCTTCCGGGTGTCTCAGTAGAGCTATATAATACAGGAAGGAGGTGCTTATTTATTCCTGTGGTGTCGAGTTCATCTGATACTGCGTAATAACCAGGTGACAGCCGTGTCTGCATAATGTCAGCCGCTTACCTGAACATGCGAATACTGCCAGCTACCAAGACGTGTATGTTAGGTACATGTCTGACAATGACAGCGGTTAGCATGGCACTGGTACAGTGACATCACACTGTTACAAACCGCACGAGAATCGTTCGATCTTTTATGTCGATCGCAGTGGCTGCGTAGGTTCCAGATCGCGGGTTCTTGTTCCTTGGCATGTGAATATATTGAATACGCACAGGATGACAGCGAATGAGGGGTGGTTCGGCGGCACTTTGGTTTGCTGTGAAGGCACTAGGCCTGCTAGCTAAAAAAAAAAAAAAAGCCGGCCGAAGACAGGGGCTATAAAAAAAAAAAAAAAAAATATTTTGGAGTGGTGTTTTGAAGTTTTTTGTGGGGT
>Ga0123353_10002898_pt1 | contig 21479 bp, 14 predicted proteins | sample TergutLab28metaG_3_FD_92763 | JGI IMG/M metagenome (GOLD analysis project Ga0123353, IMG submission 92763) | Labiotermes labralis P3 segment gut microbial communities from Petit-Saut dam, French Guiana - Lab288 P3 | ecosystem: Host-associated > Arthropoda: Insects > Digestive system > Gut ... | reverse complement strand
TTTATCGTGATTGCCTGGAACAAAAACGACCTCTTCCAGTCTTTTACCAAGTTTATTTTTAATGTCAGAAAAAAAATTCACTACACGATGTAAATTAGTTGGTATAAAATTCCCTTGATTCACAATATCGCCTGTTACAACTAGCAGAATTCCTTTCGTGCCCTTTGTTTGCTCGAAAATATCGTTTATAAGAGCACTATAAAAATTCATGTTTATGCCATAGTGCAAGTCGGCTAGATGAACTAATGTAAATTCTCTTACATCCATATTGAATGATGATAGCATGGTGGTCAAGTAAATGCAATACTCTCAGTAAAGTGGCGCGCTCGGAGGGAATCGAACCCCCAATCTGCGGCTTCGAAGGCCGACGCCATATCCGTTAGGCCACGAGCGCGTAAGCACCAGTATACCTTAATTTATGCAAAGATTCAAGTAATTTTTGTAGGGGCAGACCCTTTCAGACCGTCATTGCGAGGAGTGGAGCGGAAGTCGGCCATTAAGCCGACTGTAGCGCAATGACGAAGCAATCCCACTGATAGAACGAGAATGCAAGTCGAAGCACTTAGCAACCCGCACCACAATTTGGGATTGCCGCGCTTCGCTCGCAATGACGGTATAAAACCAGGGTCCGCCCCTACGTTAAATTTCATCCGGCGAACCTATCTGGTACCCCTTTTCGATAATTTGCGGAATTAACATCTCAAGCATCTTTGGCGTGCCAGCGTTAGTTATATGGAAGAGGATTATTGCACCGGGGTGAACGCGGCTTGCGATTTTGTCTGCGTTCTTTTTTGCATCTATCGGCGACTTGCCCCAATCTACGATGGCTATGGACCACAGCATAGTTCTTAAGGCATTCGCGTTCGCGACATGTAATGTCTTTTCGTCAAAGCTGCCTTTAGGCGGGCGAAAATATACGGGCGGCTGGGCGTTGGGGTATTGTTGCTTGAAATCGTTTTGGAAATCCATGATATCCGTTCGCACACCATCTTCGGACAGACTAGGCAGGCTTTTATGCCTGTCAGTATGATTGCCGATTTGGTGACCTTCGTTTATCATACGGGTGACAAGTTCCTTTTCGGTAAGGTAATGACCACATAAAAAGAAAATGCCTTTAATATTATTTTCTTTTAATATATCAAGCACTTCATTGGTATAGCCTGCCTCATAGCCCAAATCAAAAGTAAAGAACACTTTTTTTTCTTGCGTGTCTGAAACGTACAAACCGTTATATTCGCGTAGCAGCGTCTCTACACCATCGGGTGCGGGCGGGACTTGTTCTTTTGTATTGGGACTAAGGCCCCAGTTCACAACGGGAGTAATTGCAGCAAGTGCAACACACAATAAACTTTTAAACATGAGCCTAGTATGTACGGGACGCGAGATAATTATTCTTGCTCTAATAATTGGGGTTCAGCTTTTAGTTTCAATTCACTACAAAGAGCCCGTAGCCTCTCGCAATGTTCGTCAACACGGCAATTGCCGGCTATACGGTAACAAGACGTATTTCTTGGCTTTAAACCCACAAAAGATAAAAAAGAAAAACCCGGTTTTTTACAATAACCGTCTTCTAGGTTCAATAAAAGTTCTTCAGCATCTGCATTTGCATTCTTTATATCGCCGGACTTATTTTTTCCTACGCCGGTGGACTGATATTCCGCTACTTCGCGAAAAAGATCTACAAGCGTTTTCTGTTTCTCGGCGCAGCCTGCGGGTTGTGGTAAAATTGCTAGTAATGACCTCATATTATATACTCCTATTATATGCGAATACTAACACAAGTATAAATACATTTCAATATGGACTTTTTGAATAATAGGTGTTATAATTAGAGAATGAAATTTACAAAAAATACACACTCGGGTTTAAAACAAATTTATGACAATGTGACGGCTTTTTTAAAGTCGCTAAAATGCGATAACCTTGCTTCTTTTCGTATGATAGCTGTCGAATACGATGCGTTTGACAAGAAGCGTACATCAATAAGTGCTTTCGATTCCAAGAAGCCGGACCTTGTAAAAACGACGGTTGCGCCCGGCACGAAATCCAAGCCATTCGACATTCCGCAGCTTGCAAAAGCCTTCACAATTAATCCGGAAAACTCTATTATTCAATCTTATATTCCGCTTGATAACCGCCAGGGATTTTTCATCGTGTTCTGTTCCAAAGAAAAAGAAAACTATTTAATGTACGACTTCTTATATAAGTATCAAAACTTGATTCTGCAAATCTTCTACAGCCGCAATTCCTTGTCCGCCGGTGACATTACTGAAAGCATCCAAGGTGTATTTAATGACACCGTAAAGCAGCAACTGGATCTTGAAATAATAAATGCGCTGTCCGGGCTTAATTACGAACGGCGCGAAAGTAACGGAAGCATTGTCTATGTTAAAAACCGCAGCGACGCCGAGTATCAAATAAAATTTCAAAAAGGTATCGAGTTCCAAATAAAAAATTTGCGGCTAATCCGCAAACTGCTTGAAATGTGCGATACAAGAGCTTCACTGGTTGTTTTCAACAAAAGTATAATAGGAATTGGTGCGCGAAGTACCAACCTGCGCCGCATTCACTTTGAAGGTGCACATAAATGGTCAACACACCTAAGCCCTAAAGAGATGCTAAGATATCAACAAGGTAAATTTTTCTTTGACCGCAGTGATAACCAACAAACAATAAACCTGCCTAAAGGATTCATACTTAAAAAGTATGATAAACAATTCAGCGGGCTTATTCAAATTCTTGTACGTCAAAAACACGGTGCGCTGCTGATTATCAGCGACAACGCAAAAGCCGAAGTTAATCGCCTCGCCTCCCTGGAGCGCGGTTATGCTATCGCACCGGTTAATCTTACGATAATGCAAAACTTGCATCTTATACGGAATCTAACATCCATTGACGGCGCTGTTTTCATCGACCGGCAGCTGGTCTGCTACGGCGCAGGCATAATCCTGGACGGCATAGCACGCACCAGCGGCTCCATCGCCCGCGGAGCCCGTTATAATTCCGCACGATGCTATCTTGATAATGTCACAGATGCCCCTGCCGCCGCCATAATAGTATCCGAAGACGAAACGGTAGACACAGTATTAAACGCCATAGCAACCAAAAAATGACAAGGTTGAAATCTAAAAACACCACCTTGATAGGTGGTGCTTTCGATTGTTTATGGTGACCCGTACGGGACTCGAACCCGTGATACCGCCGTGAAAGGGCGATGTCTTAACCGCTTGACCAACGGGCCAAGCCCCATAAATCTAAAACAGTATACAAGAAAAAATTCAAATTTGCAATAGGAAAAATTCCCGTACGGGTCACCAATTATTTTCCGACCAACTCTTCTCGCAGTGGGTTTTGCTTCCTATAAAGTTTCCCCCAATGGATAAAGCCATAGATCGAGTAACAAATTCCGATGAAGCCGCCGACAGCAAAAAGCAGATAATCAAACCCATCGCCGTTAACAGCTGCAAGCACCCACAATATTGAATATGCTATGCCGTTAATAATCGCCGTAATAAATTCATTTCGGCTGATGCGATATGCAAAATAAAAACCGACAATAATACTTATAGTACAAACAGAATTCAAAAATGGATATGCTGTATCAAACAGCATGAACACAAAACCCAGTCCGACTGCCAAACCAACAGCAACAGCGCAGCAGATAAGTATTTCTTTAACGGATAATCTGCTGACTGCTGCGACCTTGTTTTTGGTGTTCTTCTTCCATTTGAACAGAGTAATCAAGTTTGCTCCGATTACAAGCATTGACACAATCAACTCGCCATAATAATTTGTCATTAAACAGAATGGAATATACAGCGCATAACTGATAATCGAGAATACAAAACAAACCCAATGACCTTGTGCCGAGAACATATTGACAAATATTCCCGCTGCGACACTTAAAAAGATAAGCCAATTTAAGTAATTATCCCAACCAAGAAATGCCGTTACTATCACCAAAGCCGCAACAAGTATCGCAAGAACAAGCGCTTTTAATTTCCATTTTTGCACAGGTTTACTCTACAGGAAAAATGTGACATTGACAAAATCATTTTGAGATTTTTCCTTTGTATGCAATAATTTTGCGTATACTAAGAATTTACAAAGGAGAAATCGTTGGGGAAATTTGCCAGCCTAATTGGGAATAGTTTCGGGAAGCAGATAACCGATATTTTGACATGGTATATCGTACCCGCTCTTTTGGGTGTTGTTATTTTATGGGCGCTTTGGATGGGTTGGCGGTTTATCCGAACTATCGGATACGAAGCACGCAAGGTAGCGAAAAAACAATTTCAAAATGCCTTTGCTATTTTACTTATTTTCGGTGCAATCTTTTGTGTTATAGCAGGCACCAATCTGGCACTTTCTCCCAAGTCGGCGCGTGCCGATATCGATAGCGGTCCTACTATTCTAAACCCCACTAACCCCGGCAATTATGGAACTCCGGGAGGAATTGCCGACGGGGACGGTTCCGCTTCCGGTCCAGGGGACGGACCGCTGGGCACGCCATGGATTTCCGAGTTTACAAATCCGCTTGAGATTTCCAACAGATACTTAAGCACGCAAAATATGCCGGACCCGGGCAGGCTTTGGGTAAACGATAGTTATAATTACAGCTCGAAACGTTCCGGTCAAAATGGCTATATGCCCGCCGAGCGGATAACCTCTTCGTGGGGTTGGCGTCCGGTTTTCCTCAAAGGAGAATGGGGAACAACATGGGAAAGAATTCCAAGGGGATTGGCTTGTGCGCATGCCGTTGATGACGCGGCAAACTGTGTTGACCATAAGTACGGCGAAAACCACTATGATATGGACATCGACACCGGCGAAGGCGAGGCCCTTGTTATAAACATAGCCCGGCAAGGCTTTCGTCCAAATCCTGTTCCTGTGCATTGGCTACAGCCGCTTTTGGGTCCGCCGCGTATAAATCCCAACCCGATGGTTATGGAAGAAATCTCGGTTGGCAGATCCGCTGCTATGCGAAGGGCGGGTACTATTCCAATGGGCGCGACTTCAAGTTGGGCCCCCAACATAGAGGTTCGGGCAGTTGCCGACGGAACAATCGTAGATTTCAACATGCCCGAAGCCGACAACCCATACGACCATACATGGCTTGTTGTAAAACATGACAAACCGCTGCCGGGCCAGACGGAATCATATTCATTTTACGGGGGATTGTATGGTTCAAAAAAAGTTACTGACCTGGAAATGATAAGACAATATAATACCCAGCCTTTTATGAGCGGTTCGGCAACGCTACCATTGCCGCCCTTTGTCACACGGTATGGGGCGGGCGGAGTTTTTTATACATCATCATATGCACATCCGCTGCATATGATGACCGCATGGTCAAGGGGGCATTGGCAGCAGGGACCAATGGGCAATTTAGCTGTTTCTCCGTTCATGACGGCGGGTCTTGGGATAAAAAGATTAATTGAACCGGCGGGCATGAGGGCATCACCGTTTGTGTCGCAGCTGTGGTTCCCGACCAGTGTTCTTAACAAGAATTTTAACTGGTACCCCAAAGGTCAATATCAGGCAGGCCGTGCAGCGGACGGCGGGGCAATTGTAGGCCGGAAAGTAAAACAAGGTCAATTCCTTGCATATGCGGGCGGTGGATTATTGGACCCCGGTGCCGGGCATTTACTTAGGCAGCAACTTGCCAAAGAAGGCGATACTGAGGGCTATAATCTTTATACGCACAGGCATTTGGATTTCGGAATGCATTATGAATGGACGGGCAGAGCCCCCGGAGATGTCCGCAATTTCAGCCCAAGGGTCCCTTGGCCGCGGTTGGGTTCATATAATCCGCGCTGGTGGTACGATGTAGTCGCGTACGACGAGGAACAATACGAAGATAAAGCAACATGGCGATGGTGGAAAGTCGCAGCAGAGAATAAACATTTTGAAAACGAGCAATTCTTTGTACCAATTAATTATCCGGGAACCCCATACGACCCGCCATCGCAGCAGCCTGGAGTCCCGCCACAGCCGCCGCCGCCCGGAACCCCGCCGGTTGTAGTTCCGCCGGGGCAGACAACCATTCCACCTGGCCAGTATCAAGGCCAGCAGTTTCCGCCGACAGTACCGGGACCACCGGTACAGCCGGGATTCAAGTTTGAAACTCCGCAGAACATTACATCTATCGGCGACTATGCTTTCGCGGGCTCTAACCTTGGTGATGCTTTGGAATGCGGTGTGTTGCACCTTTGTGAATTTACAAACTTGGTTTCTATCGGGCGAAATGCATTTGCGGATTCCGGGATAAAAGGTATCTGTTTTTACGAGTCCGGCAAACGCATGGAAAAACTTGAAACAATTGGTCAAGGTGCGTTTATGAATAACGGATTCGACGCATGCCGCGCAGGCTGCCACAGCCAGGCAACAAACAGAACAGTAGACATAATTAATATGCCCGAACTAGAAATTATTGGCTCTAACGCTCTGCGAAACAATAATATTGAAAGGGTCAACTTTAACAATGTCCCCAATCTGTCTATGCTTGGCGACGGGGCATTCCGTGATAACCCGATAACGACACTTAATTTCGGTAACAGTTCCATCGAATCAATAATGGACAATGCCTTCCGTAACACCAAGCTTCCGACGCTTGTTCTGCCGTCCACTGTCAAAACAATCGGTGAAAGCGCGTTCCGAGAAAGCAATCTTGCAGGGATAACGCTAAGAGACAGCAACATATCAAACATTATTGAAATCGGTGATTACGCATTCGCGGATAACACAAATCTTACATCTATAGCAAGACAGATATTCGAAGATGTCTTTTGCGGTATTACAGATTGCATTTGGGAATGCACCGACCCTGAATGTGAAACAGGGTATGCAACATGGGCAAGATTCGAATGTCCTCACCGATGCCCGACATGCTCGCCGGCTCTTGAATGGCTTGGCGAAGGCGCGTTTGTGCAAAATACAAGTGCTGCGGCGCGAACCTATGGTGTACCGACGGAAACCCATAACGGCATTGTTTACCTTAGCCCATCAGCCACAACCCCGCTATGGGCGATTGATATCGCAGCAAGCGGCTTGCCAAGTCATATTCAATTTACCGTACCGGTCGGCAAAAAAGTGGGTGGCATGGCGGACGGATTGTTCAGCCGTCTTCGAGGTGTTAATAAAGTTACCTTGCCAACTAACTCGGAATTCCGAAACATCTCGCACCGTGCTTTCAAAGACTGTGATGACCTTGTATCCGTGGTTATCGGAGACAATATACGAGCAATAGGCAACGATGCATTCGCTGGGTGTACATATGTCCATTTGCTGGATGTGCCCGACAGTATCCTATATATAGGAAGTGCAGCGTTCCAGGGATGGAATTGGCCACAGATGATAATAATAGGGCAGACCGAATACTTTACCCGCGAGCGATACGCGTACGAGTGGCAATTCCAATGCGAGGCAGTAATCGTGTATGCGCCATCGGTTAACGTTAATGATGCATTGGTTTGGTTGATTTATCATGTTGGGACGACCACAGATTTGGTTTATACTTTCCGGGAAGAATATGCGTCGTTCCTTAACCCCTCTGACCTTGCTGCGCTTACCGTTCTGTCCGGACCTTCAAGCAGCCCCGGGGTTTTAGATAACCTGCTTACCAAAGTCGACAAAACTTATAATGACTTAAGAGCCAGCTTAATAAGTGACACACTGGCGTTTGTGCAGTATAAAAACCATATTGCGGAATACAAAATTTATGTGGATGCATACAACAACATCGTCCTAAAAATAAAAAGCGAAATGGAAAAAATCGGGCGCAGGTTTGTAACTCATGAATTGATGGACTGAATTGTTTGCAACTAAAAACTATTATCTACCGCTGACATTTTCCCTACATAAACTTTATAAGTTTTACTATGGTAACCTTCGTTACTACTCACCTACATACCAACTTTACCGTTCTAGCCGTGGGATCGCCACGTCGGGCTTAGGCCCTCCTCGCGATGACATCAATGCCTGCCTTTTGAAAGGATGGCGCGACGCGCCCTTTATTGAAGTGGGTTCTTGTACAAATCCCGCCACTCTTTATTGACACTTTCAATTAAGTCTATTTTTTTCTGTCTACTTCTGTCTTTTAGTTGTTTTTCTCTTGCGATCGCATCCGATGGATCGTTAAACTCTTCGTAATAAACTAATTTTTCAACATTATACTTACTTGTAAAACCTTTATTCAAATGCATTTTATGTTCTTCGACTCTGCGCCAGAGATTATTGGTCACGCCAATATACAAAACTTTGTTCCACTTATTCGTCATGATGTAAACGTACACCCGACACTATACCTTATTCTACATTTGCATGCAACATCAATAAAGGGCGCGTAGCGCCATCCTGTTAGAAAGCCGGCATACGTGTCATCGCGAGGAGGGCCTAAGCCCGACGTGGCGATCCCACGGCTAGAACGGTAAAGTTGGTATATCGGTGAGTAGCAACGAATTTTTTCAGCCCACTAAATATTTTCTGTCGAAATCATTTGACATATTCCGCGACAATATGTAAATAATAAACCATGGTAAAAATATTGAAAAAGCAAAAGCAAATTTTTGCCGCAATTTTGGTGCTGTGTTTGGCAGTTCCATGCATAGTTGCGGCATCGGTAGCAGGTTCGCTTAACCGCAACCCCGTTATCCGGTCCGTGCCTGTAAGCACCGAGGTTACAACTGAAGAGCATATAGCGGCGCTGAAGCGGACCATAGCTATGCTAAAGGCAGAAGAGGCCGAAATGATGATCGCTTCGGGCCCTCAAGCCGTTGCTGGCCCTATTGCAAGTGCTATAGGCGGGTCGATTCGATCATTTGCAAAGGATTTTATACAATTATTCTGGCCTGGAGCCGGCATGGGCTCTCAATTTGGTTTAAATTTGTTAAATGGTAGCAAAAGCGGAATCTTAAGTAGGGTATTGTCATTTATTAACAGACCCGGTGGCGGTAGTAATGTTAGACCGCAACCCCAGAGCGGCTTAATAGGTGGTGGCGGACCTGCCTTGACCAACACCGGCGGAAGCGAAGACGAATACGAAGATATAAATGGCATGTATGGCAGCTTCGGTCAAATTATTCAGCTTGCTGACGGCTCGTATTATGGCAATGGCCTGATGAACCAAATGGTGGGATATTCCCCCATGAATGCCGACGGCACCGTACAAGGCTGGTTCCATGAAAAAGTAAATAATACAGTTATAAGCAATGTCGAAAAAGCCATACGGGACGCTTATGATCCCACCAAAGGCGGCGTTCCGGAAAAACAATCCTGGAGGGGTGGCAATACCGGTATTTCAAGGGTCGCCGATACTCAACCAAAGACTCTGGAAGAATATATCGCAGCAGTAAAAGCCGAAGCCAATAAAACACCCGCAAGAGTTATTGATATGGAGCTGGTAACAGCAGTAATCGAAATTGTCTCCGAATGTCATACCTGCGTGGCAGCGCAACCACCCGAGCCGGCACAACTTTGCGGCGAAACCAAATGTTTGGTCGAGGAAAGAAACCTGGTACTAATCCCGGCGCTGGTCAAAGCGTTTACCGAAACACCGGTAAATGAAGACGGAGACTATGCAAAACTTCTTGCAATGCTGGAACAGATGTTCCTGGATAATGACGCCAAGTGGCAAGAGCAAATAGCAAACGCAATGCAAGCAAGCGGCGGCGCAGGTGAAGGCGGCGGCGAAGGCGGCGGCGGTGCCATGGATATCCTTGGTCAAATTATGGAAATGATCATGGGCATCATAATGGCAAGCCAGATGGCCGGTGCCGGTGGCGGCGGTGGCGGCGGTAACGGCAACCAATGGGCCAATCCGGGGGGACCGGTTGGTGCAGATCAGGTTCCGAATTCGCTTACCAATGACGTAATAAAGACTTTTGAAGAGGCTTTACAGGCTATCGAACTTGCTGAAAAGCCGGGAACATTTACACGGAATGGTGAAGAATACGTAATAAAGGCTGGTGACGGATACCATAAGGTTCACAGGAATTTATTTTTCCCGCAACAATGCTCGTCTGAAGCAAAGGCTAGCGGTGGGACCCTCGGTGAAGGAGTTATTGACTTTAGATGTCTCAGTAAAGAAAACGAAAACAAAATAAGAGCTGTAGTTGATACGAGCGGTGGGGAAAAAGCTACAGAACTGATAATACCGAAGTCGCCGGATCAGGCGAAACGCCCGCCTTTGGGCAATATGAATACGGATTGGTGCGAGGACACAAATTGTAGTATGCTTGGAAAGGACAGAAAAGATAGACATTGTCTTATTTGGCACATCGTGGAATGCACGTGTAGTTGCATGTTTAAAAACTCTTTAGATGTAGGAGGCGACCCTCAATGGAACGTTGACAGGATTCAAAGTGCTGATGGCGGAACAATATACTATCCGGCGGGCCACCCAAAAGGTAGAGAGTATGAACAATTGAAAGAAAACATAACGGAAGGTTGCACTATCGATGCGGCTACAATGCATATGCAAGCGGCTATAGCATGTTTTAATGCACGAAAGAAGTTTGAAAATCAACCGGGAGAATGCTGTAGAGCAGTACCTCACAGAGGCACAGCGGGAGCGGTAGGCAAAGAAGTAACAACTGTCAATTATAAAGCTAATACTAAAGACGGCTTTACACATGCGGTTGATATGGAGGGGAAAAAATTTGTAGAAATAACCGCGCCGGGCGGTCGATTTGAACGAGGTACGAGCAGTCAACGAAGGAGTGCGCGGGCAGCACCTCAAGGTAAAACTCCAGCGCCCAATGTTAATCTTCAGCCTCGTATATCAACGCCAATAGTCGGTGGGGGTGGTCCGAGATTAACAAACATAATCGGCAGCCTGGAATTGCCGATTTGGGAGCTTACAGGCACCAAAGGCAGCCCAAGCGGGTTTACCATTGAGCACGAAGAAGATGGCAGTGACTGGTTCGGCCGCCACGGCATGCACAACCCAATTGAAACACAAATGATGTTTGAAGACTGGGGCTGGGTTCCGGGTGAAACAGTTGTATTGCTGGCAGACTCCACCGGCAGAGGCACGGAATCATACGCCCAGCGGCTGTCACGGTTTCTGTCCTTTTATAATCGAGAAGATGACGGCAGCGGAGGCACAAGAATGATTCCAACCACTATAATAGCACCTACATCAGTAATTCGCGACAAAGGCTCGGGTTATTATTATCCGATAGGCGGCCAGTGGCTTGCCTTTACCGCGGGTGGTGCGGGCGTGCCTGTTGATCCGTACAATACCGACACATGGACTTGGTTGGCGTGAAAACTAAAGAGGGGGAAAAAATGAAAAAAGCTTTACAAATCATAATGGTACTGTGCATCGGCATCTCGATTGCCATGGTGGGCGTCGCGTGTAAAAAGAATCGCGAGGACAACAGCACCAAAAGCAACGATGCGACGCTAAGTGCGCTGGCTGTGACGTATAACGGGACAGCAGGCGAGGCGCTAAGTCCTGCGTTTAACGCGGCTATTTTCGATTACACTTTGGTTGCTAGCAAAACAACGACCGAGATAACAATAGCGGCTACAAAAAACGACAGCAAGGCAACAATAGCGGCCGGTCAAACCGGAAAGCATACGGTTTCGGCGGGTACAAAAACATTTGAAGTTCAAGTCACCGCAGAAGACCAGACAAGTATCAGAATCTATAAAATAGCGGTAACAGTTCCGACGGACCGTAACAGTGATGCGACGCTTGATTCGTTAAGTGTGAATAATAATCCTGTGAACAATTTTAACCCTATGGATAAGGATTATACATTTACTGTATCACCAGGTACGCAAACAGTAAATATCGGGGCCTCTTCTACGGTAGAAGACAGTCAAATCGACATAAAATACAGATTAAATAATGGTACCGACGGGACTTCGTCAACATTCTCTGTTGTGCAGTCTGATGACGGCGAGCTTAATAAGATAACCATTACAGTAACCGCCCTAGACAAGACAACAAAAGCATACTATACAATAAAAATTATCGTTCCAAAACCCAGCAGCGATACAAGCATAAAGACGCTGACAGTGGTGGTTGGTACTACACCATACACCTTGATACCGGTTTTCTATGAGGGCAGCATCGGGCCATGGGAAGTGGAATTGCCAAAAGGGACAAAATCGGTTACCATTACGGCAACAGCATCCCAGGCAAGCGCAAAAGTCAGCGGCGATACAGGGTCTAAAAATATTTCCAATGAAATTAGTATCTTTAATATCAGGATAACCGCCCAAGACAATGTTAATTATCGTGACTATAAACTGACAATAATTGTTCCGCAGCCGTCCAGCGAAGCGCGGTTGGGTTCACTTGGTATATCGGGCCGGGAACTTTCGTCACATCCATTCAGTGTCAGCGGAAAACTTAGCCCGGCTTTCAGTTCCGATATAGAGGAATATACTGTTACGATGCCCGCCAACACAAAAGAGATTATGGTTTCTGCGGCACGTTTGGGTAACTTAGGAATAGATGACTATGGCGAGCCCAAACTGTTCCCGGCCACCTCGACAATTCAAGCAGGAACAGGAATACATTGGAAAGGTACGACTGCTAGCCAGCCTTTTATGCCTGGCGATACAAAAGACATTACTGTTGGTCTAGTTGCCGAGGATGGAGTAACAAAAAAGGGTTACAAAATTAAGGTAACGATTGCCAAAGGTGACGATGCGACATTAAGCGAACTTTACGTCAGTACTATCGGTGCGACAAAAGTACCTACACTCAGCTCGGGCAGGACCTATACAGTTGAAATGCCGGCAGGTACAAAAACAGTAACGATAAATGCAACGGCAACGGAATCCACGACCAAGATTGATGGCGGAACAGATAAACTTGTAAAAAGATATGATGTCATTCCCGGGGCAACAAAAGACATTACGTTCCAAGTAAAACCAATCAGTACAACTGCGCCTGCAGTAACATACACAATAAAAGTAACGGTGGTTGCAGGTCCCACATTTAACCTTGGTACCTTGACATTTGGCGGCCAAAATTTTGTGCATACAGACTTTAATGTGAACAGCACAAACTATACTGTTAATTTTACATCAGGCGGCACAACAAAAATAGGCACCGCTATTACATCGGCTATGAGCGGACTTGACTTGGAAGAGACTGTCCAAGCTATCAAGGATGCGGTAATGTATGATTATCGGTATACTATTCTTCCGGTCTTTGACGGAAGCCCGTATTATTATGAAGCAGGGCTTAACGCAGCATATGCAACCCTTAAAGAAACAAAAGGTTATTCGTCGCAGCTTATTGATCTTATGATGCTGCTTGACGAGGATGAAACGCAAGCCGAATTACTAATAGAGGAATTCTTTGAAGATATTGATACTGACCTGTTGAAAAAAGGTTTAATCGAAGGTGTTATCCGTGAATCCGTGCTGCAAAGATATCTTTATTTTTACCTTAATTCGCTAAGCGGTACCGGCTGGAAGACCTTTGCTAATGGCGGGGATGCCGGCCTGGGCTTCACATGGGGTGCCAACAACCAAACGCTTTCTGCCGACGACGCAATGATAATTTTCCCGGACATCGCGCAGTTCAAAATCAAATGTACTTTCGGTTATACGAATCCGTAATAAAGGTTTTTAAGGGGGCATTGCATGATCAAAAGATTATTTAAACAAAAGAAATTACTCACCTCGCTTGTCTTGATGTGCCTGCTGGTCCCATGCTTTATCGGAGCGTCCATTACGGGCGCTCTTGTAAGTACAAAAGGTATCAAAGACATCGGGAGCGCCCCATCAAGTGTCAGCGCAAATGTAGATATAGCTGCGCTTAAATTAACAATCGACACCGAAAGGATATTTTCCGGTACGGTTAGCACAATAAAAACCGGCAAAGAAAATTATCACAAGCCGGGCGCCAAAAACGAAGGGGAATACAAAGATTCTAAAAACGGAGAAGCAATAATTCATACCTATAACCCGGCAGGTCTGTCTTTTACCCATAAACAAATGTTTGATTTACTAAACAGTGTTACCGGGGATTCTAAAGAAAGAATTAATCGCATTCTTGCGACATTTAGCAGCACGATAGGCAATAATACCACCGGTGCGCAAATGTACAAGGGCGGTATGCCAACTGCCGGTGCCCAAAAGGCTATAAACACGCTTGCACGTTATAACGCATGGCGGCTTGGGCAGCCGCAACAAGGAATACTGCCTATTGCTACCAGAACTAATGAAGTGATTTTACCGGAAGTAAGTCAAGACGAAATTGACGAAGTCGGGCGCATTGTATCAGCGTACGAACAAGGCAAAATAAACGTTGACATGCAATTGTTTACGGCGATAATAGAAGTGCTTTCGCGATGCAGCGGCTGTCAGCAAGGACCGCCAATAGTATTATGCGGCGGCGACAAGTGTTTGGTTTCCGAAAGAAACATGGTGCTTATCCCGTTGATTATCGAGGCCCTTACAACAGATGACGAGTTAGAGGATGTAGAAAAGCTGGCCGATGATATGTTTGAATACATGATAAAAAATCATGAAGAAATGAAAAATGTTGAAACCGAAGAAGATCTTGAAAAAACTCAATCCGGTGGCACCGGGCAAAACCCTGGCTCTGGGTCAGGAGGCGGCGGTAATGGCTTCTTGGAACAATTAATGAATATGATGAACCAACAAAACGCGGGCGGAGCAGGCGGACCGGGCGGTTTTAACATTGGTGATACATCGGGAATGAAAAACAATTTCCAAGTCCGCACCGACCTCGCTGCAGAAGCAACCAAACTGCTTGAAGAATTTATATCATTGGTCGAAGGCGCGAATGAGTTTAAAGGCATTCCGGATTTCCCGGAATACGGCGCAAAGGCCTCCCAATCAGGGAAAACAATAACCTATGAATACAACCACAACAAAGACTGGTATCCCTCCATATGCGGTGACCCAGCCCCGGGCAGTAAGCCTGGCGGCAACGAGCAATACAAGCATAAATGCGTCCCCGGAACGGAGGAGGAAGGGATTTTAAAAGATTTGAAAGAGCTTGCAAAAACATGGGATACTTCAGAACCAGGGTATCCAACAGAGGAACAATATAAGAAAATTGAAGCAATAATTAAGCCTGGAGATAAAGAAGGAGTCGCGTGTAACGACTACAAAAAATGCAGGACTGCATATAAATTTACCGATAAAGATGGCAAAGATACTGAGATTAAAAAAGAAACCGAGAAGCATTGCCTTGTCTGGCATATTCTAGAATGCGTAAATGATCCGCTCCCTCTTGAAAAATATAAGGACAGCCAGCAAGAGCGCAGAGACCATGATGAAATAAACAAGGACAACGCCAAGAAGGCCTGTCAAGACAATGCCAAAAGACAACCGCTATTTGAAGGAAAAGAAAAGCAATGGCCATGCTGTCAAGCGCACGGCAGTGAAAATGTTGCAGGTTGGACGGGAAAGGAAGAAGGAAAAATTACCATTACACTTGATTATGAAACAACGGAAAAGGGCGTTAACCGTGTAAAAAAAATAGAAAAGAAAAGCGAAGGCGCCAGCAATGGTAATGTAATATTTAAAGATAAATTAAGCGACCAATATGCCAATACTGAAGAAAAAGAAGGGCCTGGGAAATGGTGGGATTATGTCGCCGTGACAAGAAATGAAGCGCAGCTTTCCTTGGTCTATCAAGATATTACCCTTGGCATGATTGCGCCAAGCCACAAACCCGGCGAAAATAATCCGGGAACAGCCCGCGACCGAATGATCCATGACATAATAGGTAACGGTCAAATAAGAGACGGTGAAGTATGGTATTTCAGCCACGGCTGGAGCGGCGGCGTACAAGCCTATGACCCGACAACCGGCGGCATGGTGAACTTTGGCGTGAATGCCGTAATGAATGGTGCTTTTGGGAATTTCATGATGAGTGTCCACGGCATTGATCTAAGAAATCCCGGGTATAACAGCATGGTAATCTCCACCTGCGGCAGCGGCGGGAATAATACATTTGCCCAGGCTATACTAAGGGCCTACCCAAACATTCAAAGGGTATACGCAAACAACCAAAGTGCAAGTATGACCAGCACAATGAAAGGCTCGACCGGACATACCTATTTCCCTAACGGCAGCAGGGTTAATGGGCGCCACCCCATCGGCTGCCGCTGCGGCAGGTGCTAAAAAGGTGCCTCGTCATTGCGAGGAGCGTAGCGACGAAGCAATCTCACGTTCGCAGCGTAAATCTTCTGGGCAGGTCTGAAATAGTTACGTTTAGAATAATACGAGGCAAAATCGATTGACAAAATTACCATTTTACAGTATAATACAAGCATGGACAATACAAAAAATATCGAAAAAAAAGGCAAGCTAACAGTTGCCCAAAAAGTTGGGTTTGGCCTTGCCACTATGGTCGGCGGCTTAATAGGCGAAGCACCAAAAGATATCTATGCGCAAAGCGTTACTCCGACGCCAGCAGCCGCAGCTGACTCCATGCTTGGACAGGCACAAGCGGACAAAATATATCAAGCGTTTCGTGTAGAATTCATTAGAGTATTCGATTCCAAGGATTATTCAGGTTCAGATTCTGAAAAAAACGCTATAGCAGAAGCGATTGTTAAAGCGAGAATTGATTCTAAGGATAATAGTTTGTTAATGGCTAGAATTGATAGATATATCACAGCTCGCCTTGCCAATGAAGATATGCTAGTCGCAAATCGGACACAATATGACACTCGCACCACGGAAAGCTACAATAAAATCCTGAAAGATTTAAACGCAGCAATTGATGAAGTAGAACAAACAACGGATCTTGTTTCCTTTTCAAGGAAAAAAACCGAAGCAATCCGCAACGCTAACAGTGCTATACTTGAAGCCCAAAAAAAAGGTGACCTTTCCAATTCTGACAGTGCTTATCTGGAACGTGAAATTTCGAAGCTAAATATATATGCCAAAAGCCTTTTGGCATCCCGCGCCGATCTTGGTCCACAATGGAGGACGGGGCAACAACTTTTGGACGAGCAAGCTGCTCGGAACCAAGCGGAACGCGACCGCCTGGATGACGAAGCAACAGCACGGGTACTGGAAGTAGACACACGCATTCGGGGTGGCAATCCAACGATAATAAGTACCTTTATGCGGGAAGCTCGCAGGTCAGAAACAGCCAGTCCGGCTGTCCGTGACATAAGGCTAAAAGTAGCATATCAAAACGCAATCAGAATGGCTGGTAACGACCGGGTTACCATACAAAGGATTACTGACTTATATAACGATGAAATCGCACCCTTTGGACAGCAATTCCAACAACCAATTCAACAAACCTCAGGCAGCAGCGCAAAACCAGCAGAGTTCGACAGGCTGAGATGAGCTTTTGTCGAAGGAGCACATATTGGACACTCCTTCTTGTCGAATTCGTTTGACATATTTTGATAATGTATGTAAATACTAAGATATGACCAAATCTTTTTTAAAAATTTTCATGGTAATGTGCCTTGGCATCACGGTTGCTATGGTGGGTGTCGCATGTAAAAAAGGGCCGGGACCCGCCAAAGATTCTGACGCGACGTTAAGCGAATTAAGCGTGACGGCGGATGGTGCGGCAAAATCTGCGCAGCTGCTGCCGCTTGATTTTGATCCGGAAATACTTGAGTATATGGCCGCAATGCCGATAGGCACAAAAAAAATCCATATTGCAGCAACCCCCGCAAAAAGCACGTCAAAAATAAGCGCCGGTAATACAGGCGAAAAAACTGTTTTGGTAGGAGACAACAAGTTTAACATTCGCGTAACCGCAGAGGACAGCAGCTCTAAAACGTATATCATAACGGTAAGAGTTCCGCCGGAATCCGACGAGGCTGATGCAACGCTTGATTCTTTAAGTATTAACGGCAATATAGCGCACTTGTCACCGGAATTTGCCTCTGCTCATGAAAATTATGTGGCAACAATACCGGCAGGATTAACACAAGTGAATATAGGGGCTTCCGCTACTGTTACAGGGGCAAAAATAGTCGGCGATGGAATAGTAGCTGTTTCGGAAGGAACTAATACAAAAATAGTTACTGTGACCGCCAAAGACACAGTAACAACCAAAAAGTATACATTAACAATTATTGTCCCAAAAGCCAACTCTGATGCATCGTTAAACACTTTGACCGTGAAAGTTGGGGCATCTGAATATCCGTTGACGCCGGATTTTATTCCGGGGGTTCCTGCCAGCCTGTCGGGTTACACTGTGCTGGTGCCGTCAGGTACTGTTGCTGTAAATATTGCGGCAACTGCAACCCAAGGTGCTAATGCCAAGGTAGAAGGGATTGGAGCAAAAAATGTAAAAGTCGGGGAGAATCAATTTATTGTAAAAGTAACAGCCCAGGACAAAACCACCCAAGCATACACGGTAAAAGTCATTGTAGCAACGGCTGATATTGATGCAACATTAAGATTATTGAATGTAAGCGGCGGAACACTGTCGCCCGCGTTTAATCCTGACAAGGATGAATATTTCGTAATAATGCCAAAGGGCACAACACACATTATAGTTTCGGCGGCAGCAACAAAGTCCACATCGAAAGTTTTACCGGGAACAAATTCGTCGCGGACTTCAGACTATCCTGTTACAGTAGGACAGAACAAGCCAATCGAAATCAAAGTAGAAGCACAGGCGGGGAATGTAAAAGTGTACAAAATAACAGTAACAGTAAAAGAAAAGGCCTTTAGTGGAATCTATAACATCGAATCAATGACATTTGGCGGCAAGACTTTCACAGCCGGTGACTTCAACATAAATACCGAAAACAGAATAATCACGTTAACGGAATCAAGCCTTACCGGCAAGTTTCACCCCGCGCTGACATCGGTTATGGGTACTTGGGAAAACCGGGATAAATTTTTCGATGACCTTGTCGAAAGTTTGACGAATACTTTCAAAGATTTTATCCTTCCAGCGTTACTCACAGAAACCCTTGAAGAAACTATTGAAGAATGGTTTCAAGCGAATGAATATTTCTATCCGGAAATTGTAATGAACTTTATCAAAAATGAATTATCCAATGCTGCCACCGTTGCCGAGGCTGAGTTACGGATTAAAAATTTCAAAGATAATCTTGGCAGTGCCGAGGACTTGGTAATTTTGTCAAGAATTCAATCAATGCTGCTGCAAATGTTCCTTCAAAGCTATATTGAACCCGTGGATACAGCTTACACGCTTGCCTTCGACGAAGAAACAGGAGAATTCTACTATGACTATGGCTGGATGAAGTTTGTAGAATTTAAGTGGGATGAAAAAACAGACAAGGTAACGGCAACACTGGAAGTTATTCCGGGTTATAATATCGTTTGCACTTTTGTGAAATAAGTGGTATTTATAAAATATGAATCTATGGAATTTGCTTCTGGATGAAACTGTTCCTGCAGGAGGGGGAGGGGACGAAAGTTTCGGAGTACAAATGGCCAATATTCTTGTATGGTATGTTTTCCCTGCGCTGTTGGCTATTTCCGTAATTTGGGTAATTTACATCGGTGTTTTATTGGCAAAAGCAAAAGATGAAGGTGCGCGCAGACAAGCCAAGGACAGATTTGTAAAAGCCTTCGCGGCACTGTTTATCATTGGCTGCTTATATGTAATTATGATTACAGTAAAATTTGTAATCAGTCCACCGGGCGGCGAAGAGAAAAAAGAGGCAAATTTTATATTTGACATTTTTTATATGTTAATGTAGCATGGTGTCATGGCAGAAAATACACAAAAAGAAAGCGACAAAGTTATCGCAATGCTTGCAAAGCAGCTCAACAAAAAAGTGGAAGACATTACCACCAGCAAGCGCATCAAAGAAGATTTAAACGCGGACAGCTTGGACGTGGTTGAACTTATTATGAGCATCGAAGAAAAATACGGTGTCACAGTACCCGATGAAGCCGCAATGGAAATCAAAACCGTAGGCGACCTGGCGAAGTTCGTGGACAAGTTGGTGGGCTAGATCCTGTCCAGCCGACGCGGCGAACCAAAGTAATTAAAAAGCTCATGTGTGCGATCCGGCGGCAGGTACACAAACGCGCCTCCATCATATTGCAATACGATATACTCACGCTCGCCGTCCGCCAGCTGCATTTTCTTTATACCCAAATACCGCCCAAGCCCATGCTGTTCATGAATAACAAGCCCACCAATCTCGGGTAAAGCAAATTCCCCTTCGGGACGAAGGGGTGGCACCAAAGGTGACGGGGTAGGTTCTCGCGAAGCAATCTTATGCAGCGAATAAACAACCAACTTTTCATCAACCAACTCAAACGACGCACCAAGATCTTTTCGTATAATATTAATGGCATTCGGAGCAAAATCATCGACCGACGATATAACATACGGAACGCCTTTTGTATCCATATACTTTTCTGGGGACCGCGAAGACCCAACAAACACAAGTACAGTCTTGCCACGCGTCCCCACATTCCAAACTATCTCCGGAATAAGCACAGACAGCGCCGAGAAAAAATTCGCGACAGGCGCTGTTATGAAAATAGTCATTTTTTCGCCGTCATGAAGAGTATAACCATGGCTGTCATCAGTCACAAAGGCTTCTTTTCTCGTCACAAGTGCCTCCCTAACAGTGTGCCAGCCTTCTACTTTACAGTGTTCCGAGATAGGCGCAATTTCACAAGTATCCAGATTTTTTATGCTGGAAAAATTCCCCGCATTAATAAGTTTAATGGCCTCGATAGTATCTCCAAAGAACATAATGCGTACGGGGTATGGGTGGCCGGGTTGCCAAATGTCAATTATGTCGCCGCGGGTACTGTATTCGCCTTCCTTTTCGATTCGAGACGTTCGCAGGTATCCAAAGTCAGTAACAGTTTCTATTAACTTTTTCATACTTGTTTTGTCATTTATTCCAAGTTTAATACTGTTTGGTAAAACTGCAACTTTTTGTTCAAGTTGCTCTTTGGTTAATAGATTTCCCGCGCTCAAAGCATTTAATAACACAGCAACAAGCATCATTCCCCCCTATTCCCCCTTTGTAAAGGGGGCGACCAACAAAGATAAAGCGGGCTGCAAAGATGAGGTTTTTAAAGATGGGGATTTTACATTGTACAGACTCTGCATTTTAGAAATCGGCTCACCGTCCACCAAAGACATCGCAACATTCACCGCCTTTTCAATGGCATGGTCAATTTGCGTACGCGATTCTTCGTCCATTTTTGAAAGAACGTAATTAATATGCGTGGTTTTAAGTTCTTTTCCGGGTTTAACTCCAATTCGGATTTTTATATACTGGTTGGTTTTTAAAAGGTCATTAATACTTTTTATGCCATTGTGTCCCGCCGCCGAGCCACCCATCGAAACACGAATATTACCCTTATCAATATACAAATCATCCGTAAAAACAATAATATTCTCCGGTGCGATTTTAAACTTGCGCGCAACTGCCACCACCGCCTGCCCGCTTAAGTTCATATAAGTCAGCGGCTTCAACAGATGACACGTGACCGGTATGGACGCACGTGATGGCCGTAGGGGCGGACCCTGTGTCCGCCCAAGGTGA
>Ga0123353_10002897_pt1 | contig 21484 bp, 13 predicted proteins | sample TergutLab28metaG_3_FD_92763 | JGI IMG/M metagenome (GOLD analysis project Ga0123353, IMG submission 92763) | Labiotermes labralis P3 segment gut microbial communities from Petit-Saut dam, French Guiana - Lab288 P3 | ecosystem: Host-associated > Arthropoda: Insects > Digestive system > Gut ... | reverse complement strand
CGGGGCCGGTCGCCGCGAAGGTGACCGTGAAGGTGAGCGTGTTCTGCGCCGCGCCGCCGGTTATCGTGCCGGCGCCCGCGGCCCCGGCGTTCGCGGTGGGCGCGATCGTGCCGGCGAACCGGTGCCCGGCGTTGGCCGTCAGGACGACGGTGGCCGCGTAGGCCTCGTCGTAGCCGAACCGAACCGGGTTGGGGCTCCATGTGACCGAGGTCACGGTGTAGGTCGTATGGGCCGGGCTGGCCGCGCCGCTCGGCGCGCTCCCGGGCGCGGGGGCCACCAGGCCGGTGACGCCCGCCGCCGTGATGTCAATAATAGGTACACTCACGACCAACTGCGCCGCGTTGCTGATGCCTTCCGGACTCAGATCGCCGCCCACATCCTCCCGGACACGGCATGTATACATACCGGCATCGGAGGAGGCCACGGGGGAAATGGAGAGCTGATACGATGTCTTACCCGCAAGCGGAACCCCGTCTTTGTACCACTGGTAGGAAAATGTACCCGGCCCGGCATCCGCGTTGCTGGACGCCGTAGCCGTAAAGAGCGCCGTCTGGCCAACCGTCCCGGTCCACACGGGCGGGCTGACGCTGACCGTAGGGGCCGGCACCTCGCCCTCGGGCGGGAAATAGATGTGGACAAATACCTGGCCCGGTGAATCCCATTCCACCTTGAGGACTACGCCACAAGACAAAGAGACATCCTCTTCCGACAACCCCGGAGAAAACTCGTTATCCTCAACTGCCAGAACGATGAAGCCGGCGTAATGCCCTTCCAAAAAATCGTATTGCGGAAAGTTCTCCTTATATTCATCGGGGATTTGGTCGACGTCGCCATAATTGGTACTGGAGAGTTCATACCTCTCATCCGTGATGGTGACATGCTCAAGGTTTAGATATTCACCGGGGGTATGGTCGATCTCAAAATACAAGGAGGTGATGAGATCGGCCGCAAAGGCGATCATCGGCTGGCCGAAGGCTGTGAATGAAGCGATCAGAAATGCAAGGGCAAGGGTGAGCGAGATGCTCTTGTTTCTCTTCATTCTATCAGTTCCTCTCTGAACTCTTCCCGCGACTCGCGGGGAAATGCGGGCGAGACCGCCGCACGTTTCCGCGCGACGGTTCTCTGCCCTATTATGCAACGTTTTAGATGGTGCAGGTCACAACGATGTTCACGATTACCGTGGGATTGGAGAGCGATCTGGCTGTGATGACCGCCAAACCAGCCTTGACGCCAGTCAAGAGGCCGGTCGCGGAAACCGTCACATTGGCCGAGTTGGAGGAGAAGAAGACCAGATCGTTCAGGTTGCTATCGAGGGTGATCTGATACGTCTGCTTGACCCTCAACGGTGCCGTGGAGGGCTGGCCGGGGAGCAGTTTGACAAACGGCACCACAAGGGCGTCGATGGCGTCGAGCAGATCAGCGGTCGCTTGATCCACTTCAGCCTGCGTGGCGTCGTCGTCGTCAAAGACCGCGAGGGCGGCTTCGTAGGCTTCCACGGCGTCGTCCCAAGAGTCAGTCCCCATCCAGGCGTAGGGGTTGAGCGCTTCGAAATCACCGATGGCGTCGGCAAGCTCAGTCTTGACAACCGCATAGTTCAACTGGATGGTGTTGAGGCGGGCGTCCTCGCCGCCAAAGACAAAGTACAGATCGTGGACGCCGTCTGCCTTGACCACATCGACCGTGCGATCGACGTAGCCGATCTCACGAACCGTGGCGTGGAGCCGGATGCCGTCAGAGGTGGTGTTGTACGACCGCTCGGAGGTCTGGGTCACGGGGATGGTGGCGTAGAGCGGGCCGTCGGGGGCGTCGAGGCGGACTTCGATGGAAGTCGCGCCGGCGGGGATCTTGGCCACGCTGGCCGTGATGGAGGTTACCCTGTCGAGATCGCTGTTGAGCTGGACATTCTTGATGGCCGTGTAGCTGCCCGCTTCACGGGACATGACAACGTAGTAAGCCGCAGCCGGTGCGCCGCTCCTGAAGCCCTTGATGGAGTTCTCTTTGGCGAACTCGCGGTACACGACGCTCCTGGCCATGAAGCTCCTGTCAAATACGTTGATGGGCGTCTCCGGGCGCAGGGTCGAGACCACATTGCCCTCGTCGACGACGAACTTGATGCCGAGCTTCGACGTGTAGCAATCGGAGCCGAAGTAGAGGTCGTATTCGCCGTCTTCGATCAGATAGTCGTCGATGCTGACATCCCAAATGGAGATGTACAGCGGATCGACGTTCAGCGTGACGGTCTTGCTCTCGCCGGCGGCGAGGGCGACTTTGTCAAACGCGACAAGCTTTTGGCCGGGCGCCGCGTCGCCGTAAGCCGAGTCGGGGTTGCTGGCATAGAGCTGCAGCACTTCCTGGCTGGCTATGGCGCTGGTGTTCTTCACGGTGACCGTTACGTCGAAGGAGCCGTCCGCTTTGAACGCGCCCGCCGACATGTTGCTATACTCGAAGGTGGCATAGCTCAGGCCGGCGCCGAAGGCGAAGGCGACATCGGCGGGATCGGCGTACCAATAGGTCAGCCTGGTGCTCTCGGGGTCGGTCTGGGTTAAGTTGCTGTGCGCGTAGCGCGGGTCTACGTTTGCCACGGTAAAGGTGGAGCTGGAGGAGGAGATGTATTTGTCCACATAGGGGAAGACGTCGTTGGATTTGTACCAAGTGGTGGCCGTGCGGCCCGTGAAGTCGACATCGCCGTAAATGCACTGGGCCAAGCCATAGGAGGAGAATCCGCCGCCATTGTAATTCAGGATGATGGCGCCGATGTTGGGATCCTCTTTGAGCTCATTGATCAGCACCGGCTCGTTGGACGCGACGACGACGATGGTCTTGCCCGGATATTTCGCGGCCACGCCGGAAGCCAGCGTGTGCTGGGCAAAGCCCATGTCGATGGTGCCGCGGTCGTTGCCCTCGCTGAGACCGAGCGTGTTGTTGCCGAGGAAGACGATGGCTGCGTCGCCGTCGGTGGCCAGGTTGTAGCCGCCCTTGTCGACGATTTCAAACTCGAACTGGGTCGAGGCCAGCGCCCTCTGGGTGGCGGCGGTGGCGATGTTGCCCAAGGTGGCGTTGTAGGCTTGGATGTTGCCGTTGTTGTTGTACAGCAGGCGGCCGCTGTAGTATGATGTCCAGCTGTTCTGGGCCATGTTGCCCACCATCAGGTGGTACTTGCCGTTTGCGCCTTCCTCAACGCGCAGCGTGGAGGTCGCGGTGTTGGCCGTGAGGCTCATGACGGTGCCCGAGCCGGTGACGGCGGCGTTGTTGGCGTTGGTGGTGGTGAGGGAGTTGCCGATCCGGGCCAACGGATGGACCCAGACGGTGCCCTGCCCGTAAGTGAGCACGGAGAAGAGGAAGTTATCCGTGAAGCCGGTTTCGGGCTTGGCCCTCGCGGTGATGTTGCCCGTCGTCCCATCTGAATACCAATAGGTGCCATCGCCGTTCTTGATGGCCGTGATCACGCCGTTGGCCAGGACGGTGGTGTTGTTGATGACGTTGGCCGTGCCGCCCACGCGCTGCAAGCCGACGATCGGGGTCAAGCCGGAATTGGTGATGGTGGTCTGGGGGCTGACGTTGTACTGCGGGACATTCATGTGGCTGGTCTTATAGCCGAGCGAATACACTTTGTTATCCTTGGCGAGGGGCAGTACGCCGTTGTTTTTCAGCAGTACCGGGATCTCTTGGGCGGCGCGCAGGATGACCGCCTGGTGATCCAGGTTGTTCCTGTTCATGGTCGAAGCCAGGCTCCCGCCGGAGGACACTTCGATATAGGGCCAATTGATCTGCTTGCCGGTGGTGGTGTAGTTCGTGCGCTCGTTGAAGACGCCGAGGCGGATGATGTTGATCATCTGGTCGCGGCCGGACAGCCTCACGTCGTCGGGGGTAATGCCCCACAGGCCGCCATAGTTGGCGTTGTAGACGGCTTCCCACAAGGCGCCGGGCAAGGCATTGTCGAGCTGGCCGGCGGAGCCGCCGCCCTGGTTGCGGGTCAACGAGATGAGCGAAGCGAACGCGCTGTTATTGGGGGCGCCGTCCAAGAGACTGCCGCCATAGGGCTGATAGCCATTATAGGTGTTGTTGCTGGTGATGCCGGCCTGGGCGTTGTAGTCCGGGCTGCTGAACTGGGCCCATTTGGCATAGCTGTTGACATACTTCTTGATGGGCGTCATGACGGTCGGGATGCCGTTCATGCTGCCGAAGGAGGACATGAAGCCGTTGATTGTGTTGGTCTTGGCCAGGCCGATGCCGGTCATGTAGTGGTACTCCATGCTGCCGCGGGCCGAGGCGTTGACGATGTAGCTCTGGCGGTTGTACTCGCCGCCGTAGTTGGGGAAGTGCTTCGTGCCGAAGCTGTGCTTCAGCCAGAAGCGGTCTGTGTTGACGGTGCCGTCTGGGTAGACCTCATCGAGCGTGCCGTTCATGCCGCCGGCCCAGCCCGCGGCCAACGCCACAGAGTGCATGGGATCCTCGCCGCCGAAGCCATTGTAGAAACGCCCGTTATTCTGGTTCACGCGGATGTCGGCGTCGGCGCCGTAGACATTGAGCTGGAGGTTTGCGAGGTTGCTGTACGCATGGTTGATGGTGGCGAGCCTCTCGTTACCGGCGACCCTTCCCACTTCTTCGGCCAGCGCAGCGTTCCACGAGTGCGCGAAACCGGCCGAACTGGGCACCGCGCTGGAGGTGCCGCCGTTGACGTCGACGGCCCTATGGCCGGAGACGATCCGCTTGCCGGCGTTGGCGCCCTTGACCAGCGTGTAGTAGCCGACGGAGTTGTTGCGCGATTCGGTGGCGTGGACGGCGAAGCCCTCGACGCCGCAGTACGCCCACAGCGTGTCGAGATAGGCTTCCAGGTCGTCGGGGTTGCCGTTGAACAGCGGCATCCCTTGTAAGCCGCCGCTCGGGCAGATGGCGAAGACGGGATCCTCCGCTAACGCCGCGGGTATTGCCCACGGAAGCAGCGTGGCCACCATGAGAATCGCCAGCACCAAACTTAGTCCTCTCTTCTTGCGATGTGTTTGCATGTGTTCCTCTCTCCTTTTGGTAAATATTTATTTTTGCATTCCCCTCTTCTTTTCCTGCCTCCCGTCATGCTGGCTCCCTGCGGCGGGATACCATGAAGAAGCCAAAGAGAATGAAAAACCATGATGATCGCGAGCCAAAAGCCCGCATGTGTCCCGTGACTAAAACTCGGCCTCTTCTCCCAAATCCTCGAAGGTGAGATACCATACCTTGTCCCGCCTGACTAAGTTGAAAAAAGTGGAGTTCAACGCCTGTTCACCGTCCTTCGCAAAGACCTCGATCACGTACAGCTTGGCGGTCTCCTCTTCAAACTCCTGCGAGAAAGCCATCTCAGCCTCGACGATAAAATCGAGTTCGAGCGCTTTGACAAGGCTGCGCAGCATCGCGTTGTCGTTGGTGTAGTCGATGTCTAATTCGCCGTAGTATCCTTCCGCCAGCGCGACCTTGAGCGCGCCGACCGTTTCGAACAGCGGGATGGAATCCTCTTGCAGGACGCCCTCCGCGTAGCAAGCCCTCATGGCTTCGATGTCGCCGGCCTTCAGCGCGTCCACGAACCGCCCGACCAGCCTCCTGGCCCGGGTCTCCTCGGTGCCGATGAACTGCGCGTAGCCGATATACCATTTGTGATTCAAGTTGACCATCGTGAAATAGACGGGGAAATAGGATGTCTCGCCGTCTATCGTGATGGCCTGCGTCAGATAGAGCGTGGCCCACTCCCTCGCCTCCGACGGATCGAAGACGATTTTCTCGCCCAGCCGGATGCGGTAATCGAGATCCACCGCCTCCACAAAGCTCTTGACCATCGAACTGTCATTGGTGAGATCGACGCCCTGGACATGGTAAAGCCCATCTTCGATAAAACCCCTGAAGTCGGTGACCAACTCGAACACCAGGAGGAACTCGTTGCTGTACCGGTCGGGCGGGGCGCAGGCGGTCATGCCGTTGATATCGCCTTTCTTCAGGGCGGCCATAAAGCGGTTGTACATGTCGACGATCTTTTCCTCGTCGGTCATGCCCGCTTGGCTGTCGGCGAAAAATAGGAAGTAGGCGCCCAGACCCAGAAGGACAACAAGCGCCAACGCGATGGCCGCGATCCATAATCTATTCCTTTTGGGGCGGGCGGCCACCCGGGCGCCCTCAGATTTTTCCATGCTGCTCATGCTGGGACCTCCTAGTTCCATTCATCAAAGGCTCAATTCATCTTCTCATCATCGCAATAATTCATCATCGCAAATTTTAGTTTTAATGACCTGCGTGCCACAAAGCCGGATATCCGGCTTTGTGGCGAGGCTTTGTGGCGGGGTAGGTTCATCACGAAGGGGAAATCAATGAAGAAGGAGATAGCAATGAAAAAAACGAAAACGCCGCACCCATGCGCCCATGCGTCCATGCCCATGCGCACGGACCCGGCGACCGACCCTCGATGTGACGGCGGCATGTCATGCCATATTATAGGGGCAGTATTGTAGGTATTGCATAATTATTTTACCATTTTACAGATAGTTCTGTACATGGAATATCATAGCATAATTCTATGGAATATTCGATACTATTCGCGAAAATCCTCCCAAACCCGCCGTGACCGTATTGACATCCCAACACTTTGTGAATATGATTGGTGCAAAGCAGCGCAAAATACCTTTTTTTCACATATAACGAGGAGGATAATTATGTTGCGCGTCATGATTGTGGACGACGAACCAGCCGCGATGCGTTATATCGCCCAACTGCTCCGGACGCGCTGTCCGGATACCGAGATCGTCTGCTGCGTAGAGGATGGGAAGGGCGCCATTTCCGCGCTGCGGCAAACCCAGGTGGATATTGTGATCACGGACATACAGATGTCGGCCGTGAACGGCATCGAGCTTGCCCAGTGGATCAGCCGCCACAAACCGGACGTGCTGACGTTGATCATCAGCGGGCACAGCAACTTCGAATACGCCAAGGCAGCCATCAGCGCCGGGGTCTCAGACTACCTGCTCAAACCGATCCGCCCCTCCGAATTCAAAGCGGCGATGGACAAGCTGGGCGCGAAAGCCAAGCAGCAGAAGCGGCAGGGCCGGGAGGGCTGGCTTCTCCAAATCTTGAAGACGAGCATGGACCCCAACAACCCGTGGCCCTGGTCGCAGGATCGCCTCACGCTCGGCGCCATCCGGCTGGGCGGTACGCCATGCGACGCCCGCATGCCCACCGGGCCGTTCCCCTACCCGCCGGGCCTGCCCGACGACCTGGCTGCCGTCTATGCGCGCGACGAAACAGAGGTCTGTTTCGCGCTCCCTGTCAGTGGCCTCATCGCGAAACACATCGGGCCCGGGCATTTTGTCGATGTCCTGTCGCTGGGCGCGCCGTACTACACGGCCTTTCTCAAAACCGTCCTCCCCGGCGAGGACAGCAACTGCTTGCTTACCATGCTGGACGCCACGCTGAAAGCCGCCGTGCCGGGGCTCAAGCAGGCGGGGGAGCTCGGCGACGGCGTCGTGGCGCCGTACAAACCGCCCCAGCAAGAGCAGACATTGCTGAGCAACCTGCGCTATGCCATATCGAACGCGCAGCTGGACAAAATCAAGGCGGGGCTTGGTTCTGCCTTTGCCCTCTGGGAAGCCGACAACGCCCCGCTGTCGCATGTGGAGCGCACCTTGGCCCACCTGTTGCAGTTCATGACGGAGCACACCCCGCCCTCCGACGACAAACCGCAGGGCAACCTCTTCGAGGTGGCTGTCACCATCTCACGGCAGGCGGCAAGCTATTCCGACATGCTGCAAAGAGCGTGGGAGTATTGCGGGAAGATCTACAAACCCATCGAGCGCAAAGACAAGGGGGGGCAATTGATCGGCCGCATCGAGGAGTATATCCACGAGCATCTGCGCGATCCGCTGTCCACGCAGCTTATCTGCGACGTCTTCCACATCTCGGGCAGCTATTTGAGCCAGCTTTTCCGCAAGTATTGCAAAATGACCTTCGTGGAATATGTCACCCATAGCCGCATCGAGGAGGCCAAGCTCCTCATGACCGAGTTCCCGGACATGCCGATCAAAGCCATCGCCGCGCACCTGGGTTTTTCCGATCAATTCTACTTTAGCAAGGTTTTCCGCTCTATCACCGGCCTGGCGCCCTCGGAATTCAAGTCGGGCTAGTGTCGGATTTTCCATGGAAAACCGCTTTGATACTCCATGTACAGAAGGGGTTTTGATCGCCTATAATAAACATACAGTTTCTCAATATTTTAGGAGGGTTTTTTATGTCAAAGAAACGAAGCATCCTCGCTCTTATCCTGGCGCTCATCCTGACGCTGTCGTTTGGCTTCACGCTGACAGGTTGCGGTGACGATTCAGGCAGCAAAACATCAGACCCGCCCGCAAACACCGACACACCACCCACCGACGCACCGCCCACCGACGCGCCGCCCACCGACGATCCGCCGCCCAGCGAAGACGTGCCTAAGTCCGATGTCACCCTCACCTATATCATCGACCGCGACACCGATCAGGCCGGATCCAAAGCCGTTATGGAACGCTTCACCGAAATCACCGGCATCAAGTTCGAAGAGGAGCTTCGCCCCGGCGGCGCCGAAGGCGAGACCCTCCTCAAGACGCGCTTTGCCACAGGGGACGCCCCGGACTTCATTTGGTTCAACTCCGGCTCCCTGCTAGCCACCCTCGACCCTGTCAGGAACCTCGTGGATCTGTCCAGCCAGTCCTACATGAGCAAGCTGCAGGAATCCTACAAGCAGACCGTCTCGATGGACGGCAAGGTTTTCGGCATTCCCGGCAGGACTTCCATGGGCGGCGGCTGGCTCTACAACAAGAAGTTGCATGACGATCTGGGCCTGACTGTCCCGACCTCTTGGTCCGCTTTGATTGACAACTGCCAAAAGGCCAAAGACGCCGGCAAAACCGCCGTCATCGGCTCCTACAGCGATAGCTGGACTGCCCAGCTGATCCCGCTGGCCGACTATGCCAACTTGGCGGCCGTAGCCCCCAACTTCGCGGCCGATTTCGACGCCGAGAGGGCCACCTACGCCGGCACGCCCGCCGCGGTGAGATCCTTCGAAAAGCTCGCGGAGATCAACGAAAAAGGCTTCATGAACGCGGATTACCTCGCCACCACGTACGATCTGGCGCTTGAGATGCTGGTCAAAGGCGATGGGCTGTATTACCCGATGCTCACCTTCGCGCTGGACGGCATCGTGGGGAATTGGCCCGATGAAATCGACAACATCGGCCTGTTTGCCCAACCCGCCGACGACGCCGCCAACACCGCCCTGACGGTCTGGATGCCCGACGGTTGGTACGCCTGCCAGGGTTCGGATCATTTTGACGAGGTCAACCGGTTCTTCGAATTCTATCTTTCCGAGGAAGCCCAAGGCATCCTTGCCAACAAATCTTCCGGCAACGGCCCCAGCGTGGTCGCCGGCGCCCCGTCGTCCCCGAACGTCTACCAGGCCGTCAAAGAGATGCAACCGTATTTCGACGCGGGCAAGACCGCCCCGGCCATTGAGTTTATCACATCGGTGAAGGGCCCCAACCTGCCGCAGATTTGCGTGGAGGTCGGCTCCGGCATGACAACGCCGGCCAAGGGCGCCGCCAATTACGACCAGGATGTCGAAAAGGAACGCCTGCAGCAAGAGTAATCAGTTGTCAATTGTCAGTAAACCAATTAAGTAATTTATCGCAAAGCGAAAGAAGAAGGGACTCCAGTGTTTTCGGATGGGGGGTGGGGACACAAATCCCCGCCCCCCCTTTCCATGTATCGGCCCCCCCTCTCCATAGTATCGCGAACAACTCCCCCGCCGCCGCCGGGTGTGGGCCTGCCCGCCGGGTGTGGGCCTGCCCGCCGGGTGTGGGCCTGCCCGTCGGGCGTGGGCCTGCCCGTCGGGCGTGGGCCTGCCCGCCGGGTGCGGGCGAAGATTGAAACAGAAGACGGGGTTTAGCTTATGAATAAGAAAGTGTATTCCTATTGGTTTTTGATTCCGATAGGGCTCGTGTACGTGGTCATCTTTATCGTGCCGACATTCATATCGTTTTTCTTCAGTATGACGCGGTGGACCCTCGTGGAATGGGACTATATCGGTTTTCGGAATTTTACGACCTTTTTCTCGGAGATCCAGATGGTGACGAGCCTACGGAACACGATTGTATACGCCCTGACCACCAGCGGCTTGAAAACGGTGTTCGGCTTGCTGTTGGGCGCTTTCCTATGTTCCTCGCTGAACCTGAGGACGCGATCCTTTTTACGCTCCATGATCTTCTTCCCCACCCTGCTATCGACCTTGGCCGTGGGCATCGCGTTTAAGAGCCTGTTCCACCCCACCAAAGGGCTCATCAACTCCGCCATCGGCCTGCTGGGCCTCAAAGGGCCGGATTGGCTGGGCAACGTCAGCTTGGCGTTGGGTTCCGTCATTTTTGTGGATCTGTGGAAGGGCGTGGGCATGGCGACCGTCATCTACATCGCCGGCATCATGGCGATAGACCCGCAATACTACGAGGCGTTGCAAATCGACGGCGGCGGCTGGTGGCATAAGTTCCGCTATATCACGTTGCCATTGTGTCGGCCGGCCATGAACTCTGTCATCATTCTTTCGTTTATCACGGGCCTGCGTACCTTCGACCTGATCTGGGTCATGACAAACGGCGGCCCCGGCTTTACCACCGACGTCCTGGCATCCGTCATCTATAAGCAATACAGCAACGGGTATTACGGCCTCGCGACGGCGGGCAATGTCGTGATGCTCTTGCTGGTCGCGCTGCTGGCCTTCCCGTTGTTCTGGTGGCTCAACAGGAAGGAGGCGATCCTGTGATGAACAAGAAGGTGAAGAAGCTCGTCATCGAGATCGTCGCGGTGATTCTCGTCCTGGCCATATTCGGTATCCCTTTCTACTATATTGTCATCAACTCCTTCAAGACAAGGGCCGGGGCGGCGCAGATGAGCCTCGGCTTCCCGGAGGAGTTCGCCGCTGTCGAGAATTACGAAACGGCCATTACCACACAGAATTACATGGTCGCCACGGGTTTCCTCAACAGCGTGATTATCACGCTCGGTACCGTCGTGCTGCTGATCCTGGTGTGCTCCATGGGCGGCTTTATCCTGCAGCGGCGGCGGAGCAAACTCACGACCTTCGCGAACTTCCTCTCGTTGGTGGGGCTGATGATCCCGCCCGCCATCGTGCCCACGATTCGCGTCCTGCAGACCATAGGCGTCTTCAAATCCCTGTTCGGCATGGTCTTGGTGGCGGCCGCGCTCCAAATCCCCTTTACCTTGATGTTGTATCGGGCCTTTATGTCCACGATCCCCAAGGAAATCGACGAGGCCGCCCTCATCGACGGGTGCGGCCGGCTGCGCCACTTCTTTATGATCATCTTTCCGCTGCTCAAACCCGTCACCGCCACGGTCACCGTGCTGGCGGCGGTGAACGTGTTCAACGACTTCGTCAACCCCCTCTACTTCCTTCCCGGGGCCAAAAATGTCACGGTCCAGCTCACCATGTACAATTTCTATGGCAAATTCGCCAGTTCTTGGAATTTGTTGATGGCCAATGTCGTCCTGATCTCGCTGCCGCCCCTCCTCTTGTTTATTTTCTTCAGCAAACGCATCGTGTCCGGTATGGTGTCCGGCGCCATCAAAGGTTAAGGGGCTAAAGGTTAACGGGCTAGGAGGAGTGCATTGAAGTGATTGGCTTAGGAAAAATGAAACTTCAAACACTGTGGAAAATACTGTTCTTTGGTTTTGCAGGCATCCAAATCGCGGTATACTTGTTGTATACCTACAGCGGCAGCGGGCTTTCTATCACCCCGGCCATATATTGGCGTGATTTATACTTGAGATTTGGGTCGTGGCGTAATATTAGCTCCCTTGAGGGATCTGCCTATACTTTGTGGTATTATATTTCAACTCTACTTGGCTTGGATAATGGGTCTCGCGTCAATTACGACATAGCCGTCTTCAATTTCTTTGGGAACCTGCTCAAGTTTATGCCGAACGGTTTATTATTTCCGCTGATCTTCCGCGGGGTGAAACTCCGTTGGGCTATGGCTATGATCTGGGGTTTAGTGTTTTCTCTTCTCCTGGAGACGCTACAGCTTGTGACAGCTCTCGGGATCTTCGATCTGGCCGATGTTGTATTGAACTTGCTGGGCTACCTGATGGGCTACCTGATGGGATGTGGCATGTGCGCTCTTTTCTTACCGCTATGGGAGAAATGGCGAAGAAGCCACCCCGTTTCGCTAAGGGATCATGAAGATGAAGTGGAACTGGAGGAAATTCTCTGACGAATGCCCGCAACATGCGGTAGTTGGGCATAAAGGGATAAGTTGCTAGGAGGGTATCTGTGCTTGGTTTGACCGATCTTGATTATAGCTCCTCTGGTTTTTGCTGGACGTTGCTGTCCGGCGGCCGGGATGTGCGCCAACGCGCCTACCATTTACAGCTTGGTTTCTCCGCCGACTTTTCCCTCCTGCTGTGGGACTCCGGGGAAACCGTCAGCGAGGCGTCCTGCTATGTCCCCTACGCGGGGCCGGCCATGCCCTATTGCGAAGCGCTGTATTGGCGCGTCCGCGTGTGGGATGATAACGGTGGGGACAGCGGATGGAGTGTCGCGCAGCAGATCTTGACCGGCCCTGACCCCGAAGACTTCGGCGCCATATTCATCACGCCGGACATGCCGGGGGACGCCGCCCTTTCCAAAGGCAAACTGCTCAGGCGGCCTTTTGAAGTAGGCGGCGAGGTGAAACGCGCCGTGGCCTATGTGACGGCTTTGGGGCTATACGAGCTGTGGATCAATGGGGCGCGGGTGGGCGACGCCCTGCTGGCGCCCGGCTGGACGGAGTATCGCAAGCGGCTTCTCTACCAAACATGGGACGTGACCCCACTACTCCGCCCGGGGGAAAACGCCGTCGGCGCCATGCTGGGGGCGGGCTGGTACAAGGGCGACCTGGCCGGATGGATTGGGTTGCGGGGCGTCTATGGGGAGCGTACCGCCCTGCTCATGCGCCTGGAACTCCTCTACGCGGACGGGCGGCGGGAGACGGTCGCCACGGATGCGCGGTGGCGTTGTTCCGATGGCCCCATCCTGTTTTCCGAATTGTACCATGGGGAGATTTATGACGCCCGGCTGGAGCAACCGGGTTGGGACAGCGCAGGCTTTGACGACAGCGGCTGGTCCCCGGTCGAACCGTTTCCGTTGCCGTTTACGGATTGTTCCCCACAGATATTGCGCCCGCAGGAAGGACCGCCGATCAGGCGTCAGGAGGAGTTGCCCGCCCAACGGGTAATCACCACGCCCAAGGGCGAGACCGTGCTCGATTTTGGGCAAAACCTGGCGGGGTGGGTGCGCTTCGCCGCGCGTGGGCAGGCGGGGGACACCGTGCGCCTGCGCCATGCCGAGACGCTGGATCGGGAGGGGAATTTTTACACCGAGAACCTTCGCTCGGCCAAGTGCGAAATCACCTACACCCTCCGGGACGATGCGCCCGTTATCTTCGAACCGCATTTCACCTTTCAGGGGTTCCGGTACGCGCAAGTCCTGTCTTACCCGGGGCAGGTGCTAGCGGAAGACTTTTCGGCGGTGGCCGTCCATTCGGACATGCGCCGCGCCGGGCATTTCGAATGTTCCCACGATTTGCTCAACCAGCTGCACCACAACATCCTCTGGAGCCTGAAGGGCAACTTTGTCGGCGTCCCCACCGATTGCCCGCAACGTGACGAACGCTTGGGCTGGACTGGCGACGCGCAGATCTTTATCCGGACTTCCACCTATCTGATGGATACCCGCGCATTCTTTATCGAGTGGCTGCGGGACCTCCGGGCGGCCCAGTTCGAGAACGGCGCCGTCCCCTATGTCGTGCCCGACATACTCACGGGCAAGTTCATCGAGGGCGATGTCGTCTCCAACGCCGAGGCCGTGAGCGGCTGGGGCGACGCGGCGGCCATATGCCCCTGGGCGCTTTGGCTGGCTTACGGGGACAAAGCGGCGCTGGCGGAGTGCTATGGCAGCATGAAAGCCTGGGTCGGCTACATCCAGGCCCGCGCCACGGGCGGGCTGCTCTGGGACAATGACTATCAGCTGGGCGACTGGGTGGCTTTGGACGCGGAAGAGGGAAGCTATTACGGCGCCACGGACACCAGCCTCATTGCCACGGCCTACTATGCGCTGTGTACGGACATACTGCGCCGCGCGGCGGTCGTTTTGGATAAGCCGGCGGACGCCGCGCGCTACCAGGCGTTGCGCCGCGATATCGGCGACGCCTACGCGGGGGCGTTTTTCTCTCCCGACGGGCGACTGACCAGCCCCACGCAGACGGCCCATATCCTGTCCCTTGCTTTTGATCTGACGCCCCCAGCCCACCGGGCGCGCACGATAGGGGGCTTGCTTGCGCTCCTGAAGGAAAACGGCGGCCATCTGAACACGGGGTTCCTGGGGACGCCGTATTTCTGTCAAGTCTTGGCGGACAACGATTGCCTGGAGGAAGCGTATGACCTGCTGCTCAAGGAAGACTACCCCTCGTGGCTGTATCAGGTCAAAAAGGGCGCGACCACCGTATGGGAGCATTGGGACGGCATCAAGCCGGACGGCAGCATGTGGAGCCCCGGCATGAACTCCCTCAACCACTATGCCTATGGCGCCGTCGGCGAGTTCCTGTACCGCGTCGTCGGCGGCATCGATATCTGCGAGGACGCGCCGGGGTACAAGAGGATCAAAATCCAGCCGCGCCCCGGCGGCGGGCTGACATGGGCCGACACCAGCGTCCGCACGCCATACGGCAAGGTAGGCGCCGCATGGCGGATCGACGGGCATGTCTTTTCCCTGACGGTCGATATCCCGCACAACACGTCGGCGGAAATCATCCTGCCGGACGGCACCGTACAGGAAACCGGCTCGGGCCGGCACCATCTCTCATGCGCGATCGCGGTATAGGGCACGGTGACGGGATGCGCCGCCCGTAACCACCGTAACCACGGCATCCCTGACGCGCCGCCCGCAATCCCCCCGCCGTACGGGCGGCATCCACGCCGCCCACGGTCCCCCCGTAGGGCGCGGCATCCACGCCGCCCACGGTCCCCCCGTAGGGCGCGGCATCCCTGACGCGCCGCCCGCAACCACCCCCGTAGGGCGCGTCCCCTACAACGCGCCGGGTGGATCGCGATATCAAATCCTGAATATTGTATTGCGTTGCGGCGAGTTTCTGTGATATAATAACTCGTTGCCAATTTGTGGAATATCATGGGTAAATGAACATGAGGGGATGGGGTGATATACATGCACAGGGTCTTGGCGATAGACATTGGCGCTTCCGGCGGTCGGCATATTTTGGGCGAGCTGGACGATGGGAGAATCCGCCTTACCGAGGTACACCGCTTTCCCAACGGCATGGTCAGGAAAGGGGGCATGCTGTGCTGGGATTTAGGGGCGTTGTTTGCGGAAGTCATCACCGGCCTGCAAAAATGCGCCGCGCTGGGCACTATCCCCGAGAGCGTCGGCATCGACACCTGGGGCGTGGATTTTGTCTTGCTGGATAAGGAAGGGCAATTGCTGGGCGACGCGGTGGCTTACCGCGACAGCCGCACCCAAGGCATGGACGCCGAGGTGTACAAGCGGATCCCGGAAGCCGAGCTGTACGCCCGCGCGGGCATACAAAAGCAGCCCTTCAACACCATCTTTCAGCTGATGGCCGTCAAGATCCAGAACCCGCAACTCTTGGACAAAGCGGCCTGCCTGCTGTTGATACCGGATTATCTGCATTACCTGCTCTGCGGCACGCGGGCGACCGAGTACACAATCGCCTCCACGACCGGCTTGCTGGGCGCCGCCAGCCGTGACTGGGACGGCGAGATCATACGCCGCTGCGGGTTCCCCGCCGGCATTTTCCAAAACATCCGCCCCTCGGGATCGGAATGGGGGCGTCTCACCAGCCAGGTCAGGGACGCGGTCGGGTTCGACTGCCGCGTCGTCGCGCCGCCGTCCCACGATACGGCCAGCGCGTTTCTTTCGGTCCCCGCCCAATCCGACGATTCGGTGTTCCTTTCCAGCGGCACATGGAGCCTTATCGGCGTGGAAAGGCCGGCGCCCGACACCTCCGAGGCCAGCCGCGTGGCCAATTTCACCAACGAGGGCGGATACGGTTACCGCTACCGGTACCTTACCAACATCATGGGCCTCTGGATCATACAGTCGTTGCGCGCGGAGATCGGCGGCGGCGCCGGTTACCCGGAATTGGAGAGGCTGGCGCGTTCCTCGGATTACCCCTACAGCGTGGATGTCAACGACAGTCTTTTCTTCTCGCCCGATAGCATGGCGGGGGCGGTGAGGGCGGCTTGTCGCGCGGCGAGCCATCCCGCGCCCGAAAGCGTCGGCGACATGCTCAAATGCGTCTATGTCGGCCTGGCCCGCTCCTATGCCCAGTCGATCGGGGGGCTTGTGTCCCATACCGGCCGGCGCTATGACGCCCTCCACATCATCGGCGGCGGCAGCCGGGACATGTTCCTCAACGAGCTGTCCGCCAAGACCTGTGCCCTGCCGGTATATGCCGGCCCCGCCGAGGGGACGGCCCTGGGCAATATTGTCTCGCAGTTGATCGCCATGGGCGAGCTTCCCGGCGTGGGGGCCGCGCGGGCGGCGATACGAGAAAGTTTTGACATTCAGGAGGTGCTATTTTGAATTTGCTGGCATCCTTTGCCGCCATGTCCCAAACCGTCGGGGCGCGCCTCGACTATGTGCAGGGCGGCGGCGGCAACACATCGGTGAAACTGGGCGACGGCCTGATGGCCATCAAGGCGTCTGGCTTTCGCCTGAATCAAGTCACCGAAAACGACTGTTTCGCGGTCGTCGAGACCGGGACGTTGAAAGATGTCACCGCCGCATGCGGGTATAAGCCGTTGCGCCCGTCGGTGGAGGCCAGTTTCCACGCGCTACTGGGTACATTTGTCATACACACCCATCCCGTCTACGCCAACCTGGCGATGTGTTCCGCGTCCGGCACGGACAGGCTGCCGGCCGCGATGGACGGCCTGCCTTATATCGTCGCGCCCTACATCAACCCGGGCGTGGAGCTGAGCATGGCCATCAAAGAGCGGCTGCGTCCGGATACGCGGGTGGTGTTCCTGGTGAACCACGGATTGGTGGTGACGGCGGACGATGCCCAAGGGGCGATGGCCCTGCACGACGAGGTCAACGAGAGATTGGCCAGCGCGTACGGCGTGAGCCGCGCGGACTTTGACTGTTTTGCCCGCGAGGCCGCCAAGATGCTGTACCCCGATCAACAGGTGTACCTGGATCTGACGCAGGCGCAACGGGAAATCATGGCGGCGGTCATGTTTATTCATTTCACGCTGATGAAAAATGGGGGAACCGCCCAGGCGATGGGCGCCGAGGCACTGAGCTATATCTCCGGCTGGGAGGGCGAGGCCTACAGGAAATCTATCTTGAGATGAGGTGCGAGCATGAGCATGAACATGGGCACGGGCACGAACATGAGTACGGGCACGGGCACGAACACAAACATGTACGAACTGGCCAAAGAACGCTACGCGGCCTTTGGCATCGATACCGAGGCGGTAATCCAGGCGTTGGACGCGATCCCCATCTCCATGCATTGCTGGCAGGGCGACGATGTCAAGGGTTTTGAGGGCGGCGGGACGCTGGACGGCGGCATCCAGAGCACGGGCAACCACCCCGGCGCGGCGCGCAATGTGGATGAGCTGCGCGGGATGATCGAGGAAGCCCTGTCGCTCATCCCCGGCCAAACCCGGTTGAACCTCCATGCCATCTATGGCGATGTGGCGGGCGTCGATCGGAACCAAATCGAGCCCCGGCACTTTGCCGGCTGGATGGATTGGGCGCGGGGGCTTGGCATGGCCTTGGACTTCAATCCCACGCTGTTTGGCCACCCCAAATCATCCCAAGGGCTGACGCTGGCCCACCCCGATGAAGGCATCCGCGCCTTCTGGATCGAACATGGCAAGCGTTGCCGCCGGATTGCCGCCTGCTTTACCGAAGCGCAAGGCAGTTCTTCGGTGGTCAACCTGTGGGTCGCCGACGGCTTCAAGGATATCCCCGCCGACACGCTGACCCCCCGCCAACGCCTGCAAAGCTCCCTCGACGACATCTACGCCAAACCGCTGGATGTCGTCGACGCGGTGGAGAGCAAACTTTTCGGCATCGGCTTGGAGAGCTATACGGTGGGCAGCCATGAATTCTATCTGGGCTATGCCATCCGAAAGGGGCTGGCCCTCTGCCTGGACACGGGGCATTTCCACCCGACCGAGGTCGTCAGCGCGAAGATATCGGCCGTATCGCTGTTTGTCGAACGGCTCCTGTTGCACGTCTCGCGCCCGGTGCGCTGGGACAGCGATCATGTGATCCTGCTGGACGACGAGCTGGTGGCCATCGCCCGGGAGGTTGTCCGGTGCGGCTTGCTGGATCGTGTCCATATCGGGCTGGATTATTTCGACGGATCCATCGACAGGGTCAGCGCCTGGGCCGTGGGGATGCGCAACATGCGGAAGGCACTGCTCATCGCGCTGCTCGATCCGATGAGTGCGCTGCGCGACGCCGAATGGCGATTCGACTTCACCCGCCGGTTGGTCATGATGGAGGAATGGAAGTCCTTGCCCTGGCCCGCGGTGTGGGAGGAGTATTGCGCCCGCGCGGGCAAGCCCGCGCAACTTCCGTTTGGCGCCCGGCGATGAGGGAGAATAACCCATCATTGTCGGAATTAGAACTGGAATATGCCCGGGGGCTCGACGCCGCCACGCCGCAAGCGCGGCTGGACGCCCTGCGGGAGTTGGCGCGTTTGTATCGAACCGGCAAGACGGCAGGCGGGATGGCTGGCGGGACAGCTGGCGGGATGAAACCGCCGGTTCGTTCGGATAACGTCAACAACCACATCCACACCATCTATTCCTTTTCGCCCTACTCGCCCGCCAAGGCGGTGTATTTGGCTTGGTCGAGTGGGCTGGCCACCGCCGGTGTCATGGATCATGACACCGTGGCTGGCGCGGAAGAATTCCTCGAAGCCGGCCGCCTCATCGGCTTGCCGGTGACGGTGGGGTTCGAGTGCCGCTGCGATGTCTCGGGCACGCCGTTCGCGGGGCGACGCCTCAACAACCCGGATCAGCCGTCGGTGGCGTACATGGCCATGCACGGCATCCCGCGCCGGATGCTCGGCGAGGCGGAGCGATTTTTGGCGCCATACCGCGCCCATCGGATGGATCGCAACCGAAGGATGACGCAAAAACTGAACGACGCACTGGCGCGATACGGGCTCGCCTTGGATTACGACCGGGATGTGTTGCCTTGCTCGCAACATGACAGCGGCGGCGTTGTCACCGAGCGGCATATCCTCTATGCGTTGGCCGCCTCCATCACCGATCGGGAACCGCTGCGGCATTTCCTGTTGGGCATGTTCAAGAGCCAGCTTGTAAGCTCCTTCTATATCGACGCCGACGAAGAATTACCGCATATCACGGCATTTATCGACCTCGCGCAAACGCTTGGCGCGGTGTCGGCGTACGCCTACCTGGGCGACGTGGGCGTCTCGGTGACCGGCGACAAAAAGCCGCAAACATTCGAGGACGCATTTGTCGATGATCTGTTCGCCTGGTTGGCGGAAGCCGGCGTGCGGGCGGTAACCTATATGCCGACGCGCAACAGCATGGCGCAATTGCAACGCGTCATGTCATTATGCGAGGCGCATGGCCTCTTCCAGATAGCCGGCGAAGACATCAACTCGCCATTTCAGTCTTTCCTATGCGAAAAGCTCGAAACGCCCGCCTATCGACATCTGATCGACTCGGCTTGGGCCCTCATCGGCCATGAACGCATGGCGGAAGCGGATCCCACCAAAGGGATGTTCTCGGCGGAAATGGAAAAAACCCTGCCCATATTACGTGACAGGGTTTCTTACTTTACAGCCATCGGCAAAAACGGCGCCCCCTCTCCCCCGTCATCCTGCGCGTAGTCGCAGGATCCACGTCATTCCTCCCCCGGTGGTACGTCAACGGATGCCGCCGTTACGGCGGTCGCGGGCGGCAGGATGCCGCGGTTACGGCGGTGCGTCAAGGATGCCGCACCCTACGGTGGTACGTCCACGGATGCCGCCGTTACGACGATACGCCAACGTCCGACAATCCCCCACCCCCGTCATCCCAACCCCCGTCATCCTGCGCGTAGTCGCAGGATCCACGTCATTCTGCGCTCCTACTTCACTTTCTATCGTCATTCTGCGCGAAGTCGCAGAACGCAGAACGCAGAACGCAGAACGCAGGATCCAGAACCCCGGCGCCGCGGAGGAATACCACATGATATTTTTCACCGTAATGCGAAACCAGGGGCAAATCGCACCCAAACCTTAAAGTTAACTCTAAGGTTTTTGCCCAACCGACCAAAGCGGCCTTTGACCGTGTGGTTCGCCCGCTAACATTTATTATGTTTGGTATCAGAAACAGCCTCTCAGGAGGCTGTTTCTGATATGATTTATGGCAGTTCATCAAATTGTAAATTTATTTATTCTCTATTGACATTCGACCTGCTTGATAGTGTAAAATGGTTATTATAGCCAAACGAAGCTTCATGCACGGCGGCGTACCATGATGGATGCGGGAGAGAATATCTTTCTCAGGCAATAGTTTTAGGAGAGGGGCTTTTAGCCCATGAAGAAAGCATGCCTTGTTATCCTTGTTTGCGTGATGTTGACCGGTTGTGGCGGAATCCCAACGGGGAACTCGGAGATGACGGTTCCTTCTGTCAGTGTTTTGACACCTGAAATATCAACTGACACGACAGATATTATTCCATCAGAAGACCCGAATAGCACGCCATACGAATTGGCCACTTCAGAGGAAGAAGCGGAAAAAGTCAACCTTATAATGGCCTCCTGGCGCGACTACGAAGTAGCCGAATTCAACGCACTGCTGGCCCAATACAAGGCGCTGGTCCCCAATGTGACCATCTCCTACCAGCCCATCTATCCACCGGATTATAGCCACACCTTGGAAATACAGTTGGAAGCCGGCACCGCCGCCGACCTCGTCTTTACTAGATCCTACGATACCGGACAGGGGCTGTTCACCAAAGGCTATCTCGCCGACTGCACGGGCATCCCCGGCCTGATGGAAAACTTCGCGCCTAGCAGTCTGGCGCCGTGGCAGATGCCCGACGGCAAGATGTTCGCCGTCCCCTTCGCGGCGGTATCCCACGCAGTGTACTACAATAAAGACATCTTCGCGGCCAACAACGTAAACGTGCCCAAAACATGGGATGCGTTTGTCGCCGCCTGCAAAAAACTGTCGGATGCCGGTGTCATTCCATTGGCCAACGGCATTGCCGACGACTGGGACATCCTGGAGTGCTTCTTCCTGAGCATGGCTGCCAACTACGTCGGTGTGGGGGATACGCGCGTGCAATATGAGATAGGCGCCAGGAAATTCAACGACGAAGCCTGGATCAGCTGTTACGCTGCCATCGCGCAAGCCGCGCCCTATCTGCCCG
>Ga0123353_10002896_pt1 | contig 21485 bp, 15 predicted proteins | sample TergutLab28metaG_3_FD_92763 | JGI IMG/M metagenome (GOLD analysis project Ga0123353, IMG submission 92763) | Labiotermes labralis P3 segment gut microbial communities from Petit-Saut dam, French Guiana - Lab288 P3 | ecosystem: Host-associated > Arthropoda: Insects > Digestive system > Gut ... | reverse complement strand
CTAAAAATAACATCCTCTTCCAGGCATCAACGGCAATGCTCGCACAAGCTAACGCGCTACCACAAGGAGTCCTCCAACTTCTAGGTTAATCATCATAACCCTCTTTGTAAAAGAACCGTACTTTTCGACCCTGGCGGCGTCGATAAGCGGTTCTTTTACATTGATGAAGAAGGGGAGCACTCCCTGTGTACATATATCAAACATTATGATATTATAATCAAGTGTGAGGTGCTATATGAGTAAAGTCAAACTATCAGTCTGCATGATTGTCAAAAACGAGGAGCAAAACATTGCAACTGCGCTTAAAAGCGTTGAAGATATTGCTTTTGAGTGTATCGTTGTTGACACCGGTTCAACCGACAAAACTGTAGAAGCTGCGGAAAGTATGGGAGCAAAAGTACATCATTTCGAATGGGTTGACGACTTTGCGGCTGCCAAGAACGCCTCTATTGAGTACGCTACAGGCGATTGGATACTATCGCTTGACGCAGATGAATATCTATTACCCGACGATGCACAACGACTTTTACACATACTCGAAGAAACCGGACCGGAGCCCGAACGATTCAAAGACTGCCTCGCAATCAGTTTCATGCTTGTAAACATCGACGATTTCGGACGCCAAATGACAAAATCAAGCATACTGCGGATATTTCGCAACATACCGACAATACGATTTTCAGGACGTATACACGAACAACTGACTGTGGAAAAAAAGAACATCATGCACACAAACGACGTTACACTGATGCACACAGGCTACTCCGAAACCATCCGTAAAAAAACCGGCAAAGCAAAACGCAACCTCGAAATGCTAAAAGCAGAAATCAAAAGCAACCCTGAAAACATGACCCTCAAAGCATATCTGGCAAACAACCTTAGCATGAGCACCGACGAAAAGGAACAAAAAGAAGCGGAAACACTCTTCGAAGAAATCCTTGGCAGCGGAAAAAGCGCACAAATCAACAACACATTGATAATAAAACTGTACATCTTTACAATAAGTAAATATCTAAACGACCCGGAAAAGCTGTCGGAAAGCGAAAAAATGTGCAAAAAAGCACTCACTGCATTTCCAAACTCCGTTGACTTTGAATATCTGCTTGCAGTTATCCTGCACAAAAAAGGAGACAATGAAAAAGCCTGGCAGCACCTCAAAAACTGCGAAGAAAACCTGATACACAACAACACCCCTGATGACGCAATAATGATACCCGCAGACCCGACAATACTGTTTAGCCAAATGATACTGACAGCAAAAGCCCTTGGAGACATAGAAACCGTAATCCTATACTCCACTCACGTATTGACAATGGACAAAACAAAAAAGTCAATCCTCGGACCCTGCATAGCAACCCTGCTATACTATGGAGTAACAGAAGCGGAAACAATAGACCTTCTATCGAATATATATGATTTTAGTGATAATAAAGACCTTAACTTCATAGCAGAAACAGCAAAAGATTACGGTGCTGCAGCTTTCGCAAAAAACCTAACAAAACTCAGTTCAAATTAGCTGCAACGTGAGGCTCAGAGGCGGTATATATGCTTCTGACAAGCGAAACCACGGACGGTGTAGCGCGCCAATAGAGTACATGGACGTACTCTTTGGCGAAGAAGAAGTATATATACCGACTCTGAGCCGGGTGTGTTGCTATTACTAAGGATTAAGGTGCAACTAATGAGCAAGAAAAAAAAGAAAAAAACAGCTCTAAAGAAATTTACACCAACAGTCCGTTTATCTCAATGCATGATTGTCAAAAACGAAGAGAAAAACATTGAGCGGGCACTCGCATGGGCTAAAGACATAGCATATGAGCAAATCGTTGTTGATACCGGCTCAACCGACCGGACAGTCGAACTGGCAAAAAAGATGGGCGCAAAAGTACATCACTTTGAGTGGATAAACGATTTTGCGGCAGCGAAGAACTACGCAATGGACTTAGCAAAAGGGGACTGGATAGCCATACTTGACGCCGATGAGTACATGTCGCCTGAAGACGCAAAAGAACTGTATACAATACTAAAGAAAATCCAAAGTGACGCGATAGCATCAAAAAAATGCGACGCAGTACAATGCACATTTGTAAACCTTGACGACAAAGGAAATGCTACATCCATCATTAACCACCAGCGGATATTCCGAAATCGCCCTGACTTGCGATTTACAGGCAAAATACACGAAGTAATAACACTAAAAAACGGCTACCTTGAAGCTCCGAACATCCGCATCCTTCACACAGGGTATACACAAACCAGCTATAAAGAAACGAACAAAAAAGACCGCAACCTTGAACTGCTGAGAAAGGAACACGAGAATGACCCGGAAAACCCTGACATAATGTTCTATCTGGCAGACTCACTTAAAAGCATGGGCGACGAAGAAATGACGGAAGCGGAAGCACTGTTTCAAAAAGCATTAAACAGCAAGGTAAAACTAAAAAACACACATATAAAGCAATTTGCATATAACTTTCTAATACCTCACTACATGAAAGATGAAACGAAAAAAGAAAAAGCAATAGAGCTATGCAATGAAGCAATAGAAAACCTGCCGTCATTCATCGACTACTATTATTACCGGGCAGTTCTTAACAACCAAAAAGGAAACTATAAAGCCGCGCAAGATGATCTGGCAAAATGCGAGCAAGAACTGCTGTCAAAAGATAAAACACCGACAACACAAGTATTAATGCCAAGTCCTCTGCTTCTGTATTACCAACTGTTGTTATCGGCAAAGGGATTAAATGACGAGGAGAGAATCTCAAGAAATTCCGCAGTACTTCAAATGATGCTCGTTGACAGCAAAGAACAAACGGAAGTCATCGGTTTGTACATAAGAACGTTGTTGATGGACGGAGCAACCGATGATGAGGTACTAGATGGGTTATCAGGTATATACGACTTAAGTAACCCTAAAGATATGCTTTTGATAGCACGAGCGGCAAAAGAAGGCGGAGCGGTAGAGTTTACTCGAAATATTATGAAAATAGCAGGGCAGATGCTGGGAGACAAATAACAAATGACAAATGATAAATGACAAATGACAAATGGGACGAAGTGTAGGGACAAACTGTGTTTGACCGCCGTAGGGTACAGAAAGTAATGAGTAAGAGTAAAAAGAAAGCAAAGAAGAAAAATACCGGTGCGCATCAGGCATCGGTCAGGCTGTCGCAGTGTATGATAGTCAAAAACGAAGAAAAAAACATTGAAACAGCATTGAAATGGGCAAAAGACATTGCTTGTGAACAAATAGTCGTTGATACGGGGTCTACCGACAGAACAGTTGAGCTTGCGGAAAAAATGGGAGCGAAGGTATACCATTTCGAGTGGATAAACGACTTTTCGGCAGCAAAAAATTTCGCAATGGATAAGGCTAAAGGAAACTGGATTGCCATTCTTGATGCCGACGAATACATGCCGGAGGAAGACGCGAAAGAGCTTATGAAGCTTTTGAAAAATATACAAGGAAACCGGCAGCATCTCAAAGAATACGACTCGATAAGCTGCTCATGGGTACATCTTGACGATGCAGGAAAAGCATTTTCGGTAATTACACAGCAACGCGTATTCCAAAACCACCCCGACCTGCGCTACGAAGGAACAATACATGAAACGATTATGCTGAAAAATAAGCACTATAATGCGGAAAATCTGAGGATAATGCACACGGGTTATGCACAAACAGTGTATAATGCAGCAGGTAAACGCGAGCGTAATATAAAGCTGCTTGAACTCGAGTTAGAGCGTGATCCGACAAACCCGAACACAATGCTGTATCTGGCAGATTCAATCAAAGCAGCAGGAACAGAAGAGGCCCGTGCGGAAGCGGAATCACTATACTTGCAAGCGCTTGAAAGTAAGCTTCCGGCGAAACCCGAAATTAAAAGGCTTGCATACGACTTTTTAGTATCGAGATTTTCTAAAGATAGCGAAAAAACAACGGAAGCGATAGAGCTTTGCACAAAAGCACTGACGGAGCTTCCGGAAAACATAGATTATCATTATTATAGAGCATATTCTAACAACAAACTAGGGAATTTCAATAAGGCATTGGAAGATTTACAGAAATGCGAGCAACTCTTTATCAGTGCGGCATCGGTTCCCGAAACCAGAGTACTGATGCCATATCCGACACTGTTATACTACCAATTATCCGCGGCTGCAAAAGGACTGAACGATGAGCAGAGCAGCATTAACTATAAAGCTATCTTAAATACAATGCTAAACGAAGGTAAAGACCAATCCAAGGTGCTCGGTCCGTATCTGGTTGCATTGTTTCAAGAAGGAAAAACCGGAACAGAAGTATTTGAAGCACTCTCGGACGTATATGACATCAATAATCCACATGATCTTATGCTCATAGCGAGAGCGGCAAAGGATTACGGAGCAATCTCCTTTGCACAAAAAATAATGGAAATGATCGGTGAAAAACTTGAACAGCAGTAACCTCGATTCCACACACGCGCAATTTGAACAAGAAGCGGCGTCAATCAAAAGTATAATTTACGACATGATAAATGGCGGAAATGAGGATATGGCGAAGCAGATTTTAGAGCAGTACACGATGCTCAATTCTGTTGACCCCGAAATAACGGTAATAAAAGACATATTATATCCTGCCGGTATATCAGACGAAACGGAAGACAAAGTAATACCGGATGAATATAAGATACTCAATAATATTGAAACTATTTTCATATTGTCCGGACTGATCACGCGGCGGACAGGGTATATTGACAGTGTTCTGAGAAAAATAAAGCTGATAGAAGATAAGTGGAACTACAAACCGTTACTTTTGACATGCATACATAATATTGACCAAAGACAGGCATTGACATGGCTTCAAACCGCAGGCGACGACAGATTGAAAATGAACGCCGGAACAAGAGTAATAAATGTATTCGACTATTTTCAAAAGTCATATGCAGACGGGCTGGCAAGCATTGCGGTTTACGCACCTGTAAGCGACGGGACGTTATATGTCAAAACAACAGAAAATACATACGATGTCTTTGACGGAGATATATGCATAAGGAAAGAATACTATACAGGATACGCCGGATGCCTTCGTATGGTGCGCTATTTTCAAAAAGATAAAAGAGAAAAAGACCTCGTTTACGATGATTGGGGTTATCTCAATTATATCCGCAGGTACGACTCTGATGATGACAGCAAGTTCCATATTGACTATTACACAACCGATGGGATTTTATGTATCAAGGCATTTTTTATGTTCACGGATGAGGGCGCTATGCCTGATAAATACATCGTTTACGACCAAACTGAAACCATAATCCGAGAGTGTGAGGGCAGCGCAGAACTGGCTGCATTTTATATAAGTAAAACAATAACCGATAATAAGTTTTTTATGCTCGTAGTTGAAGACGGACTAATGTCGAAAGCCGTCACAATGATTGAAAACGGCAAGAAAAACACAGCAAAATGCGCGGTAGTGCACAGTATTTTTCAAAACGATGCATACAATCCGAAAAGCGGACCGCAGATGTACTATAAATATCTGTGTGAAAACCATAAAAAGTTTGACAGTATAATCATGCTGACACAATCAGCAAAGAAAGATTTTCAAGAAATATACGGAAAAATGAGCAATATTTTTGTGATACCGCACCCTTATCCGTATGAGATAGGAAAACCGGATATTGACAAAAACGACCGAAAAAATGCTGTGATAATAGCAAGACTTGACCCTCTCAAACAAATAAACCTTGCTGTTGACATTTTCTCTCTTGTGGTCAAGAAGGTGCCCGATGCAAAGCTGGAAATCTACGGACACGGACCGGAAAAGAAACGGCTGGAAGAGCAAATAAAGAAGCTTAAACTGGAAAACAACGTTTTTTTGCGCGGATACACAGACGCTCCGCTCTCAATCTTCAATAATGCGGTACTGTCAGTATTCACGAGCGCAGCCGAAGGCTTCGGACTTACATTAGTGGAGAGTATTTGTAATGGTTGCCCGGCATTTGCTTTTGATATCAAATACGGTCCGTCAGAGATAATTGATGACAGCAAAACAGGGTACTTAATTCCACGCTTTGACAGGGAAGAGTATGCAAAAAAAATAATAGATTTCTATAAAGATGAACAACTCAGAAAAGTAATGGGTGAAAACTGCTATAAAGAAACCCCTCGTTTCAGCACTGAAACATTCCTAAACAATTGGTATAATATGACATTGAACCTGTATGAGAAGTACAAAAGTAGCGAGTGACTTGTGCTTGGTGGCAGTGATTAATAACAAATATTTCTGCATTCTGCATTCTCAATTCTGCATTACTAATCCGGAGGTAATATCCATTGTTGAAAATCTCTCAATGTATGATAGTTAAAAACGAAGAAAGAAACATTGAGCATGCGCTTGGTTGGGCGAAATCTGTTATATGTGAGCAGATTGTTGTGGATACGGGGTCAACAGACCGCACAAAAGAGATAGCCGAACGCATGGGTGCAAAAGTTCTTGCGTTTGAATGGGTAGACGACTTTTCAACAGCAAAAAACTTCGCAATTGAGAAGGCTTCGGGCGACTGGATATTGTTCTTTGATGCGGACGAGTATATGACAGCAGAGGATACAATAAAGCTGACAGAATACATAGATCAAATACAAAAAGATCCGGAAAAAAGCAAAAGCAGCCTTGCAATCAACTGTAAGCTTGTTAACATCGACGACAACGGCAAAGCAATTTCCGTCTATGACGCAATGCGGGTTTTCAAAAATGACAAAGCAGTGCGTTATATTGGAAGCATTCATGAACGTTTGAACCTCAATTCTGAAAACGTTGTATGGTATGATGAGATAGCAGTAATCCACACAGGCTACTCCGAATCCTCAATCAAAGAAACAAACAAAATCGAACGAAACATTAACCTGCTGAGAAAAGCGATTTCCGAAACAGAGGACAACCTGGCGCTAAAGGTGTATCTTGCCGATTCGCTCAAAACAAAAAGTGACAAAGAAAGTCAAGAAGAAGCGGAAAGATATTTCACCGAAGCAATAGAGTACGGAGCGGACAAGATATTTTACAAGCTTAGAGTAAAGGCGTATATACACATTCTAAATAAGCTTGTAAACGACCCGCAAAAACGCTCTGAATGTGAGAAACTATGCAGTAAGGCTTTGACAGAATTCCCGAACTCGCTCGATTTTGAATACTTTATGGCATCGCTCTTAAACAGCAAGGGAAACTACAAAGAAGCGTGGGATATGCTAAAAGCCGGAGAAGACAGAATGAAAAACGGCGGAGACATCGGTATCGCCTATCACGTACAAGCAGACCCGACAATGCTTTACTCAGGGCTGCTTATGTCAGCGCAAGGACTTGGAGACCCGGCTGCTGTCACCGGATATGCACTGCTCATTCTGGAAGCAGATAAAACACGACAAGAGATACTAAGCCCGCTTATAGCGAAGCAACTGGGACAAGGAGCATCTCCCGAAGCACTTGTATCTCTTCTTTCAAAAGTATATACATTAAACGACCCGAGTGATTTACTCATTATAGCACGCGCGGCAAAGAGCTGCGGTGCTGTTGAATTTGCCCGTATAATAATGACTATTGCAGGAGAAGTGCTTACAGCATGAAAAGAATCAACTGAGTATTCACTGCCGGCAGTGTGGGGAGATGGAGGAAAGGTACATTGATAAAACTGTCTCAGTGTATGATTGTTAAAAACGAAGAAAAAAACATAAAAAAAGCTCTCGGATGGGCAAAGCCGGTTGCATACGAGCAAATTGTTGTAGACACAGGCTCTACAGACAAAACGGTAGAGCTTGCGGAAAGAATGGGAGCAAAAGTATACCATTTTAAATGGATTGACGATTTTGCAACCGCTAAAAACTATGCAATAGATCAAGCGACAGGAAACTGGATAGCCTTTTTGGATGCGGACGAGTACTTCACACCGGAAGATGCTGCGAAGCTGATAAGCAGATTAGAAAATATTGAGAGCAAAAAAAACTCAAAAAAGCAAACAACCATTTTGAATATGCCGTGGGTTCAACTCGACGACAATAGCAAGGTTACAAGCATTGGTGAGCAGACACGGGTTTTCAGGAATATAAAAGAAATACGGTATGTTGGCAAAATACATGAACAAATTTCTGTGTATGGCGACATCAAGCGTATTGATGATATATCAATAATGCACACGGGATACGCCGATACCGAATACAAAGAAAAGGGCAAAGCAGAGCGTAACATAAAAATGCTCAGAGCAGAGCTTGCCGGGAAACCAAACGATCTGAAAATAAAGGCGTATCTCGCAGACTCGCTGAGTTCACGTATAGTTTTGGATGAGAAACCTAATACGGAAGATTTAGCCGAAGCCGATGTTATTTTTGATGAAGTTATCAAAAATGGCGAAGAAGTGCCGGCCTTTATGAGAGAGAAGGCATACAGATATCTTTTATGGAGAATTTGGGACAACCCTGAAAAAAGTGAGGACTGTGAGCAACTGTGCCGGTTGGCATATTCGGAATTTCCCGAAAATATTGGATTTAGCTTTCAGTACGCAGCAATGTTAAATAAAGCGGGAATGCATGCCGAAGCAATGGAGATACTTAATAAAACAGAAGACCTGCCGATGAGTCCATCATGTAATACAATGAGTATACCATCTAAAACCGTATACGGCGCAGCGGAGAGAATCGGTCAGCAACTGCTTGCGGCACAGGGTCTTGGTGACGTAAACGGTATTATTAAATACGCTTCTGCTTTACTTGCTTTAGATAAGACAAGGCAAAACATCTTGTCCCCGTACATACATACAATGCTGAAAAATGATGCTTCATATGATGAAGTGTTGGGGAAGTTGGGGGACATATACAATATAGGTAGTCCAAACGACTTGTTGCTTATAGCCCGCGCAGCGAAGTCCTGCGGTGCATTGGAGTTTGCAAGATTGGTGATGGCGATTGCACAAGAGATAATTTAAAAACAATACGTCGGAAAGAAAATGAAATTTTGGAGGGAGAGCATATGAATAAACTGCTTGAACAGTTCAACGACGCAACGGCGTTAATGACCGTAGGCAGGCTGGAAGAAGCCCTTGAGAGTTTTTTGGAACTGGAAGAAAACCCGGAATTTGCGCCGTTTTGTTACTACCGGATTGCTCAAATATCAAACATGATAGGAGAGCCGGAAGAAGCTTACGAGCTGTATTACAAAGCGTTCACAGCTATGCCGAATATTGCATCTAGAATGCTTAGTGAGGACCATACAAGCTTTAATTATATTTTCCGCGGAAAGAAAAGCGAAAAAGTAACCACAAAATGCCCGCTTTGCGGCGTTGAAAGCTCACCGCACTGGTGTTACTCACTGATTGAAGCGGCAGGGTACAATGAGTTTTTTAACCCCGTACGAATGTGGATGTTCTGTTATCCCTGTAACCATATGTTTGCGCGTGAGTTTCCGGAGAAGCTATTCCTCTATAACGATTCACCGAGAAAAGCCAACCCCGTGTTTTTCCCGTATTATTCAAATGTCCTCGCTTCTATCAGGCGAAACGGATACGCCGAAGGGATGACTTTGTTTGAGGTTGGTATCGGCGCGTGTGAATGTTTGCTTGCGGCAAGAGAGATAGGGTATGAAGCTTTTGGTATAGACGTGATAGAGCGCCATGTGGAAGACGCTAAAAGCAAGTATAGTCTGGATGCGGAAGCTATTGATTTTCTCGAATTTGAGTCGGACCGCAAATGGGATATAATCATAATGGGCGATGTACTCGAGCATGTCAGTGACCCTGAACTTGCGCTTGCAAAAGCAGAGTCGCTGCTGCATGATAACGGTGCGTTATGGATATCAACACCTACCTTTGAGAGCGCATTCTCATGTGTTGCAGGACACAATGATGTTATGAGAAAGCAGCAATACCATCTCAACTACTTCTCTCGAGAGTCGCTCTATACATTGCTGGAAAGAAACTATCTGTTCCCGGTGGACTATCAGATATCCGCACACTTTAACGGTTCAATGGAAGTGATAGCAGTAAAAGAATCAAGAGCGTGAGGTGAACAAGAATATGCATGAGTTACTTTTTGAGTTGATGTCGAGCGGTGATGAATTATTGGAGTTCCTGGGCGGTAGTCTTAACCAAATTGAAACAGACACAGGCACCACTGTTTCCGAATCAATGGGCGAGTTATATAAAAATATAGCTGTATACGTTGAAAATAATAAAATTGACAAACAGCACAGGGGGCGGGAAGCTGCATTAAATGCGGAGCTTGCGGCATTAAAACTGCGAGATTACTTCAAAAACAAGGATCAAATAAACGCAGAGCATTTACTGACATATGAGCTTATACCACTGCATATTTTTTTAGCAAATGAATTAAATTTCTGGTATGCGATATATCCCGATACAGAGAAAATGCATGAATACGCAAAAATGCAGCTTGAGGATTTAAGGGAATACGTGCCGCACCATGAAGAAGCGTTGGCAATGGAGTATAGATATGATGTATCTATCGCCGTGCTTTGCTATAATAAGGCTTATTTAACTAAAACAGCGCTTAACAGCTTGTTGAAATACACAGACTTTGATAAATACAGTGTTGAAATAATCGTTATAAACAATGGCTCTGATGACAATGGAGAAACCTCTGCATATATAAACAGTCTTGATGATCCGAGAATAAAAACGGTAGAATTAAAGTATCCGCTTGGATACAATGGTTATTCACTCGGTCCGCTTGCTGCCTGCGGACGTTATTTTGTAGAGTTTCACACCGATGTTATTGCAACAAGCAACTGGCTGAACAACCTGATGGAATGCATATGCTCTGACTCTCGAATAGGAGCTGTCGCAACAGTCAGCAACGATTCAGCTAATAACCAGGAAATAGCTGTAGATTATGCAGATCCTATGGAAAACGATGCAGACATGCAGATTTTTGCACTTAAACATAACATCACCGACCCGTCAAAGTGGGAAGAGAGAGCCCGTATGCTTCCGACGAGCAGTTATATAACCCCAACGGCGCTTTATAGACGTTTACTGCGCGACCCGTGGCTTTACTACGGTCAATTCACAGATGATGATATGGCGTTATTTTTACGGCGCTGCGGGTTCAGGCAGGTAGTGGCGACAGATACATTTCTTCATCATTCGGGTTCGCAAACATCTTCGTTTGACATAGAAAAAAACGACAGCGTCAGGAAAATGCGGGAGCGTTTCTTTACAAAATGGGGGGTAGACGCATGGGTCAGCTCGCGTTTTAATCCCGGTGTTAATCATTTTATCAGAGAACTGACAGAAATCGGTAACTCCGAATCATTTTTGTTTATAGACCCTTACTTCGGCTCGACAGCATTGTTTACTTTTAACTATTACAGGGCAAATAATAAAACTATAGGAGAAACCGCAGCAATAATAAACGACATGAGATATATCGAAGATGCTGTGTATTATGATAAAACGATTGTCGGAGACGTAACAGAATCGCTATTAAAGCTTGGGAGCAAATTCGATTATATTTTCTTCAATCCCGACATCGAAGACTACATAGATGAGAATTTTCCTAAGCTGCTCAAAACCCTGCACAAGGTGTGCAAACCCAAAGCAAAAGTTGTATTTACTTTAAGTAATCCCGGTTATTATTTAGGGATTAAAGACTTGCTCAATGGCGATATTACAGGCGATAATTCAAAAAAACCATACCAACCGTGGCTCGGTATACGTTTTATTGATCCGGAATATGTGTTTAAAGCAGCGCGAGAGCAAGGGTTTTTATGCAAGGTCAGTGGTATAGACTGTCCGAAAATAGAAAAATATACACAGATAATAAAACAACTGCAGCCTTTGGTGCAAGACAAGAGTAAAGCGAAGGCATTAGACTATATATTTTTTCTTTTTGAACTGAGTCCCATCGATTTGTTATGACCATTAATTACTCACAGAAAGGATTGACAAAGTGGCAGAAGATATTTTTAAGCTATCACAATTAGTGGAGGACCTGCTGGAAAACGAGCGGCCGCTTACCGTGCTTGAAGTCAGCGGGTTTGAAGAGGACTACGGGCGGTTGATATCAAGTTGGCATGAAAAGGCGATATCTGATGGGTTGCCTGTCGGTGACATGAGATTTGACAGAGTGGATTTATCCGACGGCAGTCTTGCTGCAGAGAACAATATTTATGATAACATATACAATACGGACTATATCATAAACATTGATAAAATGGATGATTATGACGTAATACTTATTTTTCATTTACTGGAGAACATGATTGATGTTGATGCAAGAGCTTTGCTTGAATCCCTGCTTGTTAAAGTAAACAAGCAAATCTTTGTTATAACTCCGATATATCCATATGATTTAAGCTCTGTGTCTGAAGACGGACTCTCTAACGTGAGAGCATACCATCCTGTTTTTTTTCTCGGTATGGACTTTAGTTATAGGATGCTTGACACGACAGAGGGCAGGCTGCAAGCTTACAGCTTTTTCCCGTCTATGGGCTATTCAGAACTCCCGTGCGACTTGTTGCCGGAAGCACCGGGCATGGCAAGAATGCTTAAAATAGCCTATGTCCTGCCTCATCAATGTCTTACCGGCGGCTTGAAGGCATTATTGCAGCAAATGAAAGAACTGACTAAGAGAGGTCACTCTGTTTTCACCTTCTTACGAAGCGATAAATGCGACAGAGTTTTACCGGCATGGAGTCATTTGACGGATGACGATGTAGCCGCCCAAATAGTTATACCCGAGAGTGCCGGATACCTTGACTATATTTCGGATGTTGACATCATAATTTCCGGCTGGGTAGATCAAAGCAAGGAACTCAGCGAATCTCGGATTCCGGTTGTCATGTGGGAACAAGGCTCTGAATTCTTCTATGGAGAGCATAAAAAGCCTCAATACAGTGGAACTGAGGAACGATTGATTATACACAGGTTATATAGAACACCTGTTCATCTACTGGCAGTTTCTGAAACGATAAAAACAGTCCTCAAAGGCATCTACAACCGCGAATCACAATTATTCCCCAATGGCATTGACACGGATTTTTATTATCCGCTCAAACAAAAAAACAATGCTGTTCCCACCGTTTTGCTTGTTGGAAACCCCTATCTGGAGTTTAAAGGGTTCGACTTCGCAATTTCTCTGTTAAACGCTGCTCAGGAGTTAGGTTTGAAATTTAATATATGGTGGGCATCCCAAGCAGACTTTTCACTCAAGCAAGACTCGTTGGGAGTTGAAAAGTATATTGAGCCGTCACAGTATAAGCTGGCTGAGCTTTACAGAAACGCTGATGTGTTCATCTCCGCTTCATTGTATGAATCATTCCCGCTTCCACCCCTTGAAGCAATGGCATCCGGCACTGCTGTTATAGCAACCAACAGTGGCGGCATTAATACCTATGCCAAACCCGGTGTCAACTGTCTGTTATGCGAGCAAGGCGATTTTGAATCAATGCTTTTTGCCCTTCTGCATCTTCTGACGAATCCGAAAGCACGCGATTCACTGGCAGCCGAAGGAAGAAAAACTGCATTGGAATACTCGTTCAGTAATGTTATTCCGATACTGGAGCAATGCTTAACCCGAATTGTTGTTAATGAAATCAATAACTATACCGCAAACTCTTTCAACATTTGAGAGGGTAATTTAAGATATTCATTATACAGCCGGGTCTTTTATTATGTGTCCTTTTTTGCGCTTATCAGAAACTGTTGATATTCAAACAGCTTCTTTGAATCAATTGCTTCGTTGAGTGTGTCGGTCATTATAGGACCACCGGTAGACCATGTGATTCCTTGCAAGATTTCGATTGACAGACCGGTGTTTTCAAATAATTGCCTGGTACTGTGAAGGGTAAAAAACCTAAGATGGGTTCTGTCGAGGATTCCGGCGTCTGTATACTCGAATTTCCCTTTCATCAGGGCGTTTACGACAGAAACATGTTGGACATTTGGTAATGTGCATAAAAACCTTCCACCTTTTTTCAGATACGGGAGTAAATCGCGTAACACTTCTTCCGGCTCCCGCAGATGCTCAAGCACGTCTGCTGCAATTATATAATCAAAGGATTCTATCTCATAAGGCAAAAGGGTGTTTTCGACATTGCAGCATATTACATCCAGCCCTCTGCTTAGAGCAATTTCCGCAACTTCAGGTACTATCTCTACACCCTTAACGCTTGCATTTTGCCATAACTGCGCTATTGTCGCTAATGTCCCGCCACCCGAACATCCGATTTCAAGCACAGAAATCGGCTCGGTTTCCTTGTGGGTTATAAGTGCCATTATATCAAATCTGCTTGCCGCATAATAACCTCTTTTATCCACCGCTTTCAATTTTTTCTCTTTTTTCTTTTTAAGGATTGACTTTTCCGGTTGTTTGGTTTTAGATTTAGTATCGGGCTGTGATTGTGATTGTGAAGCAGGCTTTGATACCATGAATAGAAAATCGTCAGCCTGCATATGTAATCTCAAATTTTGTATATTATTTTCTTCGGGTACACTTGCCAAAAGATAATCGACAACTGTATCTTTAACCTCATTACTTTCACTTTCGATGCAGCTGATTACATACTTGGTGAAACCGTTATTTTCCAGGTGAATTGTGAGTTCCTGTGGTGAAACAACTACCGGCATATCATCATCTGCCGATTCCGCAATACCCAGCATTTTAAGCACATAATTCGCAGATGCGGTATTTCGAAGCTTAAACAAAATCTGCCCGCCGGGATTTAATTTTCCCAACAATGTATCAAGCAGATCGAGAGGATCTTTTCTAAACATGTTTAGTGGTTTTCCCAGAATAATATAATCGAAGCTTTGCCCGTCGAGCCTTTCGCAAACATAATCGATTCTGTCTGAAATGACTTCGTCAGCTATATTAATCAAGAGCGGATAATACATCACATCTGTTGTAAATGCTGTCGTTTTACACTCGAAAATGCCTTGTGACCGCAGTTTATTTTTTACATCCAGCAGACCTTGCCCCGCTTTTGTATCAATAGATAATATGTGAGGTATCGCTTCACCGTGGTCGCTGATATCCATTAGCGAAACCAGCTCTATTTCAAATCCGAACAACGTGCGAGTATTGTCAGTTGCTCCAAGCTCCGAATTTAAGCCGTAATAGAGATGCCTTGTAAGCTCACTGATATTATGACGTATCTTCTTGCCTTCATCAGTTTTTGCCAAAAATCCGTAAGATGCTTTTCTGCTGTAATCATGATTGTGATGAATCCACGTATCTCCCATTAAAACAACACGATAACCTGATTGTCGTATTCTCTCCTCCTGACATACCTCAAAAGCATATGGGTTTGATGAGTGCATACAGTAGATTAACTCACGGCGAAACATTGGCATGACAAGACCTGCGAGAATCCTATCTTCCCATTTTTTCGGGTCATATACATTAAATTTCCTTGCAGCCTCGAACATTTCTTCAGAGTTTTTGTATTGTAATTGTGGATTTTGCCCGAAACCGGAAGCTGACGACATAGAAATAACCATGCCGATATCAAGGTTTTCATCAAGCGCTCTAATCATATTTTGTACTGCGTTCTCCGTGATGATGATATCATCGTTTAAGTGCAATATATAGTCACCGGTACAGTAAACAGGATCCCACAAAGTGCGCCACCCTCTTGTAGCGTCAAAGTATGCACCCATATTATCTTCCATTTTGATGACTGTTTTACGCTTATACGGTACTGACTGCATGTAGTTATAGGTTTCATCATCGTCCTCTGATGAGTTATCCATAAGGACCAGTTCGTGATCTATCTGCGCAGCATACTTTAACACACAGTCAACACAGCTTTTCAATGACTTAATATTGCGGTGCGACAGGATTGATATGGTTAGTTTAGGCGACTCTTTAACCTTCGCGCTTCTTGCAAAATAATTATCCAGCTCATAAGACTTGTCGAACTCGATATAATCTAATTTACCTGGTGTTTCACGCTTTATAATGATAGGCTCTACTTTATAATCCTCATGCTCCATATGCTGCACACCCTCCTTTAATCACTTCACACGAAACAACCTTTGTAATTTTCTCAAAATTTGTATGGGATGGAATGCCGGAATATAGGTATCTATAGTTGATTAGCCTCTATCTCATCTGCTTGAGAAATTAGCGTCTTATTAATTTCGTTTTTATTAGCTTCTATCGCATCTGCATGAGAAATGAGTGTCTTATTAATCTCGTTTTGATTAGCTTCTATTGCATCTGCTTGAGAAATGAGTGCCTGGATCATTTCGCCAACTAAACTGTATTGGCTGGTAATCTTTTTAATTAACTCCGTAATGGTTTCCTCCAGAGTTGTTACCCTTTCTTCAAGTGCTTTAACAATATCAGCTTTAGCCGGCACTTCCTTGTGAACAACAATGTTACCGGGAGAAGATATGCCTGTCGGCATCTCCACAAATCCGGTAGCTAACAGTTCCAAGTCGTTTTGCTGAAAAATATATGATTTGTAGTCAATGAAACCTGACCACTCCATAGGTTTTTCGGCAATAAGCATGCTGTCAGCATCTTCAACCGAATACCATTCTAAGGATGCCCCTACCGGTGCAAGATTAGTAGAAGCGTGTATTATTTTCAAATTTGCGTATTTTGCCAATGCCACCAAACCGTCTGCATCAAAACGATAACAGTCGACAGGGTATCTATGTCTTATAAATCCACGGGGAGCAAGTATACAAATGAGTCCCCCTCGTTTAAGAACGCGTATAATTTCGCTAAATGTAGCCCAAAAAAATTCGATATGTTCCAATGCTTGCCCGGATATTACAACATCAAAAGATTCATCTTCAAGAGTAGGCCAATGATAAGGGGTAGTTGCAACAATATCTACATTTGTCCCGGCTTCCATGTCCAGTCCTGTGTAGGAATAGCGGGGGTCTTGGAAAAATTGCTTGTAGCTGCCATTGACGTCATAACTGCCAATGTCAAGAACAGAAATATTTGATGAATGAGACACGGAAGAAGTCAAATAGTTTTTAACAAACCACTCCATTCTCAAAAGACTACTTTTATGCATATGATTAAACCTCTGTTATCTAAATTTCTCGGGAGTTATTACTGTTCTATACATACCCTTTGGCCATGCCATTTTTTCAAAAACCACTATGGAGTCATAAAAACAGATGGAAAAAGTCGATTCCGCGAAAGCAAGCGGAAGATTACTATGCCTGGCGTTTAGTGAATCAACAAGGTCTTTACCAAGCTCAATTATGCTGCCCTCTCGCCCTAATCCACCCTCATAACTGTCCCAATATGCAGTGCATATATCTTCTATAAAATAAACTCCATTCTTGCTTAATTTGTCGTACATAAACTCGAATGTTTGCTTAATATCACTCATAATATGGCTTCCATCATCAAGGATTACATCAGGGATACCATACTCGGTTATTACAGATGATAAAAAACCCTTGTCCTTCTGGTCACCAATACAAACCTTGATTTCGTCTTCTTCATATTTTTTACAATCCGGGTTTATATCTAAGCCAACAATTGTAGCAAAGGGACCAAAATACCTTTGCCACATTTGGAGCGAACCACCACCGGCCACACCAATTTCCCAAAATACAATTGATTGATCCTTAAATTTGTTAAAATGCCTATCGTATATCGGAAAATAGTGAGGTACTTTATGAATCCTGCGCTTTTCATTTGTTAAAAAGTCATGATATAACATTAACATCCTCCGTCTTGTGAAGATATATGAGCTTTGTCAAAGGAACCATCGGTTATTTTCTGCTCTTTAGTACACAAAACAACCGCTTTTTCTCTCTGTTTTGCTATGTTATTAAAACAATTTTTGTACTTTTTGTCAATAGTTTTACTTCACTCATGTAGCTTTACGCAATGAGTAATCCGGCTCAGAACTACTGTTGATTTGACCGTTGATTTGACCGACAGCACGATATTATGCAACTCCTTGACAAAACCGCCATTTCCAGATAAAATTCATACCCCGAAGACAATGTGTCTACAGCAGAAACACAAATAGGGAAGGGGGTGCGGAACCGTGTCGAAAGCAAAGGGAGTCAAACAGGTAGCGTTTAATAAAAAGGCATACCACGACTACCATATACTGGAAAAATTCGAAGCCGGAGTCGAGCTTTTCGGTACCGAAGTCAAGTCGATAAGACAAGGAAACGTCAACTTGAAGGAAGCATTCTGTATGGTAAAAGACGGAGAACTTTTTGCACGCCAAATGCACATAAGCCCCTACGAAAAGGGCAACATCTTCAACCGTGACCCTGTGCGTCCAAAAAGGCTGCTGATGCACAAAAAAGAAATAAACCGCCTGTACGCAAGAATAAAACAAGACGGACTGGCTCTGATACCGATATCTGTATATTTAAAGGACTCGCGAGTAAAAATCGAACTGGGTTTGGCGCGAGGCAAGAAGCTCCACGACAAAAGAGACACGGAATCTGAAAGAACCTCAAACAGAGATATGGAAAGAAAATTAAAGGAAAGATGATAAGCTTTCGCGCCATAGAGAGGGAATATGCTTACAGATGACTACAGCAACTATATCGAAGAATTTTTGAAAAACGGCGAACTCTTATATAGCATGGGGCAATATGATGAGCTTGCTTCTCTTTGCCGTGATTTTTTAAGTGAACTTAAAAACGAAAAAGTGTACGCGATGCTGTCAAGTGCAGAGTATACACTTGGCGATATTGAAGCTGCAGAGAAAAGTGCACGAAATGGACTAATGGTTAATCCTAAAAGTCCGGAGAGTTTATTCAATCTTGCGTGCATTCTAAGTGAAAAAGGTGTTTATGCCAATGCACTGCGATACTTTTACCGCGCTGAAAGAGCCGGGGATGCCGAGACTGCTGATGCTTGCACCGGTGAAATAATCAAGCTTGAAAAATTGACAGGGAAAAAGGCTGAAGAGTTGATGCCGCCTAAAGCAAAAAAACGCGCTCTTATAATAGCAGCGGTTTTTCCGCCCGGGTCAGGCTCCGGAGCGCAAAGAACGGTAAAACTGGTCAAATATCTGCGTTTTCACGGTTGGGAGCCCGTCGTAGTCACACTGACTGTAAGTGAAAAACAAAAGTATCCGGGTTATGAGTATTTTGACGAACTGCCGGACGATATTGAAGTTATTCGTATTGAGGAAAAGGAAACCGTAACACAAAAAGATATCGAGTATATGAAGGACAGACTGTTACCACTGCTTTCAAGTGAAATGCAGAAAACGTTTATAGAATTCTATAATAAACTAACATTTGAGCAGCAATATGAGTTATGTAGTTTTCCGGAACAACTTGTATTGTGGGCATTTACGGTTGCAGATATGATAGATGAATACACAAACATAAAAACGATTGACCTCATTTATTCAACAAGCGGACCATATTCCGACCATATGGCGGCATATTATATAAATTTGCTCCACAACAAACCATGGGTTGCGGATTTTCGTGACGAATGGAGCAATAATCCTACGATGTGGCAAAGCGGAGATACATTGAGATTTCGCATGTGCCGTGATGTTGAGAAAGCAATTATCAACACAGCAACGAAAGTTATATGTGTCACGAAGCGAAGCCTTGATAATTACCTGCAACTCGGTTTTCCGTCTGATAAGCTATCGTGTATAACCAATGGTTTTGACGAAGAGGATTTTGACGGGATTGATTTGGGTGGTAACGATATTGATAGATTTATGATAGTACACAATGGACTATTATATGCCGACAGGTCACCAATGCCTGTTCTCCATGCAATCAGGAATTTAATCAAACGAGGTAAGGTTGATTCCAAGAAAATTAGATTTCATATGGGGTGTTTCGCAAACATTGATGAAAGAAATGCATTAGAACATGAAGTAAAGCGAATGGGTTTGTACACCATTGCTGTTGCAGATAACTATATGGAGCATCGTGAAAGCCTCTTATTAGCGTCAACCGCTAATGTATTAATTCTGCTGTTGGGAGCTTCAAAGGATTATGCTTCGATGTACCCGGCAAAAATATTTGAATACCTGCGGCTTAATAAACCTGTTTTAAGTTTAGGTCCGAGCGGAAGTATCGTTGAGGAGTTATTGAAAAAAACCGGTGCAGGGATAAATCTCGAGTTTTCGGATGCAGATGCCATTGAAAAAGAGATTTTGAAAAGATACCACTCATGGCACTGCAATGATGAATCAATTGTCAGAGAAAATATTGATATATCTATATTTGATAGATGTCAGCTAGTCGAAAAACATGCGGAGGTTTTTGATAGAGCAGTACAGGTTTATACATCCAAAAGTGTGTAGTTTTCGCTCTCACCGAATAATATTGACTTTGCATATGCCTGTTCGGTTTCGCTCAACATATCGAACCATGTGCTTTTTTCTGCTGCATTTGAATAAATATTTATTATAGAATGTCTAAAAGTCAACATACCGGTTACCATCTGTTGCTGCACATCAGGTGGAAGCTGTTTTTGTGAAACGTATGAGAGCATATACATGAATGTATAAAGATAGGCGTGAAACCTTTGAAATCCCCGGTGCATAATTGTTATGGAATCTCTGCGGAGTCTTCTTGTGAAAAACGGTTTTCCCAAATGCGCGGCTCGTGCTGCTTTTACTGTACATTGAAATGTGTAAAGCTCATCTCCCGGAGAGAGGTCGTTTTTAAAACATAAACCATGCGTTTTAACATGTTTTGCACTTTGAAGATACATAGTAGGAGGGACTCTAAACTCGTTGGCAGCCATCATTGAAGTGTATAATGTAAGTCCATCAGAAGTGCTGTAGTTATGCTTTCGGATGTAGTAATCTTCCGGAAAGGACCTTCGGCATTTTTCTAAATCGCTCCCATCCATATCGTAGAGAATCTTCGCATCAAAAAAGAGGATATCCAGGCTTTCCTGCTCTGACAGGTCGTAAAGCTCCTCAAGTGCAACAGCATCAAGCATATCATCATTGTCAATTATGTAGATATATTTACCCTTTGCGCGGAAAAGCCCCTCGTTATAAGATGAAGAGGTTCCGCTGTTTTCCTGTGTAAAGACCAAAACCCTTTCATCGTGTGAAGCGTACTCGTCCAATATTGACAGAGACTTATCTGTCGAACCGTCATTGATGCAGATTATTTCAATTTCACAAAGAGTCTGATTAATGATACTGTCAAGACAGTCACGCAAGTATTTTTCTGCGTTATAAACCGGTATTATTACTGAAACTTTACACATATGAACCTCGTTTCTTTCATATCACAGCTAAGAAGTGAAGACAATATTATCATACAATAACAAAGAACGCTATCCTAAGATGATTGCCGGTAAAATGAGTGGACAGGCTATTAAAAAGAATGTATAATTGCATTGTATCCAATCGCGATGTATCTCGTTCGAGAATAACCCACGGGACTGTAACGGTTTCGACGGGGGTGTGGAGGCGTGAATAGCGGGCGGAGGCGCAGTAACTCCAAAAACACTGCAACCTTATAAATTAAAGAACAACGATAACGTAGTTCTGGCAGCCGCTT
>Ga0123353_10002895_pt1 | contig 21485 bp, 18 predicted proteins | sample TergutLab28metaG_3_FD_92763 | JGI IMG/M metagenome (GOLD analysis project Ga0123353, IMG submission 92763) | Labiotermes labralis P3 segment gut microbial communities from Petit-Saut dam, French Guiana - Lab288 P3 | ecosystem: Host-associated > Arthropoda: Insects > Digestive system > Gut ... | reverse complement strand
TGTTTGAAAATTCATATATCAAAAATATTTTTTAAATATTTTTTCCTTTTGCTTTTTTTGACTCTTCGGCTTTCCTTGCTATCTTTTTCCATGCGCTGGTAAAACCCATTGCTTTTTTCATAAAAGAAAGAGTTATTGCTGCTTCTTCCCTCATTTTCATTGTGCCATCAAACAATATCTCTTCTACAAATCCTTTTTTTTCTTCATACATAGCGCGCTTTTCTCTTATGGGGTCCAGAAAAATATTGATTGCCTTTGCCAGTTTCTGCTTGACTTCCACATCGCCTACTTTACCCTTTTTATATCTGGCTTTTAGATCCTGCACTTCTTCAATATTTGGATTAAAAGCATCATGATAAATAAAAACAGGATTACCTTCCACTTTGCCTGGAATATCTGCTCTTATCCTTGCAGGATCTGTATACATTCCGCCAACTTTTTTTTCAACTTCTTTGGCACTATCAGAAAGCATAATTGCATTGCCCAAAGATTTTGACATTTTTGCATTGCCATCTGTTCCTATAAGAGTTGGAACATCCCCTATCATTGGATCTGGCAATGGAAAAACTTCTTCATATAATGAATTAAATTTTTTTGCTATTTCTCTTGAAAGCTCAACATGAGACTCATTATCTTTTCCTACAGGAACAAGATTAGCCCGAGGCATAAGAATATCTGCTGCCTGAAGCACAGGATAGCCAAGCAGACCAAAAGGGAGTTCTGAAAGATTTGCTGATTTAGCCATATCTTTTATACTTGGAATTCTTTGAAGTCTGGGAACTGTCACAAGCATCTCAAAAAACAAATTCATCTCATATACTTCATGTACTGCAGATTGAAGATAGATAACAGATTTTAAAGGATCAATCCCGCATGCAAGATAATCAAGAACAAGTTCACGGGAATTGGATACAATATTCTCTATATCTTCTTTTAATGGTTTTGTAGTAAGCATGTGTAAATCTGCTATGATAAAAAAACATTCATATTTATCCTGGAGTTCCACTCTGTTTTTTATTGACCCTACATAATGACCAAGATGGAGTTTACCTGTAGGTCTGTCTCCGGTTAAAATTCTTTTTTTATCCATTAGATTCATCCTTGTTGCTGCAAGATTTTTTCATTTTTATTTTTATCTTTTTTGGTTGAAAACCAGTACCCATCATAACTCCTAATGGTTTAAAGAAAGGGATACTCAAACAAATTGTTTTAATAGCTATTGTAATGGGAACAGCCAGCAGTGCACCTATAGGCCCCCATAACCATCCCCAAAAAGCCAGAGAAAATATTATTATTGTGATACTAAGATTAAGTCTATCTCCCTGAAGCTTTGGATCAATAATGCTTCCAAGCGTCATCTGCAGTGCAGTCATGGAGCTGGCAACCAGAAAAATCATTCCAATAGAAGGATAGAATTGTACTATTGATTGAAGGCTTATGCATATTACTACAAATATTGAGCCAACAACTGGTATAAAGTTTAGAAAAAATGCCATTAATCCCCAAATAGGAGCAAAATCAAGTCCTATAATAAGGAGAAGGATCCATGTTAAAATGCCGGTAACTGCACTGATAAATGCTTTTACAGCCAAATATTTACCTACATCTTTTGTTATCCTGGTTATAACTATGATAATTTTCCTCTTTGCTTTTGGAAAAGCTTCGGTAAGCTTATTTTTAAAAATCGAATATTCAAGAAACAAAAAGAGAATCAATATGAAAATTATAAAACTAAATCCTGCAAACCTTGTTATTGAATTTGAAAATGCAATAAGAGAACTTCTGGCAAGTTTTCCCCAGTCATATTCGAGAAAAAAATCTGCTGTTGTAATTGAAAAATTTGCTATTATTTTTTGAGTTAAGTCTTTATATATTTCCTTTAGTTGTTCAATATACCAGGGAAGGTGGAGAGTGAAAGTAGTAATACTCTTATATAAAAGAATTACTACCAGATAAAAAGCTCCGACAAGAACCGAAAGAATTATAATGATTCCCACGATTTTATGAATTCTGATTTTCTCCATTGCCATTATAAGTGGATAAAGTATAAAAGAAAATAACAATGCTATAACCATCGGCATTATGACAGAACTGGCTATTTTAAAAACAATTCCGACAGCGATAACAGCAATTACTCCCAAAAAAACAACACTAAGTTTTTTATCCCTCATATCGTGATATTACTATAATAAGGCTAAATATTTAATAGTATGAAACCTATTTTTTAAATATATTTAATTTTTTATGATATATTATTTCTATGGAGTAAATATGATTTATAAATTTAAAGATAAAGCTCCGGATATCAATAAAGCTGCTTTTGTAGCAGATAGTGCAGATATTATCGGAGAAGTTACATTGGGAGAAGATTCCACAATATGGTTTAATACTGTTCTCAGAGGAGATATAGCTCCTGTTATAGTTGGAAAAGGGACAAACATTCAGGAAGGATCTGTGCTGCATGTAGAAACCAATACACCATGTATTGTTGGAGATAATGTTACAGTAGGGCATGGAGCAATCATACATGGAACAAAAATAGGCAGCAGATCTCTTATTGGAATGGGTGCAATAATCTTAAGCAATTCAGAGATAGGAGAAGATTCTGTTGTAGGAGCAGGTGCGCTTGTGACAGAAGGGAAAATATTCCCGCCAAGATCTCTTATAGTTGGAGCTCCTGCCAGAAAAATTAGAGAAATTTCTGACTCTGATATGGAAAGATTAAAAAAAGGGGCAGAAGAATATATTAAACTGGGAAGAGAACTTACAAAAAAACAAGACTAACCTTAAAAATGAGAGCCTTTTTATATACCACTAGGTAGTATGACCCCAGATAGCTGTCATTATATGACGCAGCCTTGTTCTTACCAGAGCATAAGAGTAATATTTTAACCCAAGCTGATAGTTCTTATAAACCATTCTGTCTCTTACTTCCTTATTATTAAGAACTCTTTCTACATTGGTAATTGTTTCATCAGAAACAAAGTCTTCCATTTCAAGAGCTCTAAATCCCTTAGGTCGAATATCATAATAATAAATTGAATAGTTATTAACAAAAATGGGTTTTTTATAATAAATAGCTTCAAGGAAAGCATTTCCAAATCCTTCAAATACAGAAGGATAGGTTACAAGATCACAGCAATTATAAATATCTTCAAGAGTATATACCTTAGTGCCATCTTCCCGTATATATCTTTTTTTATCGGTTATTATATCATCTGCAAATATAGCCTTAACGCCCATAAGCTTAATATAATCTTTGACTCTATTGAGATAAACGTATCCTTCATCGCCTGAAGCATGGGATACAACAAGCGCTGCTTTTCTTTTCATCCTTGCAACAAGCTCTATTGCATGCTCTATCCCTTTCCGTTGGACAATCCTTGTTGGCTGGAGAAATAGCAGTTCATCTTCTTCAAGTCCAATATTTTTTTTCAAATCAGTAATATATTCATCTGGTGGAGCAGGAGGTTTTTCAAAATCCATGACATTTGGTATAAGAATACCTGCAAGTCCTGTCCTTAGTCCCAACTGATGCTGTCCTGATGAATTGATTACAACATGAAACATTGAAGGAAAACTGGGAGGGAAGCAGGAGTTAAGATAATCCCATACAGCATTTCTTAAAAATCTTTTTCTTTCCCAAAAAAAATCATGATGATGCGCAATAGTAGGAATAGTTGTTTCAGCAATAAAATCTGTTATTGCTATTCCAAGAGGTATATTAAGAGGAATTGTAAGAGCATTCTCCGGAATAATAAGGTCAATATCAAATTTATTTACGAAATCATATATTTTTTGTTTTATTGTCTTTTTTAATTCATAAATTACTTCTGTAGTTTCTTTTGTTCTTAAGCTGCGACCAAATAACCTTTTATTAAGATCTTTTATAATAGGACTCTGAAAATGGAGAAGAGGATCTGCCATTGATCTTTCAGGAGGTGTATCCACTTCGCCTGCCAGAAAAAAACATTCATGCCCTTCTTCCTGTAAAACTGATGCCCATTTTGCTGTTTCCAGAGAAACTCCGTCTGTTCCTGCAAAACGTAAAGAAATAAACCCTATTTTTTTACCCATATTTACTCCGCGATACTGGTCAAAGTTACCTTAATGGAAATCAAGGTAGATACAGATTAATTACTATATATTATTATCATTTATGATTTTATACAACGAATTTAAAATTCATTTCCTTTTATTTATAATTTTTAAAAAATTATAATTTTTTAAAGAGGCATTTTAAGTTTTAATTAAAAATATGAAGTATTAGAATAATTACATTGATCAATAAAAAAGCTGTGCTTAGCTAGCACAGCTTTAAGCTTTTAAAAACTTATTTTTGTTTTACAAATTAAAGATAGAAGTTATTTCCTGATCTCTATTTTTTTTGATTCTCTCTTTTCTTTTTTTAGAATATCAAGCGCTAATATACCATTAGTAAATTTAGCTTCGACCTTTTCTTCATTAGCATTTTCCGGGAGTGCAAAAGATCTATAATATTTCTCTACCCTCTCAGAGATAAGATGTCTATCTTTCCCCTTATCTTCTTCTTTGGTTTCTTTCTCTGCTTTTACTGTAAGAACATTTTTTTCGATCCTTACATCAATTTCATCTTCAGTAAATCCAGGAAGTTCGATTTCAAAACCATAGCTTTTATCTTTCTCTATAATATCAGCAATAGGTTTTTTAAAATTATCACTCAGGCTGATATCAAAAAAATCTTCCAGAAAATTATTCCACACAGGGCTGTGGATCGTTCCAAATGGTTTGTAAGTTACTATCTTGTTCATATCTTTCCTCCTAAAATTATTTATATTTTACATTAATTATAATGCAATTATTGTGCCAACTTCAAAAAAATCTTATAATTACTTATAATATAAAGAGTTATTTTATAATTTAATTTTTTGGTAAAAAATTAAAAATCATTTAAATGTGTCATTATAACACAGAGACTGATTTTCGATTATTTCTTGTATCATTTTGCTACAACAAGATATTTTTTTTATTATTGATGCGCTCTTAAAACATTTTTATTTAATATTTATGGTAGATGAAGTAATATAGGTTTTAAGGATTTTACCTCACCCTTGGCAGGGTATATAATTTTATGATAACAGATAAAGAACTAACTTATAAAGAAATATTGAAATTCTGGTGTCCTCTTGCTCTTATGTGGATCGTTATGGGGCTTGAGATGCCTACAATAAATTCAGTAATAGCAAGAATGTCTTTTCCAAAAGAAAATCTTGCTATTTTTGGTATTATTTTCGCACTAAGCCTTGTTATTGAAGGGCCAATTATTCAAATGCTTTCTGCGGCTAATGCGCTATCAACAAGCTACAATAATTATAAAAGACTCTCGAAATTTTTATTATTTACCCTTTTTATCCTGACAGCTATTCATATTTTATGCTGCATGCCTCAAGTATTTAATTTTATTGCAAAAAAACTTTTTAATCTGAATGATGAATTTATAACTCCTGCGCGGATAACACTTACAATTATGATTCCATGGACGCCAGCCATAGGATATCGGAGAATGTGGCAGGGTGTTCTTATAAGGGCAGGGAAAACATATTCTGTAACAGTTATAATGGTAATAAGGATGATGGCAACATTTATAGTTCTTTTTATTGGATACTTTTTTACAAATATCAGAGGCGCTTATATTGCTGCAGCTTCTTTAAGTATAGGTGTCACAACAGGCGCTGTAGTAGCAGCTATTTTTGCATCAAAAACAATACAAGAAAAGAAAAAAGTATCTGATAATGCTACTGCTATATCATGGAAAGCTCTTTTTATTTTCTATCTTCCGCTTGCTTTTACCTCATTTATAACAATGGCAAACAGACCAATAATTTCTGCCGGAATTACACGCGGTCTCCTTCCATTAGAATCACTTGCACTATGGCCTGTTATATATTCATTTGTTTTTATTTTCCAAAGTTTTTCATATTCTTTTCAGGAAGCAGCAATTGCTTTAATTTCAGGGAAAAAAAATAACAGGATGTTACTTAATAGTATTATTTTCATAGGAGCAACAACTCTTTTATTATATGTTACTGCAGTAATTACCCCTTTTGGAAGAGTTCTTTTTTTATCAAAAATATCAGGATTGCCCGAAGATCTTATTTCATTATCAATAATTCCTCTTGTAATAATGACAACTGTTTCATTAGCAGTTCCTGTAATTGCATGGTTTCGCGCAGTTAATATCCATAATAAAACAACAGGAAGTGTTGCTATTGCTGTTGCTATTAATCTATGTGTCGTAGTAACTGGAATGAGTTTGCTTAATCTGTTCTTTTCAATACAAGGAATCATGGCAGCAGCAATATCATTTACAGCAGCTGTCTGCTCAGAAGCAATTTTTCTTATTATTGCTGCAAAGCGGACTGCAACAGTGAAACTGCGCAGCAGTCCTGCACCGTGACAAGTCCCCAGCTAAAAGCCCATGAAGAATGTCGCGATCTTTGCCTATAAACTACCAAGGCTAAAATCGCCATATATCTTAAGACAAAGACCATCCTTGTTAACATAAAGTTTTCTTTCAGGAAAATATTCTGCAAGTTTTTCTTCCAGCAGCTCTTTTACTTTTTCTTCTACTTCTTTTATATGGAGAGGATCGATTTTCTCAAGAGTTACAAATCTGATTTCTATTGCATATCCTTTGCCGTATACAGAGCCAAATCCTGCAGTATAGCTTGCGCCTACATTAAAAAGTCCATCATGCGATTTATTACTCGCCTCTCCTCTTGGAAGTCTTGCAGGATGAAGGGCATAAAGATCACCGTAATAATCTTCAAGATAATCATCAATTTCATCAAATACCCTCTTCAGAGTTTGATCAAATTTAATCACCTTTGGGTGTGATATCTCCACTAGAGTTTTTCTCCTTACTTACGGACTTAGAAGTCTAGACAGACCATCAAACTTATTTATTAACTATTCTATCTGTATTTGAAGTTTTGAGCTATATAAAGGATTATAGCATAAAACCCCTTTTTCCGTAAAACTTTCCATTAAAGTAATAGAGTTGCAATCAAAAGTTATTTTAGGCAAATTAATCTCTTTTGCAATAATATTAAAATCATTTTTAAATTTGATTCTTCTCCCAAGAGTTATATGCGGAGTAAATTCTTTTCCTTCTTTTTTAAATCCTGATTTAATAAATTCTTCTTCAAGGAGAGTTGAAAGTTTCCATAGATTTTCTGCTCCCCTGTCTATTCCCAGAAATAAAGTAGCTCCTTCGACTCTCTTAAAGCAGCCTGTATTGCCTGAAGTAAAAATAAAGGAAGTAGACTCTTCAGCAGTCCTATCCATTACAAATATGATTTTAGAAACTAATTCTTTTTCAACTTCTCCCAAAAATTTTAATGTGACATGATAATTTTCAATCCTTGTAAATGTCCCTTTGATTGATTGAGATTTATACTGTTTTTGAATTTCATAAATAGATTTTTTATTTTTATCTTCAATTTGTGCTGCAATAAACAGTCTCATGTTTTATCCTTGCTGAACCAGCTATCACTCACCACAAATCAATTCTTCTGTATCTGTACCTGTATTGTAACAGGCCTATTTAAAAACGCATTCCATAATCCAGTTTTATGGCTACACGACCTTTATCAATTCTTTCGCCAATAATCGGGAATCCTACAGTAAATAAACAATTTCCAAGGAAAAGCAATTCAGAAAACAGGGTAAATCCTGTTGACATAAGAACTCCGGATCCATCCTCTTTATACCCTTCCAGTTTATCAAAATAGCAGGTATCAAAAAAAGCAAGAACTCCAGGACGTAATATTTTTGATCCTTTACCATTCTTGATTTGCGGCATTATAAATCTAATATCAAAATTATTTATTATTTTTATTTCGCTATCGAAACGCCGATTTTCAAATCCTCTTACCCTACCACCACATCCATCTGCTGGTCTTAGAACTCCATATGTCTGCCTGACAGGTAATGGGATATCATTTCCAAAAACATAATCCACTCCGACAGAATCTACCAGATAGATAGCTTTTATTGATTTATCTGTACGTTTTGTTTCATAAAGCGGATGAAAATATTTTACATTTATAAACAGTTTTGTAAAATCAGCTATCCCTATATTATCATTAAAAAACCATTTCGGGCCTATTTCTGCTGCTACTTCTGTATGAAGACCTTTCCTAAGTCCTGTATCCTTATAAAAAAGAGTATCATCCAATATCAAAGCAACAATAAAAGTATTATAAAGCACTCCATCTTTATCAGGTCGTATGGAATCAAACAATATACTATTCTGGTTAGCCATATTAAAATTCCATGCACGCATAGCCCTATATTTCAGCAGAATTGATAAAAGATTTTTATTGGTTTTATCATTCCATAATAATCCCTGTTCAATCCCTAAACCCCAGTTTGCATTTGCTCTGGTAAAGGTATAATCAAGATCACTATCTTCTGTATAAATATCATTTTCATCCCTATAATACCCCATCCAATTTGCAGCGCCTCCAATGGTAAGGGTGAAAATTGTATCCTTCCCTTCCAAAAAACCATTCGTAAGACGATAACAAAAATCAACATCAACTCCCCATGTTAGCAATCGTTCTTCAAGATAAAAATCTCCCAACTCTTCAGAAAAAAGAGAAAAAACAGAGATCAATAATATCAATAACAATAAAATCGGTTTGTGCACCATATTAGTTTTTCCTGGCAAGAATTTCTTTGAAATATTTGAAAAACAGTTCATTTTCTTTTTTCCTTCCTATTGTGACCCTTATACATGAAGGGAAGTTATAGTTTTTGGTGGGACGTACGATAATTCCTTTTTTTATAAGTTTTTCTGCAACAGATGCTCCATCAATACCTGTATCAATGAGAATATAGTTGGTCTGGCTCTTATAATATTTTAGACCCATTTTATCCAGTTCAGAATAATAGTATTTTTTCTCTATATTGGTTTCACTTAATGTCTTGTTAAAAAAATCTTTATCATCCAGAGCATGAAGAGCAAGATTTTCTGCAACCAAAGAAACATCAAATGGTGGTTTAACTCTTTGCACCAAATTTATAAACTCCGGATTGCTTACGCCATAACCGATCCGCACACCTGCGAGTCCATATATTTTAGAAAAAGTACGGAGTATAAAAAGATTTTTTATCCCTTCGCGTATCATGCCAAGGGAATCTGGCGTATATTCCTCTTCTGTAAATTCTATGTAAGCTTCATCAAGAAACAGGATGATTCTTTCAGGAATACTTTTAATAAAATCTGTTAGCTCTTTTACAGGCAGAGCTTCTCCGGTTGGATTATTTGGATTACAGAGATAGATAACTTTTGTCTTATCTGTAATTTTTTTATAAATATCATCAATATCTATCAATGTCCCTTTCATTTTTGTAAAAACAGGAACACCTCTCATAATTCTTGTAACTATCTCATATACTGAAAATGTTATTTCAGGGATTAGGGCTTCATCTCCATCATTAATAAAAGCCATTCCAAAATTATATATAACCCCGTCCCCTCCGTTACCTATAGTAATATTTTCAGGTTTAAGGTTTAATTTTTGTGCAAATTTTGCCATCAATTCTGGATTGTAAATTTCAGGATATCTGTGAAGTTGATCTTCAAGCTCCCTGTAGAGAGCCCGTGCTTTATTGGATGCTCCATTTGGATTTTCATTGGAAGCCATCTTATAAATTTCAGCAAGGCCAATCTCTCTTTCTACCTGCTTTATTGATTTACCGGGGATATATTCTTTTATTTTTAAAATGCCGCTGTTTGCATAGTCCTTAATATTCAATATTTTACTCCGTAATCCAAGAGATTTTTTTTAAAAAATGGAGGTAATATTCATGATTCTCTATAACCAAAGATGAGTTTACACTAAAAAACAGTAAAATACAATTAGCTTATTTTATAAATATTTTTACAATCAAAGGATAAATAAGTATAACACTCAATATTCTTGATAAATGTATCAATGCAACCACTGGCACATTTGCCTTATAGGAGTCTGCTATAATAGTCATTTCTGTAAGCCCTCCTGGGCAGCAGCTAAAAAATGCTGTTATAAGATCCATGCTGGTAAATTTTGAAATTATAAAAGCTGATACTATTGAAAAAACAAATAAAAGAATCAGAAATATTAAAATAGGAACAATAAGTTCCTTAAACCCTTTTAAAGTATTCATAGTTATCCCTGCGCCAATTGCTGCTCCCAGAAATATTTGTGCAGCTATTTTAAAAGGGACAGGAACTATAGCATTATTTGCTATAAGATTATAAATAGTTACAAAAATCATTGCGCCGATAAATGCTCCTGCAGGAATGCCTATTTTATATCCTGTCAAACCTCCAACAGTTGCCAGTAATAAAGTAATGATTATTTTATCCATAATAATTCTCTCCATACCTTAATTTATCATGATTTAATACAGTATCTATTATGGTATATTTTTATGAATAGTTATAGTGATATAGTGAGGATATTATCCCCGCACCTATTTTTTCATTTCTGGCGGGGAATAATTATAAATAAGGATTTAGCGACCCAAAATCTTTTTCAAAGCAGCAAGAAGTGTATCAACATTCTCCTTACGAGCTGTATGACCCATAATACCTATTCTCCAGATCTTTCCAGCCAGGCTTCCAAGCCCTGCTCCAACTTCGATCTTGTAAGTTTGCCTCAGCTCTTTACGAACTGCTGCCTCTTCTATGCCTTGAGGAATTAGTACAGTATTGAGGTTAGGAAGGCGCCATGGTTTTTCCACAAGAAGAGAAAGTCCAAGTTTCTCAAGACCAGCTACAAGATATTCGTGAACTTCCTTGTGGCGGGCACAGACATTTTCAACCCCTTCTTCCAGAATCAAGGCTAGTGCTTCGTAAAAAGCATAATACATATTTGCCGGCGCTGTGTGGTGGTAACCTCTTGGTGTACCGCTCCAGTATTTCATTAAAAGTGTCATATCCAGATAGAAATTTGGAACTTTCTTTTTTCTGGCTGCGATCTTTTCCATGGCTCTGGCTGAAAAGGTAACAGGTGACAAGCCTGAAGGACACCCCAGCCCTTTCTGACTGCAACTGTAAAGAGCATCAACGCACCAATCATCAACATGAAGTTCGTTTGCCCCCAGACTGGTTACAGCGTCAACAATAAAGTATGCGCCCGCTGCCCTTACTATTGGTCCTACTTCTTTGATAGGATTGAGCACGCCTGTGGAAGTTTCCCCATGAACCATGCTCACAAATTTATATGATTTTTCCTTTAGCTTTTTTGCAACTTCTGATGGATCAACTGGTTTCCCCCATGGGAATTCAATCTTATCAACCTGAGCACCAAGGCGACTGGCAACCTCTACCAGCCGTTCAGAAAAATAACCATTCACAGCTACCAGCATGGGCTCTCCATCTTCAATCAGGTTGGTCATTACAGCTTCCATGCCTGAACTTCCTGTTCCTGAAAGGGTTATTGTTGCTTCGTTCTTTGTATACATAACCTTCCTGAGGCTTTCTTTAAGACCATCCATGAGGCCAAGGAACTGAGGATCCAAATGACCTATGGTTGATTTAGCCAGAGCCTGGTATACTTTGGGATTGACCGATGAAGGACCAGGACCCATTAACAAGACAGAATCTATGGTATCAAGCAGATTTGACATTTCATTTTCTCCTTACATTTATTAGTGATATTTATTATTGTACCATATTTACGATATTCAGCAAGGATATTTGTAAGACATCTGTCAAATTTGAACTGATGTGAGGGACACAGCGGTTATGCCACTGCCCCGCGTAACCATAATAGCGTCATCCGTGCCGCAGCGCGGGATAAGCGAAGCTGTATCCCATAGCTTTAAGCATAAGACTACCTTTGTTTCATAAATTATATGGGATACGGCATCCATGCCACTGCCCCGCGTAACCATAATAGCGGCATCCCGCGCTGATCGCCATCCATGGCTAGCGCGGGATATGGCATCCCTGCCATAATCCATGCCTAACTATTGTCGCACCAGCCGAAAACCAACGCCACCGTTCCAGTCCCAAGGCTTGTCGTCTATACGATAGGCCGAACGAATGCCTGCTGCGTCACTATCCCAATACCCACCACGAATCACGCGAGCGGTACCAGAAGCAGGCCCTTCAGGATCTGTAGCTGTTCCTGTATAAGCTGCATACCAGTCCCAGCACCATTCATACACATTCCCATGCATATCATATAGTCCCCATGTATTAGGTATTTTTTTCCCCACTTCATGAGTTTTAGCATCGCTATTATTGGAATACCAGGCTACAGCCCCAACACTGGCATTATTTGTATAATCATTATTCCCATTATTAAAAGCTGTTTGCTTCCCTGCGCGGCATGCATATTCCCACTCCGCCTCTGTGGGGAGTCTATAGCCTTTTGCAGTAGAACTCATAATTATAGTATCCCATATTGGATCATAATCGCTTATAGGAGCAGTTCCCCATTCATCAGGATTAGTTTTTCCATCTTTTATATAAACAGGCGTAAGCCCTTTCTCTATACTCAACTTATTGCAAAATACTATTGCCTCATACCAGCTTACTCTCTCTACAGGACGCTTTCCCTGTTCTTCCCCAATAGCAGGATCATTTTGAAAATAGCTAGGGTTACTACCAATTACACTCTGATACTGTTCCTGTGTTACCAGGTACTTGCTCATATAAAACCCTTTGGTTAGCGTTACTCGATGTTGAATTTCATGATTGAGACGGCCATCTTCATCAGTAGGACTGCCCATGGTAAAGATTCCTGGCTGTATCCACTCAAAATCTTGAATTTGTGGTGAATATTTTCCTCTATCCTTATCATACTTACCAAGGATATCTATCATCCAATGGTTTTCGCATGAAATTAATATATGAAAAGCTAAAAGGGTAATACAAAAAGATACAAAGTTTATTTTATTAATCATATTCTTATCCTGCCTATCCTTAATTCTTGGAATATATTGGATTTTACTAATATCAATACAAACCAATCAGACAAACTACATGCATGGGTTTTAGTATGCGGCACGAATCTGCAGACAAAATAAAAGTACTTACTAAAATATAATAAAATAAAACCGATTCGACAAACCTATAATTATATTCTATAATCAAGTCATGAAAACAATGTTGATGTTTTTGCTTTTATTGGTTTTATTCTCCTCTTGTTTCAAAACAGAAGAGGTTTCTCTTGAGGAGTGGAAAAACATTACTGTTGCAGGTCTTGATGAATTGCTGGCTATGACCAGAAGCAAACCATGGCGCGGGGAAGAATTTGTTTCCGGTCCTCCGGGTGGAGTTTGGAATTCAGCAGTTGTCAGTGAGCCCAAAACCTTTAATCTCCTGGTAGCAGAACGGGATGCCCCTTCAAGCGCTATTGCCCGGATGATGCTCGATTCCCTGCTTGATTATGATATGGTTAACCGGGAATGGAAGCCCAGAGCAGCATCCTATAAAATCGAGGTTGACAATAATGCCAAGACACTCCGGGTCATCTACACTCTTAGGGATGATCTCTATTGGAGCTTTTACAATTCTGAAAAGAAAATACCGGTTACAAGCAATGATGTTATTTTCTGGTACAATGAAATTCAAGGAGACAGGGCATTTCTAAGTTCTTCATTCAACAGTCAGTTTATTATGCTGGAAGATGGCAGTGCAGCCCGAGTTACTATAGAAAGAATCAATGATAAGCAGTTTGCTTTCTTTTTCCCACGTATTGTTGCAGACCCACTTCTTAGCACAAACATGACCTTTGGTCCAGGCTTCATCTTTGAAGAAGCAAAAAAGAAAAAAGGTGTTCAGGGAGTAATGGATCTTTTCAGTATTGCCTCTGATCCAAGAGAGATCCCATCCATGGGACGCTGGTTCCTTATTGAATATGTGCCTGGACTGCGGTTGGTATTCCACAGAAACAGCGATCATTGGGAAAAAGATAGCGCTGGTTTTGCTTATCCCTATTCCAGCGAAAGCATAGTCCAGATATTACCGGACACGAATACTCAATTTCTGGTTTTCCAGGAAGGAAGGCTTGAGAGTTATAGTGCAAGACCAGAAGATATTGATGAGATCATCAAAGGTCAGGCTGGACAAAGGAGAAGTAACCGTATCAGAAACAACAAAGGGGACTATACGGTGTTTAATGCTGAAGGCTCTCTCGGCGCACCACTCTGGAGCTTTAATCAGAATCCACGAAACAGTGAGCAGCCTTTCTATGACTGGTTTACGAAAAAAGAATTCCGCCAGGCCATGAGCTCCATTCTCAACCGGGACAGGATTGTTTCTCAGGTGTTCAGGGGCTTGGCAGAACCCAAACTGGACTTTTTCCCTCCGCCAAATCGTTTCTATAATCAGGATATAAAGCTCAAGTATACCTACAATCCACAAAGAGCTATTGAACTTCTTGCATCCATAGGTATAACCCGGGATGCAGCAGGAGTAATGCGGGATAATTTAGGAAGAGCTATTGAATTCGATCTTTCAATTACAAGTGATGTAACTATCCTTTCTGATACAGCTTCCATTATCGTTGATGAAGCTGCAAAGATCGGGATAAAAATAAATGTGAGGCCTACAGATTTCCAGAAGCTGGTGGATCAGCTTACAAATACTTATGATTGGGGATCTGTCATTATTTCTTTAGGCGCAAATCTTTTTCCCTCACAGGGAAGCAATGTATGGCCTTCTGATGGTAATCTCCATCTGTGGCATCCTTTGCAGAAATCGCCTGGAACACATTGGGAGACGCGCATTGGTTATCTTTACAACGAAGGCAGTTTTACTGTTGATCCTGAAAAGGCGAGGGTCATCTGGGATGAATTTCAGAGCATAATTCTGGAATATTTGCCTTTAATCTATCTCACCAGGTCGCGGAGTTTTTTCGCTATTCAGAACCGATGGGATTTTACAAACTTTTTTTTCGATAATCTCAATGGCGCAGAGACATCGTATGTATTTTTAAAACAACAGTGAGCGTATTATAAATGAAGACATTGAAAAAAATCGCTTTTCTTTTAGCAAAGCCAATCTTCCTCTTTAGAAAAAAAGCTCCTCTTCTTTCTTACATTGCTGGGCGTATTCTTGTGATGATGGCTATGCTTTTTCTCCTGGGTTTCGCGGTCTTCGGGCTTATGGCTCTGGCACCAGGGGATATTGTAAATCAGGTGATGATCCAGCAGATCATGAGTTCGGCTGAAGGACGGGCAAATGTGACCCAGAATGATTTGACAGGAGAATGGGCAGAAGCCATGCGCAAAGAGCTTGGTCTTGATCAGCCATTCTATGTCCAATATTTTAAATGGCTAAGACAGGTAGTTGTCCATCGCGACCTTGGAGTAAGCCTTATTTCACGAGCGCCAGTCTCTTTTCTATTAGGCTCAAGGCTTTGGAATTCTGTGCTTCTTAATTTGATATCACTTGTGTTAATCACACTTTTTTCGTTTTTGCTCGGAGTTTACTTTTCCACCAAAGCTGGAACCAAAACCGATGTTGCAGTAAGCTTCTTTGCTCTGGCACTCCATGCTTTTCCAGGGATACTGCTTTTGATTTTGTTACAGCTATTTGCTTTTCTTTCAGGACTTTTCCCTGTAACTGCATATCCTCCATTTCCTTTCCACTACGCACCAGGCAAATTTGTTTTTTCTTATGCTCACCATATTTTTCTGCCGCTGCTTGCAGCATTCCTTGGCGGTATTGGCGGCACCTTAAGGATAGTCAGGGCAATGATGCTGGATCAGTTGGGTCAGCCTTACATCACAAGCCTTCGTTCACGGGGCATTGCTGAGTGGAGGATCTATCTTGTCCACGCGTTCAGAAATACTCTTAACCCATTCATCACCGGTAGCGCTAACATGCTGGCAGGACTTTTCTCCGGCTCACTCATTTTAGAGATCATCTTCGCTTACCCAGGCATTGGGCGGCTCATGTACGAAGCAGTGCTCCAACAAGATGTTAACCTGGTGCTTGCCAATATGATGTTCATTTCCTCTCTGGTTCTGTTAGGCATGGTCATAAGCGATATTTGCCTTGCTCTGGCTGACCCCCGTATACGCTACGGAAAGGATGCGAAGTGAAACGCTTTTTGATTTACCTAAAGGGCCGGCCTTTACCAATGGCAATGGTGATTCTCCTGATCATTCTATATTTGTCAATGATCTTCGCTGAGTTTATTGCTCCTTATGGTCCGAATAGTTCCTTTCCGGAATATACATGCCATCCGCCAAATGTACGTTTTCATCATGGAGGATTTAGGGTACAGGAACATCGGGTCATAAACACAGTAAACTGGAAATATGTCCGTATCAGGGATCAGTACACTGATATTAAGTTTTTAGGCAAGAGTGAACCATACAAACTCTGGGGACTCATTTCTATGGAGAGATCCCTTTTTACTACTGGTAATGACTATCCGGTTTTTCTCATGGGTGCAGACACGCTGGGACGAGATCTTTTTTCTCGAATAATATATGGCTCGCGAATATCGCTGACCATTGGATTTGTTGCAACTGCTATTTCTTTGCTTTTAGCAATTTTCTTCGGAGGACTGGCTGGTTACTTTGGCGGGAAAACCGACTGGCTGGTTATGCGTTTTGCAGAATTCCTCATGCTTATTCCAGGCCTCTATCTCATACTCTTTCTCCGCTCTCTTTTAGCAGGGCAGATGGATACTGGCCAGGCTTTTATGATGATAACTCTCATCCTCTCTTTGGTGGGCTGGCCAGGTACTGCACGCACCCTGCGGGGAATGATTCACTCCATCAAGCGGGAAGAATTTATCCAGAATGCACAGCTTGAAATGATCCCTTCGATGGTGATCATCTTCAGGCACATCATTCCCCAGATAGCAAGCTTACTTATTGTAAGCATAGCTCTTTCAGTACCAGGTTTTATCATGACGGAAACTGTCCTTTCCTACCTTGGTTTGGGTATAGCAGACCCGGCAGTAAGCTGGGGTTCTCTTATAAGGCGGGATATCTCCACCATTTCAAACCTCATGGCATACCCATGGCTGCTGAGTCCAGTGTGGTTTCTGTTAGGTGTAACATTCAGCTTCAACTTTCTGGGAGATGCACTCCGGGATTATTTTGATCCATATCATACTGTGTTCAGGAAAAGGAAACTTAACATATTTTCCCGATTGGTTTCACACATAAGTGCAGAGACACAAAGTACGCAGAAAGATTTTGAAACTATGCCGCCTATGGCGTCAGACACCAATAACCTGCTTGAAGTAAAAGATTTACAAGTGACCTTTTCTGTGCTTCGTGGCAGGAAAGTTCTTTCGGTGAATGCTGTTCGGGGTGTTTCATTCACACTTAAAAAAGGTGAAGTCCTTGGTATAGTCGGAGAATCAGGCTCCGGGAAAAGCGTAACCACTCAATCTCTGCCTGGATTACTTCCTGCAAGCGCTACAGTGTCTGGTTCAATTCTTTATGAAGGGAAAACAATACTGGGCCTTTCTGCAAAGGAACTAAAAGCATACAGAGGGAAAAAGATCGGCATGATCTTTCAGGAACCTGGCCGCTCTTACGATCCACTCCAGAACATGAGGAATGTTTTTCTTGAGACTTTCAGAAACAGCGATCCTGATATAACTAAAGAAGAAGCTGTGGACAAAGCTGTAATTCTCCTTGATGAGGTAGGGCTCCCCAATGGAAGAGAACGGCTTTCCAACTTTCCTCACCAGTTCTCTGGCGGTCAGCTCCAGCGCATTGGTATTGCCCTTGCTCTTGCACAAGGATGCGACCTCCTTATCGCAGATGAACCTACAACAGCACTGGACGTTACTATACAAAAACAGATTATCGAACTCCTGAAAGAACTCAGGCAGACAAGAAATATTTCGATCATCTTTATCAGCCATAACATTGACCTTGTAGCAGATATTTCTGACCGCATCCTTGTGATGTACGGTGGTTTGGTGATGGAGGCTGCTCCTGCTGATTCTATTTATTCCAGAGCGATCCATCCATACACAAAAGCTCTGCTTGCCGCAAGCCCATGCTTCGGAAGCCATTACACAGAGCAGCGGCTCAAAGTTATTCCCGGCAAAGTGGCTGACCCTGCAAACCCAGAACCTGGCTGCCCCTTTGCGCCACGCTGTGAGGAAGCTGATGAGGAATGCCGAAAGAATATCCCAACCATTTCGCGACTTAAAGATAGTGTGCATGAATTCCGTTGCGTAAAGAGGTCAAGTCATGAGTAAAGAGAATCCGGTTATCTCTGCTACCAATCTGCGTAAGCGTTTCAACCTTGAGGCAGGATTCTTCGCTCGCCTTGGCCGTTATGTCCACGCAGTGAATGGAGTTTCTTTGGTCATTGGGAGGAATGAAACCTATGGCCTTGTGGGAGAATCAGGTTGCGGCAAAACCACCACTGCCCGGCTCCTTGTCCGTATGTACGAGGCAGACGAAGGGGAGATCACTTTTCAGAGGAGAGATGGGAATATTGAAGATGTGAGAAGTTTGAAAGGCCTTGAGTTTAAACGCTACAGGGAACGGGTAAAGTATATTTTTCAGGATCCAGCTAGATCTCTTAACCCTCGGATGACAGTGTATGAGGTGCTAACTTCAGGAGCACGGTGGTCAATGAAAAGACATGGCGCTGCAGGCAAAGCAATCCTGAGAGAAGAAGCTGCGGCCATACTTGAGGAAGTGGGGTTATCTGCTGCAGATTTGGAAAGACGGCCTGCAGAATTCTCCGGAGGTCAGCGCCAGCGTATCTCCATAGCCAGAGGGCTTCTCATGAAACCGGACATCCTTATCTGCGATGAGGTAGTCTCTGCTCTTGATGTTTCCATTCAGGGACAAATACTCAACCTTCTTCTTGATCTGCGCTCTTCGCATCAGGAGCTTTCATTTTTATTTATTGCACACGACTTAAAAGTTGCCTGTTACTTCTGCGACCGTATCGGAGTAATGTACCGCGGGGAGATCATGGAGGAAGCTCCTGCTGCAGAAATTTGGAAACAAGGGTTGCATCCATACACAGAACTTCTCTTTTCATCTGTGGGAAAAATCCCGGAAGGAGGTCTTGGCTCTTCCTCAGCGCAAACCAAAGCTGCAAATATAAAAAGCATTACTATGGAGACAGAAGGGTGCTCTTTTGCTTCGCGTTGTCCTTATGCCGAAGAGCGCTGTTTCATGGAAAAGCCTGATTTAAGATCAGTGGGAGACAGGCATTTGGTGAGGTGCTGGAGATAATTAATCAGCTATGAGCTTGCCATGTTGTCTGGCCCCTGAAAACAATTCTTCCTGTCTGCATATTTTTTAATTCATGATAAAAAGAGTTTTCTTTCATATATGCTATAGATTCAATATCAACTTCGGATGATATTTCTTCAACATATTCTGCATACAATTCTGAAACATATTTTGTCCTGTGAAATTCAAAAGGGACAGTATCTAAAATCCATTTTATATAACTTAAACTTGTAACATGCGAATTCATGTCAAAATCACTTGGCTTTGCCCGAAAAATTGTGGTAATTTTATCACCATCATATTTTTCAACCTTAATCTTAAAATCTTCCGGCATTACTGATTCTTCTGCAGTTGAAAGATTTTTTACGACATCATCAATTTTACACAACCTTCTTGTATTAACATCTATAAGCATCCAGTTTGTAACTGATCTTGCGACCTCCACCCCTTTTTCATCTCTTAAAATAAAATCACGAAGAGCGCGCAGTCCTGTTTTGTTTCTTGGCCATGTTTCTACTGTTATGCTGCTTCTCCATGCAGGATAATGTGAAAATTTAATATACTGCTTTGCAAGCATCCATGTCTGGTTATATTTTTCCAGGTCATCAACACTTATGCCAATATCAACACACTGTCTGGATGCTGATTCTTGCATTATTGCGCAAATCATTGTCGGTGTTGCAAACTTTGACATGTCAACATCAAAAGAATTTATTATAAAAGTTTGTTTGTATTTCATATTAAAAATTGTAAATATATAGCTTGATCAAGTCAACCAAAATAAAGGCTCACTAAATGAGAGATTCAATAAATTTTTTCCTAAATTTATTGAGCAGAGGATCTTTTTCCATAGGGCCAAGCACATTTTCCATCTCTTCAATATTTGAAAAAAGAGCTTTTCTTATTGGATCATCATAATCTTTTTTTCTGCTAATAATTATTTCCTGCCCAATTTTTTTCAACAATTTTTCATAATCTTTTTTTAAGTCATTTAATAATTTTTCATCTGGTTTTTCTTTTTTATAAAGCATCATGGCTATTGATAGTGCATGCAAAAGTTTCCTTGATTCATAAAGTTCAAACTCTTCATTAAAATAGTCATGCATATCTTCCCATGATTCAATAATATTTTCAGTTTTTCCCATAACAGCTTTTTCTGCAGTTATAATAGATTTTTTTGGAAGCAGTCTGCCGCATGCATTGACCCACTCTTTTTCTCTCTCATCAGAGTAGTTTGTTTTGAAAAGCAAATGGATATTTTCCTGAGACTTCCCTATAAATTCAAAAATCACACTAGCACAATAAAAGATGAGCATTTCCTTATAAGCAGTTTTTGCTTTATCAGGATAAAGTATTTTTACTTCTCTTTTTGAATTCTCTATTCCGTCTGAAGCAATCATGATGAAAGATGCTTTCTTTTTATTTATTTTTTTAATAGCTTTTTTCTGTTTTTTTTCAATAAAAGAAATAGCAAAAAGAATTTCTTCTGCTGTATCAGGAGCCATAAAATCAAGCTCTATCCCCTTCATTGAATCAAGATCAGCGTTCCTCTCCCTGAATTTAAAGTAGTTACGAAATAGCGAATACATATTATAAAGCCACCAGTATGCGGGCAATATCTCAAGACAATTCTCATATACATTATTATTGACCAGAGCAAAAGGGAGATCGATATTAAGTTCATAAGGAAAATCAGATTTGGATAGCAAACAATAAGAAGCAAATTTTGAATTAAACTTGATTGAAGCGCACAAGCTTGGCCAAAAACCTCTGCCTGCCCACATTTCACAATCATTTGCCCTGCTGTTATGATTTGACCCTAAGGTTGCTCCTGCTGCAATATTGCTCTGCCCCATTACAACAGATGCAATAAGAAATGAGTTGTTATGATGTTGTTGATGGCATGGATATATAAAGCTGCTAATAATTTCACAACAGGAAACATTAGAACAACTTCCAAGAAAAGAGTGGATAAACCTTGCTCCCATATCAAGAGAACTTCCCGGATCAAGAATAAAATCTTCTGCAATTGAAGAATTTGCTACTCTGCACCCTTCTCCAACAATCCCTCTTCTTATAATTACATTATCTGTTATTAAAGCAGGTTTTAAAGCAGAAGAATTTATAGAAACATCATCAACACAAGTGGCTCTCTCAATCCTGCAACACCTTCCTGTCATAACATTTCGGACCAGAGATGTTCCCTTTATAACAGTGTGGTCACCAAAAAAACTGTAATAACCTTTTTTGCTGTCAAAACTTTT
>Ga0123353_10002894_pt1 | contig 21485 bp, 18 predicted proteins | sample TergutLab28metaG_3_FD_92763 | JGI IMG/M metagenome (GOLD analysis project Ga0123353, IMG submission 92763) | Labiotermes labralis P3 segment gut microbial communities from Petit-Saut dam, French Guiana - Lab288 P3 | ecosystem: Host-associated > Arthropoda: Insects > Digestive system > Gut ... | reverse complement strand
GATAAATTCTTTAAGCATATTCGTCCGTACCTAGGCGCCAAGGAGGCACGGCGCTTAATAAATATGTCGGTCGAATGTGCAGAAGGGGAAAGAGATTTAAGGGAACTTTATGCGCCCATATCAGATTTAGGGCAAATTAGAATTCAAGAGAGGCTAAAACAACTTGAAAAAGATAAAGGAACCATGATAAGATAATTACATGATCTCAGCAAGCAATGTTTCTTTGCAATATGGCAAACGCGTTTTGTTCAAAGACGTCAATTTGAAATTCGTTGCCGGCGAATGTTACGGTATCATCGGTGCTAACGGCAGCGGCAAGTCCACATTTCTTAAAATCCTTTCCGGTGAAATAAGCCCAAACAAAGGTGAAGTTATTATTGAAAGGCGGAAACGGCTGTCAGTTTTGGCACAAAACCAAAATGCGTTTGACGATTTGACTGCGGTCGATACCGTCATAGGTGGACACGAAAAGCTTTATAAACTTATGAAAGAACAAGACGCGCTTTATGCTCTTGGAGACACACTAACCGATGCTCAAGGTGTACGCCTTGCGGATATCATGAATGAATTTGCCGACCTTGACGGCTGGGAAGCGGATTCGTCTGCGCGCGCCATGTTAAGCGAATTAGGTGTTGACCCGAGCGCGCAGGATACTATCTTGCGTGATTTAGATGCCAAAGTTAAAGTGAAAGTTTTACTTGCAAGAGCACTTTTTGGCAGCCCCGACATATTGATAATGGACGAGCCCACCAATAACCTTGACTTGAAAAGTATTCATTGGCTTGAAGACTTTCTTTTGGACTTTCGCAATACCGTCATTATCGTGTCGCACAACCGTCATTTCCTTAACAAAGTCTGTACAAGTATCTGTGACGTTGATTTTTCGCAAATCAGTATGTTTATGGGCAACTATGATTTTTGGTACGAAACAAGCCAGCTAATCTTGCGTCAGCAAAAAGAAGCCAATAAAAAAGCGGAAGCGCGTGCCGAAGAATTAAAAGACTTTATCGCACGTTTCAGCGCAAACGCCAGCAAATCTAAACAAGCCACAAGCCGCAAAAAGGAACTTGCCAATTTAAAAATCGAAGACATAAAGCCAAGCAGCCGCAAGTACCCATACATAAACTTTGATATCGAACGCGAACCGGGCAACGAGATTTTGGTGGTGGAAAATCTTACGCTCCACGGCTATTTCAAAAATGTGTCTTTTAGGTTAAACAAAGGTGAACGAGTTGGTGTTATTTCAAACAAAAACCTTATCATAAGTAAGCTCTTTGATGTAATAGCAGGCGAAATCAAACCCGACAGCGGTAAAATAGAGTGGGGCAAAACGATAAGACCAAGTTACCTGCCATCAGAATATGGCAAATACTTTGATGGAGTAAAATTAAACCTTGTCGATTGGTTAAAGCAATTCTCAACCGAAACACACGAACAATTTATCCGCGGTTGGCTTGGTCGAATGTTGTTCAGCGGGGAAGAAGCCCTCAAAGAAGCCCGCGTCCTGTCCGGCGGTGAAAAGGTACGCTGCATGATGGCAAAGACAATGCTTAATAAAGGCAACTTTCTTATCCTTGATGAACCGACAAATCACCTTGACCTTGAATCTATTACCTCGCTTAACGAGGGCATGAAAAAATACAAAGGCGTAATGATGTTCGCCACCCAGGACGAAGAAATCCTCTCCACCGTCGCCAACCGCATCATGGAAGTAAATGAAAATAAATTCGTGGATAAAATGACAATCTACGACGAATATATAAACCGCTAGTTACAAATAATACAACGTGAAAAACTTAGTTGCTTTTGGTGTGGTGCTTTTAGCGGCGGTTGCCCTTGTTGGTGCGGCTAATCCAAACATTGAAATACAACAAACTCTTAAAGACGCGGGCTATTATCAAGGCGAAGTCGACGGCATTATGGGACCTGGTACGCAAAATGCAATCCGCATGTTCCAAGTAGACAACGAACTTGAACCCGACGGCATAGCAGGAGAAAAGACCTTGAAAGTGTTAGGAGTGGAAAATTCCCCCTTTCCCAAAGGGGGCGACACACAAGTTGCAGAACGAGAAACAGAGATGGGGATTTCAAAAACCCCTGATGAAACCTTTGCAGCTGACGCGGTAGTCCCGCGCAGCGCCAAAGCAGCCTTGCTCGCCAAATTCATTCAAGCCGAAGTCGGCGACCAACCTTATGATGTCCAAGTCGCCGTCGGCGCGGTTGCATTGAACCGTCTGGCACACGAAAACTTCCCAAACACCTTGGCGGGCGTAATTTTTCAATCCGACGCATTTATCGCGGTACGTGACGGACGAATGAACGCGGCTCCGACTGAAGAAGCTGTTCAAGCCGCCGCCGCCGCGCTAGCCGGCGAAGACCCTACCGAAGGTTGTCTTTATTACTATGACCCCGGACCGGAAAGCCGTAAATACGTGCTTGAACGCCAACCAAAAACATCAATAGGGAGGTATCGGTTCTGTATATGAAAGAAAATATAGAGAGAAGAAGTTCGATTCATTGTCGTGACAGCAAAGGCAGAATTATGAGTCCGTCAAAGTGTGCACCGGCGCCCAAAAAGAAAATGGAACTGCGCTATGTCAGCGTAATTTCAAGCGCGCTTGCTTTGGCCGCAATTGCGCTTGGTGTTATGCTGTCGGTCACAGTGGGCAGAAATGCAACACTGGCAAACAGCTTGGAAAACCAATACCAAATGAGCTATCACGATTTTGCTCAAAATATTGAATCAATAATTAATAATGACAACGTTCCACTGAATGCAAATATGGCGGTCGCTAACCTTGCCTCGTTGCCTGTGAAAAGCGAAGATACAACTGAAACCGTTGCGCTGCTTAACGCGGTGGCAAAAGACGGCGCAGATGACCACATAGAGGAACTGCGCGACCTTCAAATGCGGCTTGTAAATTTCGGCACTGCTCACAGCGACTACCGCATGGTGGATAACATGCACGATGTAAAACGAAAACAGCGCGTAACAGAACTTGACAAAATTTTTTTAAAAGAGGGCTGATTTAGTTTGTCATTTGGCAAAGGCGTGTTAACATACTTTGTTCTTACAACAGGGAGGTTATCATATATGGAAGATATGGAAGAAAACAAAACTGAAGAGGCCTGGACACCGCCTCCGACACAACCACCGCGCCCGACACACGGATTTACCAACGTGTCGCCAATCGCAACGGCCACATCATTGGCCGAGAATTCACGCATAAAGGAACAACAAGCCGCTGCCGCCGCTCAAGAAGCATCAGAGAAAAAAGGCTGGTTCGGAAGAAGGAAATGAACCGAGGTTAAAATTCTGATAGGGCTTTAAGGGCAGGCACAAGACCTGCCCCTACGTTGTCATTTGCTAAATATTTCCAATTTTTTCCGCACAATTTCTTTAACTTTTGCTTTGGCAGCAGCGAGGTATTTTCTTGGGTCGAATTCCGAGGGATTTTTTGCAAAGTACTCGCGTATTGCGGCGGTAAAGGCGAGGCGCAGGTCGCTGTCGATGTTGATTTTTCGCACGCCCAGAGGAATTGATTTTGCAAGTACACTTTCAGATACGCCAAGAGCGTTGTCGATTTTACCGCCGTAAGTGTTAATTGTTTTTACATATTCCGGTATAACCGAACTTGCTCCGTGCAGCACAAGGGGTGTATGCGGAACAGCCTTTTGGATCTCTGCCAAGATATCAAACCGCAGCGAATTTGCCTGATCGGCGGTTTTGTATTTGAATGCGCCGTGGGCTGTGCCTATTGACACCGCCAAAGAATCTACTCCGGTACGCAGCACAAATTCCGCGGCCTGTTTTGGGTCGGTGTAATAGGAATGTTCACTGGACACCGCATCCTCGACACCTGCAAGCTGTCCAAGTTCCGCTTCCACGCTCACGCCGTGCTTATGCGCGTACTCGACGACTTTTTTGGTAAGGGCTATATTTTCTTCAAAGGAATGATGACTTCCATCAATCATTACCGAAGTAAAGCCACTGTCAACACAATCTTTGCAAATCTCAAAGGTATCCCCATGGTCAAGGTGCAGCGCGATGGGAATGGATACGCTTGCCGCAGCCGCTTCCACAAGACTTCTTATATATGTACTGCCTGCGTATTTGCGCGCGCCGCTGCTTGCCTGCAAGATAACAGGCAGTTTCATTTCGTTTGCCACTTCGGTTACGGCTTGAATTAACTCCATATTGTTGACGTTAAAGGCACACACCGCGCGATTATTTTTTTTTGCCCAAGCAAGCAGTTCCTTTGTTGTGACTAATTTCATTTGACTCTCCTTTATTTATAATGATAAGATAAAACACCATGGGGAAAATATCATTAGTATTACCAGTATATAACGAAGCCGCTATTTTGCAAGAGGTTTTGGCGAAGTATATTACGGAATTAAAAAGTTTAAGCACTAAGTACGAAATAATCGCGGTAAACGACGGCAGCACTGATGGGACAGAAAAGATTCTATTGGACAACGCCAAGTTGAATCGCAATTTGCGGATAATCAATCTGGACGGCAGATACGGCAAACAAGCTGCCATAACCGCAGGCATGGATGCCTTCGCCGACGATGCCGAGGTCGTATTGCTTGCTGACGTTGATATATTGAATCCTGTCGGAACGCTTAAGCGAATTGTGGGTGAATACAAAAAGGGCAACAAGCCTATTGTATATGCCCGCCGTGACAATATGGGCTCGTCAAGCCCAAAAACAATTATTAACGAATGTGTAATATCATTCGGTACAAAGTTGTTTGGTCTTGACGGCAAATACACAGGCAAAGTCCACATCGAGTTATATTCCAGACCCGTTGCCGAGGTTATAAGGGCGCTGCCCGAACGCAATAAATTTGTGCGTGCCATGGATAACTGGGTGGGGTGGGACATTTCATATGTAACGTATCCAAGCGGCTACAATAAAATCGAAGAGAAGTATAAAATCAAAGAAGCCGCCGCAAGACACAAAAGAAATGCAAAGCAGCATAAAAAAGTAGATAACAATCGCGACAAAAAGCGCGAGCACACCGCGTCAGTCGACTTGTGTTATGGTTTTCTTTTGGCAGCCCTGCTTATGCTTGTCGGCGCAATAGTGGTGGCGGCTTTGGGGCTTGATATTATATGGATACACATTGTCACATGGATGGCGGCGATTTTACTCACACTTGTGGCGGGAATGTTTTACGTGCGCGCCGTGCTGGTAAAGCGCGTCGGGCTTCTGCACAGCGCGCGAACGGAGCATATATATGTTATTAGGAATGTTATAAATTAAAAACCCCAATAAATGTTTTCCGTTTTGTAGGGGCAGGCCCTGTGCCTGCCCAAAATCAAAGATGGCAAATACAGGGTCAAGGGCGGACACGGGGTCCGCCCCTACACTGTGATTTAATTTTCATAAAAAACCGATTGCAAAATGAAAATAACTGCTATAATATATAAATATCTTTAAAAATATTTTAGGAGGACAAAAATGGCTACAACAGCAAAAATCGGGATCAACGGCTTCGGACGCATTGGCCGGCTGATTCTGCGTGACTGCGCCAACCGCAAAGATGCGGAAGTCGTCGCAATCAATGACCCATTCATCGACGTGAACTATGCGGCATACATGCTCAAGTACGACACAATCCACGGCCAGTTCAAGGGCACAATCAAAGTTGAGGGCGACCACCTTGTCGTTAACGGCAAGAAAATCAAGTGGTTTTCTCAAAAGGAACCGGCATTAATTCCTTGGAAAGAAGCGGGCGCAAGCATAGTCTGCGAAGCAACCGGTGTATTTACAACAACAGAAGCTTGTCAGGCACATCTTAGCGCAGGCGCACAAAAAGTTGTCATCACCGCCCCTGCAAAAGACAAAGAAACCCCGACATTTGTTATGGGCGTAAACCACAAAACTTACAAACCAACAATGAAGGTTATTTCCAACGCAAGCTGCACAACAAACTGCCTCGCGCCCCTTGCAAAAGTTATCCACGACAAATTCAAAATTATAGAAGGCCTTATGACTACTGTTCACTCTATCACGGCAACACAAAAAACCGTGGATGGTCCTTCCTCTAAAGACTGGCGTGGCGGACGTGCGGCAAGTTACAACATCATTCCATCGTCAACAGGGGCTGCCAAGGCCGTCGGACTCGTCATGCCCGATCTTAACGGTAAATTGACCGGCATGTCATTTCGCGTACCTACCGCCAACGTCAGCGTTGTTGACCTTACCTGCAAAATCGAAAAAGCCGCCACTTGGGACGAAATCTGCGCCGAGGTAAAACGCGCTGCCGGTGCCGAAATGAAAGGCATTGTATCATACATAGACGCCGAAATCGTTTCAAGCGACTGCATCGGAGACAATCACACCAGCATCTTCGACGCCAAGGCCGGAATTTCACTCAACCCAAATTTCGTAAAACTGATCGCCTGGTACGACAACGAATGGGGCTACAGCTGCAAGACAGTAGACCTTTGCGTACACGTGGCGAATTCCTAAAATCAAGAGAGTTCAAAGTATCATGTGGGGGCGCAATCATGCGCCCCTACGAGGTTTAGGCAGAGTTACGTTGTTCCGCATCTGAAAGAATTATTAAATCACGCTCGCGCATATAATAAAATCTCCTTTCCAATGTTCCCCATTTTCAAAATTGAATCAGCCGGGATCGGCAACGGCACGATATCAACCTTTTTACCGATTTCGCTTTTTATCTTGTGTTGAAAATCAAATACTGTTAAATAGGTTGCCTTCTCCGAATTTCACTAACAAATCAATATCGCTTTTTCTTTTTTGTTTTCCGTTTGCATACGACCCAAAAAGTGAAACTTTTTCAATATCATCATAAAGCCTGGCAACCCGTGCCACATGAGATTTAATTTCCGCGATTTCTAAATCCGACATAATATATTATATATAATATTTGCCAAAAGTACAATCAAAATTCCAAAATTGTTTCACCCAGCCTGCACGCAGCGCGTAAACTTTCCATCTGCCCAAGGAGGGGGCAAGCCGCCCCTAAAGGCGGCGGGGGTGGTTCGCTTCCACAGATTAAAATCGAAAAATAAAAAACTTGCACGAATTCATTTGCCAAATGTTTTTTCGCGGTTTAAGGGTGGATCGTGAATATTGGGGATGTACGATGTGCATTCAGTCAGATTTGGGAGTGCGGTGATTTTTTAATAGTTTAATCTTATTTGAACTTACAAGCGAGTGCATTTGTCGTTTTGCCATATCGTTTAAAAGAACAATTCGCTGTTTTTGTTCTGTGCCTTGTGTAATCAGTTCCGCATTGTAACTTTCCATATTGGACATAATTAGTAATTGTTCAGGTGTAGCGTAATCGCGCATATTGCCGTCTTTGTCGGTATTTTCGTCGCGCCATTCTTTCGCAGTTTTGCCAAACATTGCGACATTTAGCATGTCGGCTTCGTTTGCATAAACGTAATTGATTTGTTGCTGCGTAAGGTTTTTGGGAATAAGGTTTTCTTTTATCGCGTCGGTATGAATTCTGTAATTGATTTTTGCAAGCGCCCTTGTTAAACTCCATTCTTGTTTTAGTCGTTTGTTTTCTTCGATCTTAAGTCGTTTAAACTCGTAGATAAAATGCAATTTGAATTCTACAGAAATCCAAGATAAAAATTCCAATGCAATATCTTCGTGTGCTAAAGTGCCTTCGCTATATTTCCCACGTCCTGCGATGATTCCAATGGCGTTTGTTTTAGTAGTCCATTGCGTTGGCGACAATGTAAAGGCATTTGTGCCTGCGCGATTTCTTATTTCGTCGAATTCGACTAAATTAAAATTCGAGTTGTTTAATTTTTCCCACAATGCAAGAAAATCAACTGTGTCAGTTAACCGCATCCAGTTCATAACTACTTGTGCGGGTGCCTCTGGGTTTTTCCATCTGGCGATGTCTGTAAGTGAAATATAGTCACTATCCTTGATTTGTTTGAAATTCACAGTTGTGTTGGAGACGGTTATTTGTTTCATGTTTTATGCTAACACAATCAAGGACTTTTAACAACAATATGCAATCATGTGTGGGCAAAGAGTTTTGTAAAACGGAACTAATTTCGTACAAAATTTTCAAAAATCTTGGGGCCGATGATGTAGATATTTGATTTTTTCTGCAACTTTTTAAAAAGAATATAGTTAATGCGTAATAAATTTTTCGCACGAATGCCAGCCGTGTAAACCACCCCCTGCCCCCTCCAAGGAGGGGAGAATTAGGAAAAAATAAAATCCTCAATGCGTTCTAAAACTTCACCGATGTTTGTTTTTACATCGACATCTGATACACGGATAACTCGAAGATTTAGTGATTGCAAAATCTCGTCACGGATTCGGTCTTCTTTTTCTTTCCCGATGTGTGAGCCACCATCAACTTCAATAAGTTTCAAGAAATCTATTCTTCTACCTAATTCTCCCCTCCTTGGAGGGGGCAGGGGGTGGTTTACGCGGCTGGCATTCGCGGGTGTAGTTTATAGGCGCCCTCCCCACCTTTTTTAAAAACTTGCACGAATTCATTTGCCAAATGTTTTTTCGCGGTTTAAAATTAAACTGTGAATTTGGGGGCGATGTTGTCGTTATTTGGGAACGGTTGCCTATTAACGAGTAGGGTAATGTTTTATACAACGGAGGAATGATATGTGGTTGCCACCAGCGGAATACAAAGCATTAGAAAGCGCGATTCAAACACGATATGCAAATAATATACCGGAAGAAGATTTTTTCTTGCATGGTAATAATTATTATTGGTATACTTGTGATGTAAATACGCACAAAATAGAATGCGTTTGGAAAATGTCAATTCAAGGAAATGAAGAGAAAATTGCAAAAAGAAATAGGAGGTTTGAACATGGAACACAAAATTAGCAAATCGGAAGGACAGTTACTCGATTTAATGAAAGAGAGAGGTGTCAACCGTGACAGTTGCAACGGAACATTAGCATTCCTTGAAACACAAGGGAATGCTGATAATAATTACAAACAAGTATTTCGGTGGATAAAACAGAACCCACATGCGAGACAAACGGAAATACTTCGGTATGTGCGCGCAACGTATTTAGACAAGGCGGCTACCAGCGCTGTGCCAACCGCAGTACGCAAAATTGCTGTCCTATAGTAAAAATCTTATAACCATCTATTCCAACCTATCGTTCCCCTTTTCCCAGAAGGGGTGGCACGCGCACGACAACCTTCGCTGGGGTAATAAACCATCTTTGCGCGTGACGGGGTAGTCTCACCTTTTTCAAAAACATGCACGAATTCATTTGCCAAATGGGTTTTGGCGGTTTAAAATTAAACTGTGAATATTGGGGCGATGTTGTCGTTATTTGGGAGTGCGGTGGACTTGGTGTCGATGCTTGGTAGCGATTGGTTTAACGTGACGGGCTGGCTTGATTCCGCATTTTACAGATTAATGAATGGTTTTTGGTTCGTGATATATTCTATTTGGGTCTGGTTAGCTTATGTTGTGGACGTAATAGAAGATATGTTTTATGTGCTTGCGGGGCTTAAATCTATCGCGGGAGATGGTATTAATAAAAGTGCTCCAGACCCAAGCGATATAAAAAATTCTGGAGCTGGTGTAAGCGATGCCGGCGGAAACGCGAAAAGCATGGACATAGTAGGGACATTAATTAATAACACAACAGTGCAGACTGTATTCCAAAACCTTATTATAGTTGCTATTGTCTTGTTAATGTTTTTTACTGTGCTTCAAATAATTCGGGAGCAATACCTAAAAAAAGACGGTGGTAATCCTTATATGACAGTATTTAAAATGTTCAAGGGCATGATAACTATGTTATTTATTACTGCTGTCGTTTTAGTGGGGCTATATACTTCAGGTGTTGTTTTAAAGGCACTTCACAAAGCTACCGGTGGGACTGAAGGAGGTGGTATTTCAGGCGTGGTTTTTAAAACTATGTCGTATAATGCGAATCGATTACGCGCGGGAGGACCAGCTTCAAGCGAGTTCGGAATTTCAATTAAAGAAGATCAGTTGGCAAAGATTTCTCGAAGTGGTACCGAAAAATATGCAGGGAATATTTCAAATAAGAATCTACGAAACAAAATACTACCACATTATACCTTTATGGAAAATGCGGTTTATGCCAAAGGAGATTACGCTGTCGAAAAAATGTTAAATGGTGACCCAATAGTTGAGTGCAGTATAGGTATTGAGGTGGGTGGGAGCAGCCCATTTAGGCTAGTAGAATATACTTACACGTGGCAAGACCCTGCAAGCATAACATCAAACAGTAGGCATCCAGGGTATTTATGGGAAGGCGCAGCGGGCGGACGTAAAGATGTAACACCAGAAACTCCGACAAAATATTGGTTCAATAAAGAAGATATAAATTCTTTACCGCGTGGTGCTGGTTTTAATACAATAGGTTCCAGCGGAACTACAACTGCTAGTTTCCAGGTGCCGAATTATAGTGCAGGAAAAGGAACTGGGTTTACGGATAAAGAGGCTACTAATGATGCTCTTGATAAAGCATTTGATATTTTGATAGATGATATAATAAATTTTGAAGTAAATGTTGCAAGTTGGGGCGGACGATCAGTGCTAAGCCACGGTACAAGGCTACCCACCAAGTTTAGGTATGATACTTTTTTTGACTCTTATGGTAAAGGTAAGCATCCCAATATAACCACAATCAGTCCAGATGGCAATGCGACCCAGCATGTTCAATCTTTTACTGTTCGTTTATTATCGGTTACAGATGGTGAAACTGTTAATCCTGAGTTTAGAACACTTCAAGAGAATAAGGCGGAATACGAAAACTTTAAAAATGATAGTTTAGAGATATTTCGAGAGTATGGGAAGAAGGGTACGGCGACACGAAAGGCTTTGAGTAGTTATAAAAATGTGGCGCCGGCCGACAAGGTCGATGAGTTTTTTTGTAAGAAGCCGGATGGCAATGCTGGAAATAATTATCTAATTGAATGGATTATATTTGAAGATTCTGGCAAAGTTTTCTATATATCTGGATACAAAGACGATGGCTCGCCTATTTATAAGGCACGAGGATGGGCAGGTTATTATTTAAGTTGGAATCCAATCGGTTATTTTTGGTATGGTAGAGCTACCCCAAAGGAAGCGGGGGCAGGTATGTTGGCTGTTGTTGGTGATGCCCCGGTGTCATACAGGAATGTTCATGCTGTTGATGCTTATTATTATGCCGAAAGAATGACTTATTTTATTGGTTTTCTTGCGATCCTTATCTGTATAAGTGTGTTTTTGAATTTTGCGATTGGTCTTATCCAGCGGCTTATGGAGATGGTAATATTGTATATCATGTCGCCTATTACCCTTGCCATGTATCCGTTTGACGACGGCGGAGCGTTTAAAAGCCAATTCATGCAGCCGTTTTATAGAAAAGTAATTTCCGTTTATGCGGTTATACTGTCGCTTAATTTGTTCTTTCTGCTGTGGCCGGTGTTTCAAAAAATTCAATTCTTCCCAACATGGGCGCAAAGTCCCGATGCGTGGACTGGTCTTGAAAACGTTACCAAAAATTTGACGATGAGCATGCTCATGACCATCGCCCTCCTAGGCATGCTCCCCAAAATCCGTAACCAAATCCAGGGCATGCTGGGCGCAGACGCGGTCGAAGAGAAAAGCATTAAACAGGGTTGGGCGGATGCAAATAAGGCGACTGGTGGTGCGCTTAATACAGCGGCGTGGGCTGCCAAGAAAGGCGTTGTAAACTCCGCGATTTTGGCTGCGAAGTGGCGCGATTATACTAATCCCGACAAGCGTGAAGCGGATAGGAGGACGGGATGGATAGAGCAAAACGAAGCCAGAATAAATGAGAAAACAAAAGGAATGGATGATAAAGCTAAAGAAGCTGCAGTTCAGAAAATGTATGAAAAAGATATGAGGAATAAGACAGGTATCCGTGGTTGGTTGAATCCGATGGCTTATTCCAGGGCGGGGATGGCTGCTTCAATTAAAGATAATGCTACTGCACTTGGCAAGGCGATGTTTGATATGGACAACGGTGCATTGATGCAAGGGTCGATGGGTAACTTTGTGCGCAATACCTTTGACAAGAAGACTATTAAAGATCGTCGCAAGAAACTTATGGATGCCGAAGAGGCACGTGAACTGTCCAATGCAACCGGTTGGGTGGAGGCAATTAAAGCACATAAAATAGCTGCTGAAACGGGGCAAGCAGCTATTAGAGAGTACAATGCCGCAAATGGAACACAGATTACAAGTATGAGCGAGATGACAGAGGATGGGGTGAACAATGCCAAGGCGAACTCTGTGAAATTTAGAGAAGAAATAAGCAAGGCAACTTTCAAGATAGCAATAGAACATCTTGGCGGCGAAGATAAGGCTAAAGAGCAGTTGGCAAAAGTATTCAAAACTCCGGACGAAGTAAATGCGGCAATGGCGGCGCTTAATAATGGCGGTAAAACTGCTGACGGTAAAGACTTTGATTTCAAAGATGCACTTGGCGAAAGGTTATCGGGGGCTGTCAAAAGCGCTTTAACTGACGGTCAAATGGGCGAATTGCACAAGATGCGCTTGGAGACAATGGCAGAGAAAGATACAAATGGAATTATGGAAGGTTTCATGAAGACGTTGAGCGCAGAACTTAAGGGGACAAAAAATAAGCCGGGAACCGTAGCGCAAGAGGATTTCGCGACACTTACTACCGCTGTAAAGGCATATCTTGGCGGTGATGAAGCGGCATTAGATAATGTTGAATTTATAACTAAAAGCAACGATGCACGGGGAAAATTACAGGGTGCAGTTACTTCGTATCTAAGAGCAGGGCTGAAGGATAAGACTGATACAGGGCTGGCACACAATTACTATAAACAGCAAGTGACTTATGGAATGGAAAGTTCGTACCTTAGTGCGATAAATAAAAAGGCAGTTGCCGGCGAGAAGTTACAAGTGGCATATGACAAAGCAGTTGCCGGTCAACATCATTTAAGAGTTGGCGGTATGTCGCAAGGGCAAATAGACAACATTATGAAATTGTACGGTGCAGCCTATGGTGTGGGAAGTGAGATAATGAGGGACAACATTGACCTTGGTAAAGTGGACGAAGCAACAATAAGATCATGGGGATACACTGGGGTCATTGGTGAGGGCGAAACGCTGAAAAATGCGATAAAAGAAAAATATATGGACTGGGCCAAGGCGCAACACAGTGATGCTATCTCCAAGATAAATGCTACTAAATTTGAAAACTATGATATTTCGATGAAATTTAATCAAAGAATAGGCGCGCTTATGTCTGAAAAAATAATAGAGGAAGAAATAAAACTGGATGAAAACTCTTTCTCCAGCATACTCCCTAAGTATTCTAATATTATTCTACAAAATCCTTTATATCAAAAGGCTCCTATGACTCCTGGCGGATTTAGGGATATGTCGGAACAATTAAGAATCGCAAGGCAATACGGAATTAATGATTCAAGGGTTAGCAAAGACCTAAAAGATGATGCCGAATTTGTAAAAATGCTGGCAACCAATGAGGGTCGTGCTAATATTGAATTATTTGAAAGAATGATGAGCAGTATAGGCGTTGCCGATGCAGTGCAGTCCAACAGACTTGTCATGAATGCTGACAACATCAGAGATATGATTAAATCCAAGGTCTATCTTGAAAAGTTTAAAAATCTTACAGAGAGTGCTGCCGGGCAATTCGGGCAAGGTGAGGCAAGGGCGCAGGGCGTACTTGACTCTGAGGTTCCTGCTGCACTAAAAAGAGCAAAGGAAATGGCAGAGTCAACCAATGCTGCAACAAAGAAAATGGGTGAAGATTTAGTAAAAGCGCTTTCGGGTGGAATTGGCGCTTATTACAACAAAGACAACAACCAATATGTTGAAAACTATGTAAACTCTCTTTCAAAACAGTTAGAAACCGGTCGTGATGCGGCAGGTAAAAAACTTGAACAGGCTCAAATAACGTTCATAAATGGTGAATTGCGTAGATTCGAAGCAATATTTAGTAACAGAGCTGCCATACAAAAATCAAGCGATGGACTTACTTCTCTTGGCGAAGTCCGCGGTATATTGAATAGTAAACTTGATTACCTATACAGATTATTTCTGCAAAGCCAGAGTGGGAGTTAACCATGGCAGAAGGCTCGGGCGTACGGTATATTCCGCGTAAGACGCGCGTCAAGACAGAGTTCGTCCGCGGGAAAAACTGGGAAAATTCGGAAAAATATGTCGGAAAAGTTCGGAAAAAAGTATCGGAAAAGTTCGGAAAAACTGTGAGAATAAAATGGTTGATGAAATAAGTTTTGTGCTATATACTATAACATGGCAAACATTGATTTAATGAACCATTGGGTCGAAAGTTCCGACAGAGATTTTGAAGTAATGCATTCACTTTTTGAACGTAATCATTTTACATATAGTTTGTTTTTTGGACATCTTTTGTTGGAAAAGTTATTCAAATCCCTTTTCGCAAAAATATACACCAAAAGTCCGGAAGCACCAAAAATCCATAACCTGGTAAGACTTGCAGAGCTCTGTGGCATTGAGTTAGATAGTGAAATGGAGGCAAAACTGTTGTTGTACAATACATTCAATACTGAGGCACGATATGAAGATGAAAAGACAGACTTTTATAAACTATGCACAAAAGAGTTTACAGCTAAACAAATAGATTCAATAAAGGAGACGCGAAAATGGTTAAAAGAAAAGCTGACAGAAGAATCATCAAAATAGTAAAAAAATATATTAATGCTGTACGCAAGGATTATACCATTGATGGGGCTTATTTATTTGGCTCGTTCGCTACCGGGAATTTTCGAGATGAAAGTGATATTGATGTTGCAATACTATTAAAAGATTACGAGAATAGAGTCCTTGAACGAGTAAACTTGGGCAAATACACAAGGGGAATTGATACCCGCATTGAACCGCATCCTATTAAAACTGCAGACTTTGAAAATCGTGCCAGCATGATGGCTCGCGAAGTAATTCGAACCGGGATTCGTATAGTATAGTTGAGTGTCTGTGCGCGCCAAATGCAATTTATTACGCATCCGCTCAGATGTCCGTAAGTTTTTATGATAAATATCATTAGCGGATGGGGAATATGGCTATTTAGGGATAGACATTTAGGTGGAAAGGTAATATTAAAAAACCGCGCCAAATAATTTGCCAATTGGAAATCAAAATGTTACTTTATCATATGTTGAAGGCTGTTGGGGTGGCGGAAAGTAATCATGGCTGAAGGCGGGGGCGTACGGTATATTCCGCGTAAGACGCGTATCAAGACGGAGTTTGTCCGCGGTATTACCGCGATGGACCTGTTTTGGATGGGCATCGGGTTTGGTATTGTATTTCTTTTATGTATAAGTAAGGCTGGGGCAGTAGGTTATGTTTTGGCGGCTTTTGTTGGGATATTTACTTTGCTGGGACTTTTGCGTTCCAAAGACCGCGAGCGTATGTATACCAAGCTTTGGATGTGGTTCAGATTCGCGTCGTATGGGAAAAGATATACAAAGGAAGGCGGTGGGGGTAAACCGATACGGGAGCTTATTCCGTATGAAAAAATGGCGGACAATTTTATGTTTTTTGGGACTTATTATGGCGCGGTAATCGAAATATTTCCGATTGAATTTACGCTGTTGGATATGGCGAAGCAAGAAATGGTTATTAATACGGTGGGAAATGCGCTGCGGCGTATGAATGAAAAACAAAGTGCGTCACTTTTCAAACTGGAACGTGCTATGCTTTTTGACAAATACCTTGAAGCCGAGATAGACAAGTACAACAGTGTCATAAAAAACGTTGAAACCGGGGCATTGACCGAGGACGAGCTGGATGCACGGGAAATAGTATTCAGCGAGCGCGGTGCAATCCTGGAACATATGAACGAGTCTGAACATGTTTACCGGAATTGTTTTTTCTTGGCTGTATATGATCAGGACAAGGATATGCTTAATGCAACAATCGAGGGCATGATGAGTACGCTTAGTGCGGCACGTATTGATACCATGCGCCTAGAGGGTAAAGAGCTGGCAATTTTCATGCGAAATAATTACGAAAAAGATTTTGATGAACGTGAAATCCGCGGGGTAACCGAAGAAAAAATTATGGACTGGATTACACCGGCCAAGGTGGAATTCAAACCCGGGAAATCAATTATTAACGGTGTGCCCTATAACGGAATTTCAATTACAAACTATCCGCTGGAGGTTACAAATGCATGGGGGTATGGGCTTTTCAACTTGCCGGGATGCCGTACTGTTATGAATTTTTACCAGGTGAATAAGCTGGAAGCGGAAAAAATCATTGACAAGGCCATTATCGAAATGAAAACCCAAATGGAGAACAGTAAAAAGAGTTCCTATCAAATCGACCGCAGTACCCAGCTTGAAACCATCACCGATTTGCTGCTGCAAATTAAACGCGGTAACGAGCATGTTTACGATTGTAACATTCATTTGATGACGGAATGGGAGGAGCGCAAAGAAATTAAAGCAAAACTAAAAGAGGAAGGATTTGAATACAGTGATATGTTCGGCCGCCAAATTGACGTGTTCAGAAGTGCCGCCGCATCGCGCCTTGATGCTACCGAAGAATACACACGCGGTATTCCGACTACTACCGTTGCCGCTTCCTTTCCGTTTATAAGTGATTTGTTGCAAGATGAAAAGGGCATTTACCTTGGCAGTAACAGTTATCCTGTTTTCGTGGATTTCTTTAAACGAAATAACTCCCGCGTCAACAGTAATATGATTATTATCGGCAAGTCCGGTTCCGGTAAATCATTTGCGGCGAAAACTTTGTTATCGAATTTTGCAGCGGATAATACAAAAATATTCTGCCTCGACCCCGAGCGCGAGTATACCAAGATGACGGAAGAATTGCATGGTAACTTTATCGATGTCGGTAACGCAGGTAAAGGACGTTTTAATCCCTTCCATATATATCCGGCGATGCTGGACGATGATCCTGAAGGAAATGAACATGACGACACATTCGAAGGGCATCTGCGTTTCCTGGAATCTTTCTTTAAAATCGTGATGGAAGGTATCCGCAGTGACGCATTGGAATCATTGAACGGTCTTGTGTCCGCTGTTTACCGGTTAAAAGGTATTGATAAATACACCGACTTTACGCAGCTGAGGCCGGAACACTTTCCAACATTCCAAAACTTGTATGAACTTTCAAAACAATACCACACAAATGCCGTAGACGATTTCAGCCGTATTAATTATCGGATTCTTGTTACATACCTTGAAAAGTTTGCGGAAGGCGGACGTTATTCCGGTCTTTGGAATGGGCCTGCGACAATACGTACAAATGAAAACTTTGTCACCTTTAACTTTATGACGCTGCTGGCTAACAAAAACAACGTTGTTGCCGATGCACAAATGCTTTTGGTGTTTAGGTATCTTGACGGTGAAATTATTAAAAACCGTGACTATAACATTAAACACGGGCTCAAGCGAAAAATTATTATTGTCGTGGACGAAGCACACGTTTTCATAAACGAAGCACGGCCCCTGGCGCTTGATTTCATGTTTAACATGGCAAAGCGTATCCGAAAATACGATGGTATGCAAATTATTATTACACAAAACGTTAAAGACTTTGTGGGAAGTCCCTCGATAGCCAAAAAAAGCGGTGCGATTATTAACGCCAGTCAATACTCTATGATTTTCGCGCTTGCGCCCAACGACATGTCCGACCTTGTCCAGCTGTACAAAAATTCCGGTGAGATTAACAAAACCGAGCAGCAGCAAATTACAAATAACGGCCGCGGCCAATGTTTCTTTATTTCAAGCCCGATGAACAGAACGCTTATCAAAGTTGAAGCAAGCGACGCGATACGAAGCCTGTTTGAATAATGAGGTGACCACGTGGCACGATTGAACGTCAACCCTACTCGCATGGAGCGCACGCGGCAGAAAGATCGCGAAAAAACTGCGCGTCGGGGTCACAAGTTGCTGAAAGACAAGTCTGATGAGATGTTGCGGAATTTTTTGCGATTAATAAAACAAAATCAAAAATTGCGTGAACAAGTTGAAGAAGAACTTGTACGCGGTTTGCGGCTGTTCATGACTGCGCGTACCCACATGACCACACAGGAAATCGAAAATGCAGTACAGTCTTGCGCGATGGAATGTTCATTTGTACCCGACAAGCAAAACATCATGGGATTAACTGTGCCTAAGGTTCATCTGGGGCAGACACAGGGTCTGCCCCTACAGTCCACCTGCCACCTGTTTACAACACATCCAAGTTTCGACAAATCAATCCAAATTCTTTCTGCCTTGATGGCAAAACTGGTTGAACTTGCAAACGTGGAAAAATCTTGTGCCATGTTGGCTGATGAAATCCAGCGAATTCGTCGTCGCGTGAATGCGCTTGAATACTCGGTAATTCCGCAAATCGGGGAAACAATACGCTATATTTCAATGAAACTTTCCGAAAACGAACGCGGTAATCAAGTCAGGCTTATGAAGGTGAAAGAAATGCTGCAGGAGCAAGAATCGTAGGGGGTCTGCCCCTACGGGTTTAATAATTATACAAGAATTCGCCTGCAATATTTTTTTTCGACGGCAGGGCGGCGGATTTGTATTCTATGGTTTCCGTGATAGACGCCGTTACTGTGGGGTTTGTCAGGATACTCATTTTATAGGTGCTGTGTTCGGTGATTTGTATAGCTCTTGCGGTTTTGTCGAATGTTATGGTTACTGTAAAGTCACCGCTTTTGACACCGAGGTTACTTGACGCTTTTATGTTGTCGGCATAATCTTTTGCGGCGTGGAAGTCGATGTAAAAAGTGGCAATTACACTTCCGTCTTTTTCATGCGAAAGTTTTGATGGGGTGGTTGTGGTTATATTAAACGGGGTGAGTCGTTCTGGTGATGTTTTCCATTTTGCGATGTACTCTTGCGGTGTGCAGGTTGTCCATTCTGTTCTCCCGAAATCGATTGATACAATGTCACCGCGTCGTTTCGGGGCGCGGGTTTTTATATTTCGGTAAGACACAAAGTTTTTATCATCGCGAAATCGCTGCATAGCGCCGCTTGGGTTTTTGCCAAGTGTGGACGCGCCCAACACGATGGACTGATAAAAGAACTCGCTGCCGTGGCGTTGCCTTGTGCCGTACATCACTTGTGGTTTGCCAATAGATGGCGCGGTGACCCCGGTGGTGGTGGCAATGAAATCGTTGGTAGCAAAATATTGTTCCGCGTGTTGGTAATACTCAAAAGCAGTTGCAAACATTAAACCTCCGCAAGGTGGCGTTGCGCCAAATACCAGTATACTGCATAGTGTTGCCGCCAGTAAAGTTTTCATTTATGTGGTATGCGTAAAAAAAGTAAATATTATGTTAATTCAATTGTTAACGTAGGGGCAGACCCCCTGGTCTGCCCTAAACCCACGATGACCCGAATACAGGGCAGACCAGGGGGTCTGCCCCTACGCCTTTCCTTGCAGTTCCAGATACGTGTCCAGATGATGTTCCTTTATTCGTTTAAGTTCCGAACGGGGCAGGATCCGCAGCAATTGCCATCCAAGGTCGAGCGTCTCTTCAATTGTCCTGTTCGTTTGAAAGCCTTGATTGATATATCGCTTTTCAAATTCTTCGGCAAAGCGCGAGTACAGTTTATCAATATCTGAAAGCGCGGTTTCACCAAGAATCTGTGCAAGCTCTTTTGCGTCCTTTCCTTTGGCATATGCCGCGAAAAGTTGGTTCATAATGTCGGCGTGGTCCTCGCGTGTTTTATCTTTCCCGATACCTTTGTCTTTAAGGCGCGAAAGCGACGGCAGCACGTCAATGGGTGGTGTTATATCTTTTTTGGAAAGCTCGCGCGACAGTATAATTTGTCCTTCGGTTATGTAACCGGTGAGGTCGGGGATGGGATGAGTTTTGTCATCTTCCGGCATAGTCAAAATTGGAATCTGGGTAATCGAACCCGGGTGTCCCTTTATACAACCGGCACGTTCATAAAGCCCCGCCAGGTCGGTGTATAAATAACCCGGGTATCCGCGCCTGCCGGGAACTTCTTTGCGTGCGGCGGAGATTTCGCGCAAAGCCTCGCAGTAGTTTGTAAAATCCGTCATGATAACCAAAACGTGATACCCAAGTTCAAAAGCAAGATACTCGGCGGCGGTAAGCGCCATTCTCGGTGTGGCGATACGTTCAAGGGCAGGGTCGGATGCAAGGTTTAAAAACATAACCGAGTGTGCAAGCGTGCCTTCGGCGGCAAAAGATTGTTTGAAATAGTCGGCCTCGTCATGCGATATCCCAAGCGCGGCGAAGACAACGGCGAATCGGTGCGCATCACTTAGCACTGTAGATTGCCTTGCAATCTGTGCTGCTAATTCGGCATGAGCCAAACCGGACATGCTAAAGATAGGGAGTTTCTGTCCGCGCACCAAGGGGTTAAGACCGTCGATGGAACTTATGCCTGTTTGGATAAATTGGTCGGGATATTGGCGTGCAGTCGGATTAATAGGCGAGCCATTAATATCAAGACGTTTTGCACCCAAAAGGTCAGGACCGCCGTCTGCGCTTCGTCCCATGCCGTCAAACGCGCGTCCAAGGATATCGGGCCATACTGAAAGCTCTAATCCGCGTCCGATAAAACGTGCTTTCGCGGTAGAAATTTCCAACCCATGACTTGACGCAAACAACTGCACCACAGCATTATCGCCATTAAGTTCCAGCACCCGACCATATCTTTTACCAAAGTTGCTAGTTGCTAGTTGCTCATTGCTATTCACTATCTCTACGAACTCGTTATAGCCCACGCCCTCGACGCCTGTAACTACGACAAGCGGTCCGACTGCACTCTTAATATTTGTGAAATACTTAATACCGTTATGCATCTAAAATCTCCTTTAACCGCTGGAATTGTTTTTGATAGGGTGTGTAAGTGTCTTGTTCGTCGAATGCGTTTTGATGTAAAAAATCTTCTTTGATCCGCTTGGCGGTATCCATGATTCTTCGGTCGGCCTCGGACAGCGAATCAACGCCAACGAGCCGCACAATTTCTTGCAGCTCGGCGTCTTGCTGCAAAATTTTAATAGCACGCGAGCGGTAGTCCAGAAATCTTGGGCTTATATTTTCCAAGTACCAATCAGACATCTTGTCTGCATATAAGGAATAACTTATCAAATAGTCAATGGCGGGGAAATGCCGCCGGTGTGCAAGTGTACTTGACAGCCCCCAAAATGTTTTAACAATGCGAAGGGTTGCTTGAGAAACCGGTTCACTCATGTCGCCGCCGGGCGGAGATACTGCGCCGATGGCCGTAATCGACCCCAATCGGGGGGCGATTGCGGACATATCGCCCGAGGCTTGCGAGGGCGTTATCGCCGTTATAGAGCCGAGTCTAGGTGAGTAGGGGCGCATGATTGCGCCCGGTGAGAGGTTTTGGCTGCATAAGACTTCCACAACCCCCGCCCTTTCATAGAATTCCGCTATCCGTGCCGCAAGGTATGCCGGATATCCTTCTTCGTCGGGTAATTCTTCCAGCCTGCCG
>Ga0123353_10002893_pt1 | contig 21485 bp, 9 predicted proteins | sample TergutLab28metaG_3_FD_92763 | JGI IMG/M metagenome (GOLD analysis project Ga0123353, IMG submission 92763) | Labiotermes labralis P3 segment gut microbial communities from Petit-Saut dam, French Guiana - Lab288 P3 | ecosystem: Host-associated > Arthropoda: Insects > Digestive system > Gut ... | reverse complement strand
GGCGTTGGTTTCCACGTTATAGTGCACTGAACTGGAAGCGTCTAAGCATTAAAATCATGAAACAATCACGCGCTATACTGAAATCAGAGTACAATTTTGAGTCAATTGGGTACGACAATAGCGTCAGCCAAGCTGGAGTTTGGGTGATATTTAGTGTCCTGGTTGCTTTATGACAATGATACTTGACATTGATGACCCCGACTTCCTGTCGTGTCGACATTTCTCTGTCGAGCAACAAGTATTCTGTAATTTGAACTTACTGCTTTACTGTTACTGAGTACAAATATATACCTTATAAATGAAATACCATCTTACCTGATAGTCGTAAGACGGTAGTATACGACAGCAGTCCTCGATATTGTCTACCATTCGAAGCCAAGGACTGGGATGGCGGACAACATCATCGGCATCATTTGACGCGCTAATATATATTCCACCTTGCCTGTGTGTCAATCGTCTGTCACGCAATGGCTGTTTCATTTTCGGAATCACATCGTAGTCACATCGAATGAGGCGGGAGAGAATAGAAAGGATGCTCTGACACTTCCCACCCCCCAGTGCCGGAGAACGTTCTTTGTAGTGTCTGCTAAATGGCCTTTCCCAAACCTATGTTTGCGTGGTGACTGTGAATGACACCATTCGGAGGATTTGAATTCCGGTTCGCAGACCCTTGTCTACCATTCCTCAATTGCAGTTGAACGATTTAACAGGTTGTCTCCTTCGCGACGAAACCCATCCAACAGTTGCATGTCTCCACTCTTGCACCTCATTTCAATGACGTGGGAGACACACTATGCAGCAGTCTTGCGCATTTTAAGTCCTGTCGTAAAATTCAGAGCACTGTACTCAGAAACCACTGCATGCTCGGCTAATTCCTTCACAGTCCACTGCCCGTCTTCATCCATGTACTGTTGAGTTACTATGGCCACTGACATGACTGGGCAAACGGAAACGAATCGTCCACTGCGATGCAAGCCGGCAGTTGGCACTCTTCCACATTTGAATGCCTGCACCCATCTTGCGACTGCTGAATACTGTAGCACACGACCACCCAATTCAAGGCACTCCCCTGCAATTTCTGGCGCGGAAAACTCTAATTAGACCTACGATCACTATTCGATTTTACTGACTTCCGCTTCTGAACAAGGTCGCCAACACAGCGACGTTTGCGCGCGAAGTGCAGGTGTACCCCTGTATGTGTACTCCCTCACATGGTAAAACTTACAAGTAGGTATAAACGTCAAGCCCTTTCTAACGTATATACTCCATTCCCGCATTAACAGTTCCTATAGCCAAGATAGTTTCCATGGCTTTTTGGGCGAACCATATACATATATATATATACATATATATAATTGTACTAACCTTACGACATATTCAAATGGTCAATATGTTTTCTTCTTCACTTGACCGTCAACGGTCATTATTGAAGATAATAGCCTGGGACAAAGTAGACATGGTGACATAATGTTTTCACGGAATAACTCCGCTCATTTCATAATGATATAGTTCTATTTCTGGATAACGTGCACCATCGAGTGAACCCTATTGCGACATGCAAAATGGACCTATTTAATTAAAATACTTCCCGCCAAAACACAACAATATTAAACTACCATTTCTTTTAAAACCGACATATTCCACAATAAGGAACATCACCAATGGCGACCTTACACATAATAGTGTAAACTATAGTACTATACACGACAAAATATAATTAATCCTATGTCGACTGAACGCATGCATAAAAACTTTAATTATTCAACTGCTTTAAAACATAGACATAGATAAATTTTGATTGTTTTAACTTTTACCACACTGTTTTATACGTAGTTTTGCATAACCTCATTGAGTTTGGTATACCCATAAAAACTGCAGAAGTAGAAATAAGTTGATACAAGTTATTTCGAAACCCATGGACCAGTGTCATGGAATTGCAGTAGAAACCGCAAAATCTTTCGGCCGTATTGCAGCCTACTCAGTCCTGAAAACAGTGAAACTTCTGCAACACTTGAGCTCAAGGTTTGGGTACCCGTAATTCAAGGTCCATCTTTCTGTCTACAACAGTAGATAATAAATCAATGAAGCAGTGTAGGTCAGGGTAAAAGTTTGACCTAGAAGAAGAAGAATCTACAGGAGACGGTCCAATAACCAGCAGTGCCGCTATACAGTGTAACGGAAATCGAGTTCGAAATAGCCAGCGCGGTGTTCCTGGTTGTGCAGTGAAGGCTACTTTCGAGACTAGAGGCACTCATAATGATTCACGCTTCGTAACAACAGTTTGCAAACGGTGTAATGTGACATAAAAACCAAGCATAAGCTTCTGTTGGCGTCAATGACCATTCTTTTGGATTGCGTCCATTCTCTCGGCTACTTAAAACTGCCGCCTTTCAGGAACTGGCTCTATTCCCACCATCAGACGAGTACAAGCCTACTCTTTTGAGGTGTGCCATCCCCGTTGTGTTTAGTATCTATTAGGTGCGGTAACTACAGTCAATAACACAACTAATGTATGTCTAATAATGATGTTTTATTATAGATAAAAAACTAGACGCTTCGGCCAACGGTGGCCAGCGACTACCAGAGTCCACACCTAGGCCATAAAGAGAAAAAAGAAAAAACTTTGCCCGACACGTAGATGATGAGATCTTATCATCGATATGCGGTGGCGCACATTGTATAAACACTCTCTTTTTTAGCATATAATTTCGGATAAAACCTGATGATGGCCACTGTTGGCCGAAACATGTAGTTTTTTTTTCTATAATAAAACATCATTATTAGACATACATTAGTTGTGTTAGTGACTGTAGTTACCACACCTAACAAGCCTACTCTGTTGCGTCTATTCTCAAACCTACGCGTTTGCTTAGAGTGTTTATTTCAAATTATGTCACAACGAAATCCGGTACCGGGTATGAACGTTCCTGAGGAACTTGCTGCTCCCATCTTAAGCATAGCATGCAACGCACGTTTATGACCTTCCAGATACACCATGTCACACCTCAGAAGATTATAATACCATTTATTAAGTCTGTGTCTTATTCGACGTTTTTAGTCAGCGATTAAAAATTCGTAATTTCTTGTAATGTCGGCGAAAAGAAATGACACTTTCGTAAACTTAGTGTTTAGAACTGCGTTCTTCTGGGTTATTTCGCGACGAGAAGTGGTAATTTCTTACGGACGTTACGAGACAACCTACCGGTCCCATCTTCAGGGGTCAAGAGTCCATATCGGCACCGGCGACCACCCAGCCCGCTAACCGGTGTGCACTAGTGGCAATTGAAACTGACCACTCACCTCCGTATAATGCTGGGGTTAAGAACGCATACGTCTTCAAGGCGTGGTACATAATTCAACATCTTATCATCTTAACTTACATCCACAAAATATAAGAAGCCTTACCGCAGTGGTGATCGCTCAGAACTTTAGATGCTAACCCGAAAGGAGTTTAGAAGATACATATATGTATGCAGTAGGTATTAAAATTGGAACGAATGTTGATTGACGCCCTGTTGTCTGAGCACAACTCATGACACACAGCAGCGCTGTTAGTGCGTTCATAAAACCTTGTAAAATACGCAATGACTGTAACAGTGAATCCCCGAATGATTACGTGATTCTGCAGCCGGAAACATGTCACTTTCGTATCCTGGTAAGTTCTGGGCTAATATCTAATATAGAATGCGCCAATAAATAAGCGAGACAATATGCTATATGCAATACAATCTACATTTGTAGCAAACGTCTACTTTAACTCACATTAAGGTACGTTTAAATGGCATCACGGAATACGCAATTGAAATCGACAGCTGTACTCATTTAGGGGCCGGCCGCGGTGGCACAGTGGTTACGGTGCTGTGCTACAAATCGGAAGGTCGCTGGCTCGATCCCAGCTGGTGTCACTGGAATTTTTCATTGACATAAAATCCTTCCGATCGCACTATGACCTTGGGGTCGACTCAGCCTCTAACAGAAATGAGTACCAGGAGCATTTCCTGGGGGTAAAGGCGTCCGGTGCGTAAGGCTGACATTACCACCATCCTGTGCCGTTGTCATGAAATCCGGGAACCTTAACTTCCTGGAACCCTCTGGGTCACTCTAGGTCTGTAACGGGACTGCTTTACCTTTTACTTATTTAAGGACATGAAAATAAATCAAAAGTGTTAAAACTGTGGCTTAACAGAACTTTCACCAGAATTAGAAAATGTTCTTCTTATGCATGAGCAACTAGTTTCAAATGACATTCAGCAATGCCGAATTTAATCACTTAGCAACTCCACATTCCATCTAAGGAGCAAACGTCTCTCTTTTTAATGCATTCTATAATATATAATGGCCAGAAATTGCAAGAATAAAATTAAATCACTCTTCCATGTACAAATATCACACACACACACACACACACACACGCTGCAAGGGATTCACAGCGTATCCTTCAGTGTATATCCGAAACACAAACCTCTGATTTTCTTGTTTAAGACTATCACGACAGTAAAAGGAGAGGTAAGAAATTGTGCCTAAATATACAGTAGGAATTTTAACTGTAAATATGTTATTCTTAAATTAAGGAACGGTTATTGGTGTCAAATATGCTCTCAGCAATGCGAGTTAAACACGCTGAAGTTGAATGGTTATTGTACTGCATTGGCATTAGGTCTCCACTGCTACTGGCAGATACTCTATATTGCTCAATCAGGTGAATTCGTTACACAACAGTAACACAGGATCCGGAAGTCCTTCCGGTTGTTAAACAGTGTTCATATTTACGTCACGAAGGTTACATATTTATACATATTTACTTTTTTTTGGTTGGTCACACGTTTGCTGGTTACGTCCATTAATTTGTCAACAAAAAAATTGTGACGAGTTTCAGGCTTCCGCCATTGTGTAAATCAGGTCTTCACTCTCCTGGGATATTATGCAGCGTTCTTTGATTGCTGGACCCTCAACGGTGGGACCGACAGACAGTCCTGAAACGTCGGTAACTAACCACAACTCAACATTGCGTAACATCGCAGAAGAGCGAAGACCTCTAACTGTGGCGAATCTAGGTCTGACGTCAGGTCATACGGAAATCCAACCCCAAAATGTGACAGTATTAAGAATTGAATTCTGTGACTTTTTTCAACGTCGATACGTGAGCTGAAGGACAAGCGATCGGGCGGCGAATCCACCCACTTTCACGGCTTGGCACATAAGAAGTTAAACGATGGCGTATAAGTTGCACTGAGCACAGCAAACTGCAAGTAAAGCAAAGCTTTCACCGAATGCAAAAAATAAGTTTCAGTGATCTGATGGCGCACTTCTAGTCAGAAAGATAAAGGTGAAGGTAAATTTCACCCTAGAACAGGGCACGAAGGCCCAGAGGAGGCGTAGATATATAGCTCTACTCTTTCTTTAACCCCGGCGCTAGATGGGGTGGGTTGTCAACGCCACGCCCCGGCCGCTTTACCCCCGGGAAAGATCCGGTACCTATTGTATAGGAGGCTGGGTGGGCCCCAAAGACGGTCTGGACAGATGCAGAAAATCTCGCCCAGCCAGGATTCGATCCCCGGACCGTCCAGCCCGTAGCGAGTCGCTATACCGGCTGACCTATCCCGGTCCACCACTTCTAGCCAGACCATTAGACAAATGTTAACAAAGGCAAGGAAGATAGGCCAATCTTACAGAAAATATGCGGGGTACATTATTTTGAAACACTACGCAAGAGTAAATTCTATCAATAAAGAGGTTCATAAAATTAAGGGCTTTTGTGAATTTCAGAGTCCTAATACACACGGAAATCCTTTCTGCTTGGAAAGCTATCAGTTTCTCACCATGCGGGATTACTTGTTTATTTGTTCACATAGCCTACTGTAATTGACTGGGCACTTAACCCTTTATAGCACAGTGGTTATGTATCCCCCTTCACCATCAGAAAATTCTGCACTTTGTCCACAGTACGTGTTTCTTATTTCCACAAAACTAGTGACTACTTTCCTAAACAGCAAAATCCAGTTGGTATTTATAAATGAAACGCAAAGTTGTTTCCTTTAGATAGCAACTGAATTTTTAAGGACTAGTTATTTAGACAACTATGGCTTCAAAGGATGAATAGTATAATTATCATGGACCAATGAGGGAAATTATAAATATTATTCTCTACTGATAGAAACGGAGCAAGAGCCAATAAGGCGATATTCTTTTATTCGCTCGAAAGTAAAGAGAACGACATGGAAAGACACGAAACGTACGTTTTCTTGACGGATATTCGTGATGGATTATCAAAGTACATGACACACACATATATTACTGCTCGGTTAACCTACTCGATGTGTTTTTACTTCAAGTCCTGTCTAACTAATAAAACTTCACACTTTCATAACATTTCCTGTTTTTGCTGGACCAAGAATGAAAGAATACACACTCGGGGTATTTCGTATTGACGATGGTGTCCGAATGGCTTAGTTCGACCCCAGACGTGGATTTCCTTTTACATATGTCTCCCCACCGTAAAGACCAGAACCGTTAAATCGACTTCTGACGGTCGCGTCCGCGACATTCCATGCTATGCACGAGGTATGTGGCTGTGAAATTCTAGTTCTTTTAGTCTGGAATTGGCCAATGTTTGACAAAATCAATGATAGCAACCTCCCTTGCTGTCGTGCACACGGCGCTATGTCTGTGACTTGTTAACAATAGAAATCAACCACACATTACGCTGGAAACACATTTTTCGGTCGTTATATTCTGGGCTGATATGGAACTTGCTTCCTCCATCTCCAGAACATAAACGCCATACCTTTCTCTCAAACAATAACCACCCATAAAGGTAGAGGTTATGTCGGTCCACAAACTTATATCTAATTACTGCCGCCTGTCAGAAGTTCAGATTTCACGAAAAGTGTTAAAAGCGCATGGTGGAAGTAAAGTTAATACGTTCTCCTGATTAATTATGCGCCAGGCCGTTAGGACGCACGGGGAAGTGAGCTATACAAGTAGGTAAAACGCATTCTCAAACCAGACGCAAGCGTGTGGCGAACTTGACGCCTACGCCGCTTTTTCACTGGGGAAGGAATTCCCAGTACCATCTGGACTGACGGCTGGCTCGGCCTCAGAGCCGGACTGGGCACCGCTGAAGAAAAAAATCGGTCAATGACAACAGTCGAACCCCCAATTCTAAGGTCGTCGAGCTCGCTGTCTAGCAGCTATGGTGTCCCAGCTAACATGCCTCCATAGAACAAGGTTTCTTTTATTGTCACTGTACACAGAAAACACAACTCGATAAGGGATTTCAGTTTTTTAAAACATACTATAGATATTTCCAACCATCTCATAACGCTGCCAACAGTTATCTTAAACAAACTCTGAACACGGCGTTCCCGTATCTGTTGGCTACCTTATCACGTTTTTCCTAGGAATCTGGATATTCTTTCAGTGCAAATATATCGACATATGGCACAATGAAGCAAACGCTCACATAAGTATAGCACAGGAAAACATGTTTCGCCAAAATTACTTACTTTTCGTTAACTGGTTCTACTTCCATCTTCATTCATCATACTGACAAAACAAAGTCCGTGAGGCAGGGTCGTTCATGAGCAATAGTCGCTCAGTCAATCAGGAAATTCGTCGACTTTCATGAATCCTCAAGGTCCATTGCTGTGTTCATAGCAGCCCACTCTATGGCCCCAGCCTAAGCCAGATTAACTCAGTACACATACTCCTATCCCACTGCTCTCTAATCTTTCTCAGTATTCACACTCCGGCCTGTGAAATTAATATTTTCCGAGTTGTCTCTTACCTTCCGAATGTCCAACAATAAATGTGTAAACATTTTTCGTTTTTACTATGCGTGTTACATGTCTCGTGCGTTCCAATTTACTTTATTTGATAATCGTAATGACATTTGATGTAAGGGGTGTCCCACCGTCTTCGAACACTCGGAATGTAGGTTCAAAATCCATTCCAGGCATGGATGTATATCCAAGTTTATGTTTTTTTTTTATGTTATGTTTTTTTCTGTTCTGTGTAGGTCTTGGGGTAATCAAATCCCTGTCCAAGGAGTCTGTCAATGACCTACCAGATTCATAGTTTCACACGTTAATTCTAAACTGCAAAAGGGCGGAAGGACTAAAATTCAAAGGTCAGATGCAAGGGTCACGCAGTTTTATAAAGCCTCTTATGATATCTGCCCTCTTCGGTGCGAATGCTGTCCCCCCAGCACATCCTCCAACCATTCAGATTACGGTCTTCTGGGATCTCATCATAGCTTGTAGTCATGGTAGAACCCTGAAAGTGGAGGCAGTAAATTGCCTCGAAGCCTTGGTACCGATCTACTAGACTAAGCGGTGTCACATTCAAAAGCCAGTAGTTTCAGTATTCAACGCCGTGAGAACCCCAGATCCTCGCACCCCCATTCTATGTTCTCTTTACGGTAAGGGACCAAGTTTACTGTGCTAATGTTTCTAGGCGCCTTCGCAACATTGCGAAAAGTGACTGTTAGCTTCGTCATGTCTGTCCGTCCGCATCGATCACCTCTCCTCCCATGGACAGATTTTCATGATATTTTAATATTTGAGAACTGTTCGAAAATTTGTCCAGAAATTTCAAGTTTCATGAAAATCTGACAAGAACGACGGGCACTTTACATGAATACTTGTGTACATACATGATATAACTCTGAATTCTTAGAAAGTGAAATGTCTTAGATAAAAGTGTTATTGAAATCCAAAATGCATTTTATCTTTAATAATTTTTTTCCGAAAATCGTTTCTTTAATGAGATAATGTAAAAAAAAAACAAAATGCATTGTTGCCTTTCCACTGCAACAAAGGATAAGTGACCTCGCCACAATGTTACGTTATACGTACATTTCCTCTCTTGTTATATGCACTACAGATATCGGTATGCACCGAAAACGGAAGCCTTTAGTTTTGCACGAGTTGTTGGTCGCCTCCATGCCCTGCCTACCCATCACGCGCTCCGCGATTCAGTCATTCGACTTTCCAGACACCTTAAAGTTGTGTATCGTCGGGAGAACAGCAATAACTGTATCATATCTACTCCGATAACTGAAGATTTGCGCTGTCTTCAAGATTTTAAACAACAGGATGCTTTAAAAAAGAATGCATGACAGACACGGAGAGGAAAAAAACACTGAATAAGCAGTTGTGAAGAGATGTCAAAGGGTGGTCTTCTAACTTCGGTGTTGGGCCAAGGACTAACATGTTACTGTAATGTGTTACGAAATGTAACAGATGACCTTGGACGTGGACGGAAGCGGTAAAAGAACAAGACATAAAAATGTCCTTGAACTTAAGGTCCATGCCATATGGACTTATGGGGGGAGTGAAGGTACAGCTACATTCAAACTTAATCTCGGCACTAGATGGAGGTAAGTAGTCAGCTTCACGTCCCAGCCGCCTTACCTCCTTGGAAAGAGCCCCCACTATCCGTTGAATAGGACGCTGTGAGAATCAATCTGGACGTTTGGAGAAGAAACGATTTCTTGCCCGTGCCCGAAATCGAGCCTCGAACCCTCGGTCGTCCAACCCTTATCTAGGTGAGGGAGCAGAGATATAGCGCCATTTGTTCCCTCAGCTCTAGATACAGCGAAGTGTTGACATAAACTGCACCAGCAGCTTCACCTCTTCAACAGCCCAGGTATCCATTGGCTGGTTGGGCCCCTACAGCTGGTCCAGACGCTGTGGCACAGAGAAAAATATGTTTTCCGTCCTACTCTGCGCCGTGCAATGAATCTGCTGGCTCTGCCTTAGGTGGGATAAAATGTGTTCCTTAGGCATAGATAACGACGTCAGCTTCATTAATGCTAACATTCGTACTGCTATGGCCATGATATCTGTAATACCCACCCCCTTGCGTATGGAGGTTACTATCACAATAATTTCTCGTCGTAAGCGGAAAGTCTAGATTTCATGTCCTCAAGGGTCTAGGCGTAATTATGAAGGCCATTTTGTAAACATACTTTCTCAGAACTCCACTTCATCGTGCTACTACAAAAGACTTTTCGTGGTTTTCCCAGGTCCTTCCAAGCAAATATCGGGAGAGTGACAAATTAGGGCACGACCGTTTCCTACCACATTCTTTTCAATTTATCATTCACTAATCGCGCTCACAAAGTAGTTAAATAAACCCACAGAATTTCTGAGTCTGTTCCCGTGTTCAAATAACATCAGGTACGGTGTCTCAAAAAAGAAGGCACAACGTCTCTCCAAAAATTTGACTTGTTTCTTCTGCAGTGCAAAATAATACCGCGACTATGCGAAATCAGGTTTCATCATCACGTTCACAGAAGCCAGAAACTCTCATACGAGAATAAGAACAGTCACTTTTAAAACTTATTATAGTTAGTTAATATTAGACGAAATTATGACACTGTCAGCTACTGACCTAAGAAACATAACAACTTAACATAATGGGTATCGATATTTTCAGTCACACAAAACACACTCATTGCGATCGTTTATTGTCTGGCAACTAGTTTCGACACGGTATTAGGTCATCATCAGACCAATTATACACGAACAAGAATATAAACAGAAACCAAGTATCGTGAGGTGGGAGATCCACACCTTATTACACTAAAAACAAATTTAAAATGTACATACAATGTAGAAAGGTAAAATAAATCGCAAAGATCTAAGAGAATTATAAAAGAGCTATATAAATAATACTAGGTACAAGAAATGTATACAAACAAGTAAAATGTGTATTTCGTTTGTCTTTTCTGTCAGCTGCGATATCTCTTGAAGGATGTAATAAAAGGTAGAGGTATATTGTGTGATGCACGCCACTAGTGTATCCCGAACTGTTATTCCGAAATACTGCCAAATTATATATTGAAATCAAACTTTCTCATGTGGTAGAACTGTGTTGTAGAAATGGAATAAAGTCTTCTTGAATATACGTGAGTGACGTTCCGAAAGTGGCAGTATTTCGAGATGCATCGAAAGATACCAGTAGCGTGCAACACGCAAAGTACTTATACCTTTGCTTACATCGTTCAAGAAATATCGCAGCTGACATAGGAAACACTACGGAAATACAAATTTTACATGTTTGTATAAATTTCTTGTACTTAGTATTACTTATACGCCTCTTTTAATTTGCCTTAGACCTTTTTTCATTTATTTTAGCTTTCTACATTATATATACATTTTAAATGTGGTTTAGAGTAATAAGGTGTGGATCTCCTACCTCAAGATACTTGGTTTCTGTTTATATTCTTGTTCTTGTATATTTGGCCTAATGATGACCTACATACCGTGTCGAAATTAGCTGCCAGACAATAAACGATCATAGTGTTTTGTATGACTGAATATATCGATACTCATAATGACTGTTACATAACGGGGATGGTCCATATAAAGAATAATTTAACGTAAGATGTTATCAATCAACGTCTTCATGACACCGTGCTGTAAGCTGGTACTTGCTTACCAGCGTTTAAGGGCATTCCAAAACGGACTGCAGTTCCTAGGAAGTCTTTCAGATCAAAGGAATACAATCCCAAAACGCTAATCTGGGTACACAGAGCTTTCACTGAAATTATTAGAATATTAAAAATTCTGAAATTCCTAAAATTATAAAACATAAAATTACATTGTTGTGATACTGAAACTACGTGATAGCCGTTCCAGGTGCAAGTTCGTAGCTATTTATATTGTATATGGAATATGTACACCGCACCGTCCGACACGACACACTTCATACGCTTCGTCTGGACGACATCTCTCCGGATCACACAGGCGAGACAGATGTCTGTATACATAAGTTATACAGCATATAAATAGCTACGAACTGGTACCTGGAACGGCTGTCACTACTTGTGATATCACAACAGTGTAATTTTATGTTTTTCAACTTTATGTAATTTAGAATTTTAATATATTAAGCATTCCAACGAGGGCGATGCATACCCATATTAGTGTGTTGGGTTTGTATTCCTTTGGTCTGAAGAATTGCCTGAGGATGGCAACCCGGTGCAGAAACAGGTAGGAGATTAATATTGGTCATAACTTGTACTTTATTAAGCGCATTTGTTGGTTGTTGTAATAACTATAGGAATACGCACGGCATGAATAACATAAAATTAATGGAAAAGTCTTTATAATCGCAACATACGTGTTTTCCTTGAGGTAAAAAGTAAATTTCTACATATTATGCAGATGTGTTGCATACTTCAGAAGGTGCTGAAGACCAGTGAATGTGTAATAAAGTCGGAAAGCAAGTTCTACACCATGTTCAATTTTAGGTTCCACACAGAAAAGTTATTTTACCCTCCAGTCAAATTCTTGGTTGGGAGGAGTAATTCGGTCCATCAAGTCTGCGAAGAGAAGTAACATGTCCAAACACAGTTCTACAGTCGTAGGAAGAAACGGTTCATAATTGTGCCCCACATACACCCAAGGCCGCAAAACGTGCTGTTACGTACGTGTGATATACACCCACTGTGATAGCATTCCAAGAACACAGCCATTATTTCAAAGTATATTCCGACCCCACACAATCAGCTGTTATCCAGTGGACAAGTGACGCCACTTATGGCACCTCGGCCTTCTCATGTATAATGCACACGTAAATTTGTTCCTGTGTCTAAGCAGCACGCCATGAAAACACAATTGGAGTGGAGGTATAGCTCCAAGAATTCACTACTACGTGTTTAGATGGGAGTACGTAGTGAGTTTCATGTTTAGGTTGCTCCAACCTTGGCAAAGAGCCGTCGATACTTACTGACTAGGGGGTGGGTGAGTCCCAAGGCCGGCTAGAACGCCCTATAAAAGAGAAAAATCCCTGTTGCTGAAGGTACTCGAACACCGACCGCTCAGTTGTCCGGCCAGAAGCCTGGTCACAATACTTAATGTATGTACCTCAGCTCCTGTATTTATATACGGTAAAGCTGCACATGTTGAGATTGTGGGTTCAAATCCCACCGGGGGCATGGACATTTGTCTGCCTTGAGTGTTGTGTGTGCTGTCAGGTTAGAGGTCTCTGCGACGAGCTGATCACTCGTCCGGAGGAGTCCTACCTACCGACTGTGGTGTGTCGTTGTGTGTGATCTACAAACCTCGTGAATGAGGAGGCAATGGTCCGCTGGGGGTCTGTCGCGCCAAAAACAAACAAACAAACAAAGCTCCACCTATGAAAGCCAAAAATACGTAATGGGGATAGGCGGAATAGCAACGTTCACTATTCTGAACCTCGGCTGTAGATGAGGTGAGAATTTAGCTACAGGCCCGGTCGCTTTACCCCAGGAAAAAGAGCTCTAAGTCCCCATTAAATGACAGGCTGTATCGGCCCCAGAACCGGTCTGGGCGCTTTGGGAAAATATAAATATCTTCTTGTATTTGTACCCTGCAGCAGCAATGCAAAATGCGGGCCGCGATTTGCTTTCGGAAACGCGACATGAAAAAGATAAGAAATTCGACGAATAATTATTTTATCCGCACCCATACAAAAATGCTATTGCGAATTATGTCATATTATTGGTTATACACATACTTTTGAAGCCAAATGTAAACAGAAGTTCCGTCTCACATAAAATTAACTACAGCGCGACTTGGCTTCGTTGCGTACAGAGTTAGGAACTGCACAGTTGTGGCTGAATGTGAGTACTGGAGAAGGCAGCGTGGGTCTCGAGAGCCCCTTTCTTAGTTTAGCGTCCCGACTTTGCTAATAGCGACGACATGACATTATCATTAATGATACAGAACAAAATTGAGTTTTCTTTTACGTTTTGCTGACCGTGCATCTCGGTATATTTGTCTCAATATTCAACCAACTTGATGCACAAAATTTCTTTCACAATAAGTTTTATTTCATGCCTCTACATGTTTCGAGCACATGTGCTCGAAACATGTAGAGGCATGAAATAAAACTTATTGTGAAATAAATTTTTTGCATCAAGTTGGTTAAATATAGATACAAAAAATGGAGGTAATTATAATGTGGCCTGCAAGCATTTTAATCTACATTTGTATAAAATTTCAGCTATGGTTATACGTTTAAAGATTTCAAGCCTTCTGGAATAAAATATTCTTTACTATTTTTGTAGAACTACTGGTATAAAATTAATTACTCCGAGGTGTGTTTGTTGCTCTATTTAATGGTGTCGTAATTTGCTATGGTCGTTGCTCGCCAGTGTGAAACATCCGTGCATAACGGAAAGTAGCAGTCAGTAGCAATCAAGATTCGATTGCTCTTTGCATATGAAATTTCTGATATTCAAACTTGAACTGGGCATGACATTATCTTTCTACGAAATGTAAGTAAAATTTCCGACCGTTTTTAGCACTATGACAGCGTTAACGTGACACATTATTTAAACAGAACTGGGTTTCTTTTAAAATGCTACACTTAGCCACAACCAGACGGCTCACAAAATTTCAAAGACGCACTGCTGCCTTCTGTTGATACTCCAGTGCTTTTAATGTTTAAAGAACATTTACTTAAATATAACTATGGACATAAGTCCAATCCTCATTTTGAATGTGAAAAATTTGCATGTTGTATCAACAGTGCCAGATGATTAAAAGTGTGCAACTTCTGTCTACAGTGCCACATGAGTAATAGTGTACCTGTTGTATCTGTAGTGCCATGTAATTTATAGTGCGCATGTTGTATCTACAGTGCCACGTGATTAAAAGTGTGCGTGTTGTATCTACAGTGCCAGATGCTTAATTTCTTACTTCTATAAGAGACGTATAGGTGATAATTTTTAAAGAGGCTATATGGGTAGTAAACTGAAGAGATGTCTACAATAGAGGATAAAAGTTAACAAAAAGTGTGTCACCAACAAGCAAACTAGTTTAACACTTTAAGAAAACTCCCGTGCTCACACGGTCGCACGCGATGTGCAGGCAACGGTGTCATCTATCTGTCCGAGAATGAAAAGCATAATGAAGTCCGCGAAGATGTAACTTATTCCCCTGTAAATACTGCTAGAATTAAATGTGACAGGATAGTTTGCTAGAAAGGACCGCGTGAAAAATCTGCATGTATAAACGGATGTACCAACACAGCCAACTTTAAACATAGTTTGCTACTCGAAAACAGAGGACAATAAATAGAAATTTTCCGCCATCGTGGTAGAGGCCGCGTTCATACAGTACTGAAAATGACTCGCAGTTTTATTTCGCGTGTACAGTGTTCGATACAGATGCAATAAAAATAACGTAACATTTTAGTTCCGTTAATACTGGTTACGACAACTGGAGAAAGTCTAAGGAAAAATTTCCTAGTTTCAGAAACCTTGGGAACAGTTTGTCATACAAGACAAGTGCAACTTCACTGGAATCTTAGGAAGATGCCAGTAATGGGAGGTGGACAATCTGTCGCTGTGAAAATTACTGCATCCCATACAGCAGAAGTTATATGAAACGGGAGAAAACCGGGAAGGCTGCGGACACACTACGACTGCCTGCTACGTAGGTTATCATTCAGCGAGGCCATGACGACTGACTTTTAGTAGGAAAAACAAGTAGTTTTCTTGAGGTTACACATCTTGTGATGAAAACCAATTATTCTGTGCAAAATAGTACAATATAGGGTTTTTTTTTTTCCTGCTTGACTGATATACATCGGCCCGATGCTCCGCCAGCGTGCGTCGGATGCCGCTTGTCCGGGAGTTATGACAGTCGACGATGGGAGCTAGACAAACGATCGCAGTGATAAAAACCTTTAGAAAGTGTACATAACAACTCATTAGAGCATCGAATCGGCGATTTCTGTCTAGCAGGAAAAGAAACGCCCTATACGTAACTTATTTTTTAGAAACCAGCATTAGCTGCCATTAAGAGTGAAGTTACAAAAGTTCAAAATTTTACATAGATGGGCCCAAGGACACGTCCAAGACCATACAGATATCCATCATAATTCGTTATTATTTCAATTATGCTATGCAGGAGAAGTCGTCATGGGTTCATGCAAAAGAAACTATACAGGCGAATTCACTCCATTCTTATGAGTTACTAAAAGCTACCCTTAAAAAAGCGGAATACACATACAGACTTCCGTTGTTCAAACAAACGACAGTGCCAATGTGAAGAGTGGGGGCTGCAGTAAAGAACTGTCTTTGCCGAGAAAGAAATTTCTCAAGCTGCTTATGTACACTGTGTGAACCATCGCTTGAGTTTAGTAAATACTAATGTCTGAAAATGCAAAAAATCGACCAGAAACGTCTTTGCTGTTTTGTAAAGGCACACATGATCTTCAGCGGTTCAGCGTCGCACGCTGTCTTCTTGACATAAAGGAGAAATTATCCATACCCAAGACAAAGATATACAACGTTTAAATCATAGTCGGCAGTGACGTTACTGAAGAATCTTCTAGCAGTAATGTTGACAGGGACACAACGTGAAACTCAATCGACGCATCAACGACAGCTGCAGGCTTACTGCATCAGCTGAATATGTTGCTTATGTTTCATCTTAGCCTATTGTATAAAGTGTTGAACAAAAAAAAAAGTGTCTAATTAGGCTACCTGAAGTCGAATGACTGTGACATAGCCTATGCATGCACTTTAGTCCAATTTGTGACGATAATTTTTCAACATGAGACGATCTGCAGTTTCTTTCCATAACATCTGGGTAGGAAATATAAACACTTCTTAAAGTAAAGGCAGTGAAGATGATTCTGTTTCAGAGGTTTGGGAGAAGCGTCTGCCATCTTAGTTACAGAAATGCACTATAAATGAGGCTAAGGTTCTTAAAAACCAAGAAACAGCAGTATTCTCATATAAATGAAACGTGTCACTCAATAACACAACACTTAATTTTATATACAATAAAAATAGTAAATGTCAGGACGACATATTTCGACCGTTATTAGGTAATCTTTAGGCCCTCTGGGAAAACAGATCCAAAAGCAGTATTCTCATGCTAACATTATCAAACCCACGTATGCATTCCGGTGACTGATGCACAACTCGACGAATTTGAAACTAGGTTCCGCTGTGCAAGGAGCTAGAGCGTTGCACCCAAGCTGCAAGTCCTTCATCGAAATGCTACCGCTCTGACATCTGGCACAGCAGGTAGAAGTGAACTTACCGAAGTTGATTAAACGGTATTAGAAACAAAATCGGCGTGAAATAAAGCAGTGTCAGAGCTACTGGGACTGCCTGGAGAGTAACGGACTTCACAAACTGGCAGTAATTACAGCAAAAATTCCAACCTCCAGAGCTGCCTGAGAGAGGACCTTCTCCCGCATTCGCCAGCCGAAGACCCATGGAAGCAACAATATGGCCGATGAGCGTCTCAGTCTCCACGCTCTACTGCATTTGAAAAAAGAATTTGTGAAACGGATTTACTTGGCAATTTTAGTAGAAAAATTCAACTCCGAGAACGAAAATAGGAAGAATTCGTCTACATTAGGCAGGTAAAGTGAATCGTTATTGCTTCAAGCGATGTTTCAACAAAAAGTTGCAAAATACGTCTTTACCTTCATAATGTCTATCTATCCGTCCACCCGATTAATGAAGATTCCGAATGTCCCTCAAACTATGGTTCAGGAAATTAAATAAAAAAATGCTGAAAAATTATCCATAAATTTACATTTCAGAAGGGTCTGTGTTTCACACAACAGGTTGAAAGAGTTTGTGCTTCATTACAAACAGTTACACCAGCAAGATACATGAGAACTCCAAAATCATATGGAGCTAGTTCTACTTACAGCGATTTTTCAGTAGACTATAATAAAAACTGTGCCAATAATTTGTCGTGCTGGTAAAACGCTTATTACGTTTTTTACAAGCTGAGGCACATTTAGATTTCTTAAAAATAATTTTTGAATTCATCAACAAGCCTATACATTTCAGTTATGTCATAAACGATGGAGAATGCTTTGTATGATCTCAAAAGTTTGTTTTAAACACAGTCTCCACAAATGTAGACTGTTTTGTACTGAACCATTTTTTTAGGTTTTTCTTAATTTTTTAGTCCTTATTTTTTATATAAAATATAAAAACTATCTTTATCAAAAAATTATACTAAAATATTTGCCACGTTTTGAGTAGAGATAAGAGGAGAGTGACAAGAATAAACAATATTTATTTTTATAAACTCAACACCACAAACTTCTAAACAAAATTTTATTTTTTGGTAATATGCGTAACTGTTTAATTATTATAAATAAATTTGAAAACAAGAGTATAGCACAGTATTACAGCCATTATTAAAGAACTAATCTCTTACGTATTGCATGAAACCTTCTCGGTCGGACATCCGCGTCACGCGATTCACACGCACCAACTTTGCAGGGGCCGATTCCATCTCCATCGCTAGAGTTCTTTGATTTTCAAGATGATGATTGAACTCGAAGCCACACTATACTTGTATCCATTTCAGAACCATACGAATATTATGACAAATTCACATCTCAATTAAAGTGTAAAGTACAATTGAAAACAACTATAGAAGTTAAAATCTTATTATTTTTTAATATTTCTGCAGAGTCATAATACATAACCTCAGTAGGCTTGTTAAAAATTAATCTTATCATAGCAATGCACCTCAAGATTGGTCGATACGGACATTGGCAGGCTTGCATCTAACGTATGGCTGGAGGTATACGACTTGGTTTTAACAATTGGTTCTTATTCCTCAAAGCTGCAAAACTTCACGGCTTTCATAATACTCAAATGTAGAGATTTGTAGAGTTTTTGCATATAATCCAACGGCGTGCACAAGTTAATTCAGGCCGAGAATTCAGATTGTTAGGTTTTATTTTAGGGGCCTGACATAGTCACTAAAAATAAAGAAGTTCAAGCTCACTTTTGAAATTTTAAAGCGAATTGGAAATGGTGATTCGAACCGCACCCAAAAACTACTGCAATGTTTGCATGGAGCTTTACCGGCCGTGGCTAGCGTACCTAAAGGAAAGAATACGGAGTAAATTTCATAATATCTTTGGGTTCGTCGCAGGGAACAGAAAAGAGAAAACCTCATTTTTATGTATGAAGTCATTGAATTTGGGTTACAGCAAAATTCCAAGCGAACTGTTTAATTTTCATTTACAGTCACAATTCCATTCACCATAATTCTGAGCTTCTAGACAAACACTCGTGTATTCCTCTATTATTGGGCAGTATGCACTTCCAAACTTTATTTCTTTCATTATTACTTCCGTTAATTTCATCTTTCCTTTCCTTCTTGCTTTTTTCCTTTCTGTCTTCATTTCCTGTTTATCAATTTGTTTACTTCAAACGATGCATTACAAACACTCTGTACATGTCATGTCGACGGTGCAGCTGACTTCAATTTTCATTTGTGACAGGAATGGTCCTTCTGATATATATTCCAGGAAACAGGCCAGCAGTACTGAGCAAAGAGACATGAAGTTTTCCATTGTATTAACCCAAAGGAATTGCATGATAATTTGAGTAAAACAAGAGAAATGGTTACTGTTAATAAGTGATACCCTATGGAATGGACTTATCTCCCCCTGACCTAGGCTGAGGTATAGAAGATGACTAAGCCACAAGCTGCGCCTGCTGCCGCTGTGTAACAAATATCGGGAATGACTGGAGAAGGAATCATATGTGGCATTCACGCAGAACAAGGTGTAGGGTTGGGTACAGTTCCATGTAGCACAGTCTCTAGTTTGATAAATACAGTCCACAACTCCAAAAGTTACTTACTTAAGATCCAGTTTAATATTATACTAAGCCTCTATTTATTAAATGATCTCATTCTTTACGGTTTCCCAACCAAAATTCTGTATAAACGTATCATCATTTCCATGCATACTGCATGATATGCCCGTCAAATAGTCTTCGAATTTAACGCCCTGCTATCTGGTGAAAAGTACAGGTTACGAAGTTCCTCTTTCAACAATTTGCTCAGTTGTACTCTTCCTCCGTCCTGAGTCCAAATACAAGCCTAAGAACTCTCTTGTTAAACACTTTCACTTTACTCTTCTTGAATAGTGCTCATTTTTACATAATAAATAATTTAACATCTGTGAGGTATTCCTTCTGTTCTTCGGTCGCCTCGATTACTAGGCGTCCATATTTTTTGTACTGAGTGTACAAATTGGCCACTTTCCCCTTGTTGAGTGTTATCAGCTGCCAAGGCCCACATCCACATTGGCCACTTTCCCTTTGCTGAGTGTTATCAGTTGCCAAGACCCACATCCACATTGGTCACTTTCTCTCTGTCGAGTCTTATCAGTTGCCATGGCCCATATCCACATTGGCAACTTTCCCTTTGCTAAGTGTTATCAACTGACATGATCCACATCCGCATTATTTGCCAACAGTGATGATTTACCATAATGCATAACCCTCAGCTGATAAAAGATTGTATACTTATCACCATGAAACCCGATATTTACCTAAGTACTCGCAGTATACACCCATAAAACTTCAGCATCTACATCGAAGGGACAGCGTAGTCGGTACAATGGCTAGCCAACTGGCCGGACGACAGAAAAATACGGTTCAATTCCCGGCAGGGGACAGAATCTCTTTTCCTCCTAAACGTCGACACGGTTTCTGAGGCCCAACCAGCTTCTTATTCAGTAGTTACCGGGAGTAAATTGGCCGGAGCGTGAAGATGACCATTTGCCTCAATCTGCAGCCGAGGTTACGAATGAGTGGAGCTACACATCTATCCCTACATATGCCTTCATAACGTGCATGGGGAAGACTTTAACTTTACGTTTTACCCCGCAGGCAACAAACGCGCTGTGTCTTAATTGCCAAAACCTATCGATTAATACTGCCCATGGAAATAATCACAGTATATTGTCACAATCATAACATCCCATGAATATACGGCGTGTAGGCAAACTGCAAACTTGTCAGATATTAAAGCATGTGGTAATATAACCACAGTTTTAAAAGGATTAATACCTGGACCGTACTTTGTACACCCTTGGACATAGTAAGTAACAAAAGTGGCCAGGTGGGCGCGGTACGCCGATGATACAAGCTTATCGCCAACCGGCTTATGTAACTATCACGATAAGGGACAGTCCATATTGTACCTGCCGCTTATGGGACCCTGTTACTGGACGACTGAAACAAACGCCAGAGTGCTAGTCAGTGGCCATTAGTTCTTCACAGAAACAGAATTAGAAGACTATTAGACAAATGAGAAACATAAATAGGAATATCTTTTAATGAAGGCTACTGTCGACTGGGTTGTGAAGTCATGTATTTTTGTCGACAGTAATAACAACAATTCGGAACAGCCTGTCTCTCCATACTCTACCCTGTAGATACAGACAGCACGTTCCTCCTAAACGTCTGTAAACATCCACCACACTAACGCGAATTTACATCAGAAGTCAGCAGTGACCACTTTCACCGCCTGAGAATCGGCGTATGTGCTCCACACTAGGCAGGACGGACTTCGATACTAACCTATACATTCCGTGATTTTAATTCGTTATTTCCTCTTCAGAAACCCTAAAACAAGGACACTGAGGAAGCATATGACCCCGATTACTTATAAATGTACATGTAAGGAAGCTATATACAG